>Ga0206682_10000858_pt1 | contig 31616 bp, 54 predicted proteins | sample M240m12015metaG_FD_155444 | JGI IMG/M metagenome (GOLD analysis project Ga0206682, IMG submission 155444) | Ammonia-oxidizing marine archaeal communities from Monterey Bay, California, United States - M2 40m 12015 | ecosystem: Environmental > Aquatic > Marine > Intertidal zone | place: USA...
TAACTTCTTATCTCTCTCGCTACTCCGTTTCTAGGTAATTTCATTTAAGTTTTTTATATATTGATATTATAGTATATCCGATAGCTAATAAAAGGGATACCGTTTGTAATACTGGGTTTGCCTCTGAGACACTTAATCCAAGGGCAAACAAATTCGTGACTGCAATCTTCAAGTCTTCCATTTTATTCTACTAAATCCCAAGATTGATTTTCTTCGTTCCAATTATAAAAAATTGTTCCATAATCTGAAGGGTAATCAATCGGGGGTTGCCAACGCCATAAATCTTCATCCCATACCCAAGAAGCAAATGGTTGTTCGGGTGTATATAAATCCCAAGATTGATCTGCTTCATTCCAAGAATACATTTTCCCATCAGTTGGATAAGATACTGGAGCTTGCCAATCAAAATCTGAATCTAATACCCAAGAATCAAATGGACTTGGCGAAATAAAAACATCATTTGTTGAATCATATTTGTAACCCACCGCGGCGAATTGTTTTCTAAAATTTCCGTTGTAAGAAGTTTGAATCCAAGTTGCACTTCCAAATAAAGAATTCAAAAATGTTTTTCCTTTGTATTCAGATTCAGTATTGTCAGCCCTTAAAAGAACTTCATTATTTACAACAACCACTTCTGTCACAATATTGTTTGAGTCTAATTTTGCAAAATGTGCCATATCAATGTGTATAAGAACCGCTTCCGGTAAATGTTAAAATTGTGTCGCTCCCGTCAGTTGTCACGGTTGGGCTTCCAGTTGTTGTCCCCGAATAAGTAGAAGTCGGAAATCTTAAGATGACAACACCCGAACCACCCGCAGAACCATTTCGCAAATAATTTCCAGTATGTGCGCCCCCACCACCGCCTCCAGTATTTGAAGTTCCCGCACTTGAATTTCTAAATGTTCCCGCAGCTTGACCACCACCTTCAGAACCCCGACAATTTGAACCTTCTGCCGTTTGTGTTCCACCAATTCCACCGCCTCCGCGACCTACTGAAGAACCAGTTATTGATGAATAAGCCCCATCACTATCGGTTGTTGACGGCCCTGCGCCACCTCCAGACCCTGCGGATTGTGTACCATCACACGTCGTTGTGTGGCCATTACTACCTTGATTTGAAGTTCCGGTTCCAGATGAACAAGGCGTCTGGTTTTGTGTGTTACCACCACCACCTCCAGAACCACCATTGTTTCCATTTTCGTGTGAATTACAAGAACCAACCTTTGATGCACCACCACCACCACCGCCAATTGAAGTGATTGTTGTTAGTCCGCTAGCTGAAATTGACGAATTTGTTCCATTATTTCCGCCATTCGTACCAGTAGATGTCGAATTTCCAGTCGGTGTTGCACCACCTGCTCCAACCGTAATGTTGTAAGTCGTTCCGCTGACAAGCGTAAATGGTGTTTCTGTTGATGACCCTGCGCCAGAATCTTCGGTCAAATAAGAATTTCTATAACCTCCGGCACCTCCGCCACCGCCATTTCGATAATTGTACAAAGGCCCCGTATAAGGCCCACCCGAACCTCCGCCCGCAATGACTAGATAAGATGCAATTGCTTCAGCACTTCCTGCAATACCTCCGAAAATAAAACTTTGTCCGATCATATTAAGATGCTATTTGTGAAATTGAATACCAAAATTCAGTTGATGAAACACAAAGGATTTGAATGAAGTTTTTTGTTGACGATGTGTCATCATATTCCCCCGCAATTAAATTAAATGTTCCGCTTGCACCACCAACGGTGAATGCTAATGTATAAGATGAACCTGCTCCTGTTACAATGATTGCCTTAGTGATTCCAACTTTTGGGTTTGTAATGTTTAACGTCGTGCTTGATGTTGGGGTTAATGTAAACACTTGAGCAGCATCAAAATCAACGTCAACGGTTGCCGCCGCAGTTAGTGCATTGGATGTAGTAAATTCATCGTCAATTTTTTCGTATGAAACCGCATCATTTGCAATAGTCAAAGCTCCTGAGCCTGTTACGTCACCCGTATGCGTTGCATTAGGTTCTGAGTTAGTTACTGTTACATTTCCTGTCGCTTGATCTACAGAGATACCTGTACCTGCTATAATACTACCTACATCACCGGCATCGTCTGTGTATAGCTCTGTAAAATTGTCATTAACCTTATCAAAGGCCGTTCTCAAGGGATCGCCACTACCATCATTAGCGGTGGTTCCTATGTTTATTGTCTGTTTAGCCATTATTTATTATTTAAAATTCTGTTGCGTCTGCTTTTATTATTGTTGTATCAGCTAATATTAATGTGGTATCAGATGTTAATAATGAACCATCCGCGTCGGAAGGATAGATTATACCCCAACCATTTGCTTCATTAGTATTACCAAACCAACTTAATGGATATATAGATCCCCAACTCATTTCGCTTTATTTATAGTATTACAATTATTTTTTTTGCTTTTTGTTATATAAGTAAGATACTGTTTCAACTTATTAACGTTATCCTGCTTTGGTTTATATTTCATAACACCCAGCCCTCAAAACTTGCATCCTTGTCAGGATATACATCTGAATTATTATTGGTGTAATATTCAGGAAATTTACTAGAAGCGTTGTAGCTCATATAATCAATAAATCTATCCGTATAATATTGCGCCGTATCCCTTTCCTTCTCTATTAGAAAATCAACTTCCTCTTTCGATACATTTTCAGCATTTTCTGAACTATGTTTAAATACGCCTTTGTTTGCTACAGTGTAAGCGGCAAAGGGTAAATATTCTACCATAGACCAATGTATGAGCATAGGTTTTACATGATCCGTTACTAAATCTAAATAATCCCCAGTTAAATTGGATGCTAATATATCTGCTTGTAGTTTATTATATAGGTCCGTGCCTATGTAATTTTGGATATGTATATCCTGAGCAATTTTAACATATTGTATAAATTTATCAGTATCAACATTCCCATTAACAGCTGTAAATTTTACTACATCTTTTCTTGTTACAAATAATGCTTGTGCCATTTTTTATCTATTTATAAATCCTTCTTTAGGCATATCTTTAGGACGCTTTGCTACCTTAGAATCATTTACCTCCGGTTTAAAACCTTCTTTTTTTGCTTTGTTTACACTTATTTCCGCATTTGGATTTGTTGCATCTGGTTTAACATCTTTAGCCATATATGTTTTACGCATCCAAAAATGGTGGCACGATCCCCCACCTTTATAGAGCCATATATCGTAAGTTGAATTAGATCCCTTCGGTCCCCAACCTGCATTTACAGCTTTTGTGCTCATTTGCATTATATCCTCTTTTCTGTATATCTTTTTATCCTTAATCATTTTTTGGCAAAAGCTTCTACTTACATTTTTACCTTCCCTCATCGTTTCTTTTAAAGGGGAATATTGGTAGCGAACTTTAAATTTCATATTATCCGACTCACCATCCTGACTACTTTTTGCATTAGGCCTTGCAGTTCCAGTAGAAGCTAGCCCAATCATTTTATCCAATGTTTCCTCTTGATCGTAATCAACCTGCCTTTCATCTACTAATTCCCAGTTTTCTAAATCCTCTTCCTCTCCAAAGTCAGATAGTAGATCAAACATTTTTTCGTCTGTTTGTGGTTTTATTTCCGAAAGCTTTACGCCGGTCTCTTCCTCGCGTGCTTCATCTGTAATAGCATTGTCTGTTTCTATAAATGCTAAGGGCTGTAAAGTCTTAAAATAAAGCTTTAAAGAAATACCGTTAACTGCTAAAATATCATCCATGCAGTCCGTTAATAAATCTTGATAAGGTTTTATAGTAATGTTATCAAAAAGCAAAGCAGCGGTCTTTATTTCATCCGCATTCGATCCCAAACCATTGTTATCTGTTCTAATACCTAACAATAATGGACTTGTTACTCTATGGGATACTATTAATTTAGCAGAACATTCACTTGCTAAATATTCATAATGAGCTGGGGCATCATTTAAGGGTATATCATCTACTGTTGTTTTGCTTTCAGCATTATTGTTAAATGCAATAATTACCTTTTCTCCCCTTGCTCCGGTTAATTTATGCATTACATCGTTTTTCACTTGCAATTGCTTTTCCTTATCCGGTACGCCATTATTAAAGTTTACTACTTTAGTTCCACTAAAACCGTTTTGTACGTCATTAATTAAATAATCCGCAATCTCTGATTCTAGTTCAGCATACGCCAAACCACCCTGGTAATCCACGGGGCAATAATAATCATATCCCGATACGTATTTTTTTACGATCTTAATTTCTGGCTCATTACCATTACCACAACCAAATGCTGCTATACGCTGAGGTTTATCGCTTCTTTTTACTTCTTTCCAGTTAGGGTGATAGTAGTAAGCTTCTATCTTACCCTCCTCATTCATTTTTTCTGCGCGTAAAGTTTGGCGCGGAAAATGTTCAGCGCTTATAACTTTCCCTTTTTTATATAAAATCTGAAAAGATCCCTCTCCTAATAATTTAAGATCTAAAATAACTTTTCTTAAACAATTATCCCCTACGATAGATCGTAAGGAAGCATATTCATCTGGTTTTTTGCTACTATCCAAAGCATCTAAACCTTTACCGTAAATCATATTGCTCACACCATTAATAATAGAGTGGTTAGTAGCAGATTCAGTATATAGATTAATTAAATATGAATAGTAATCATTATCATCCCCGTATTCAACCCATTCACGATTTTTATCCTCGCTAATTTTAGGTCTGTTATAAGATGCTAAGTTAACTATATGTAGATTATCCATTAGAATGTAATAAATTCATTATCTGTATCATTTGATATATATTCACCTGTATTAACTGAATATTGTGGTAGGTCTGTTTCATTCGTGCAGAATATCTTATCCCTATAAACAATACTAGCTCCAGTTATTTCTAGTGTGTAAAAAACATCCTGCTTTAAATTAAAAATGTCACTATATGAATTGTAATATAAGGCTTCCGCTATACTGGTTGTGTCCTGATTATACACTTCAGTGTTAGTGGATTCATTAATTATTTTAACATTATAGGTACCACCAAGCGTAAATTGTCTTGGTATAAACTTTATTGTTTGCGCGGATGAACTCTCCTGTAAAACTATCATAATATTACAATAGTTATTTTTGTATTTTGTTAAATAAAAAAGGGCAGCATATAGCCACCCTCCTTATTAAATGAAACTCGGTTTAAGAGTTTGTTCCCACTACAATACTTGGTGATGCTGAACTCATTGCATCAAATGGATAAGTTGCCGATGTTGGGTCGGTTGTGCTAATAAAATTAGCTGGTTCAACCTCTTGTGCATTAAGTGTAAGCGTGTAACCTGAAAGATCAGCCATTGCTGCTCCAGTTACAACTGTACCTCCATTAAGGTCTGCTCCATGGGATAATCCCATCATAAATACATTTCCATTATAATCCTCCACTGCGACATGGGGTCTACCATAAGCTAGGAGTTTCAATTCCTTATTATCTTCTTTTGATAATTTCTTAAGTGTTAAGGAAAGTGTTTGATCAAAGAAAGTTGTTCCGTTTTCTCTTGAGGAAGTAATAGCTTGCTCGAAGCTACTATTACCTTTTAATTCATATTTGTAGGCATTAAAAGTCCCTGATAAATCCGTAATTTCGTCATCAGTTTTAGTTACAGTACCAAGATCGCCAAAATCAACGAAATATACTGCTTTCAAACCTCCGATAGAATCTTTACAGGGTTCTTTTCGTCCCGCTGTTAAATCACAAGCCATAAGTTTTTTTTATTAAAAAAAGGGTAGGCAGATCAATTACCACCTACCCCTTTTTATTGGTTAATTATTTTATTAGATTCCGTAAGAGACTATTTCGCTTACGATTCCGTACTGTACACCTGCTGTAAATCTCATGACAACTCTCACATTTTGAGAACCATCGATATCAGCCATATCAATTACTTTCACTTCATTCTGATCGGATAAAAGACCAGTACCAAAATAAAGGTTAGATTTTTCAGCAGCAATAGCAGTATTATCTGCCAATCCATTAGCTACAAAGATCTTAACTCCGTCGAACGTAAGTGACCCATTATTCCACCATTGTGTTCCCATTGCGTTTGTACCATTAGCACCTAATCCTGATGTTCCAAATCCTCCTAAAGCTCTTACATATGCTCTTGCAATATTTTGAGAGACATATAGATTGATATCTTCGGAACCATAAATGGTTGTAGGGATGGCATCTACAATAGAACCTAATTCAGCAATTACTGTAGAAGCAGCACCAATTGCTGAACTTCCTGCAATTTTATTCCCTCCTGTATGTGCAGCATCTGCATCCAGTAAAGTAGTTAATCCATCAAACTGTCCACTGGTTGCTGTTGTACCTTCCCAGATAGATGTTTCTGTTCTTTGTGCTACTTTAGCAGCTACATGTGAAATTAAAAAATCACTAAATGAAGATGGTAGATTATCAAAAGCTGAATATCCCATTGAAATTGCCTCCCAATCATTTTGGAAATCTTTTTTACATAATTGTAAGTTTACTTGCTGATATTCAGGTTGTAAAACTCTTTCATCTAATGTAAGTGTAGAAGTAGGATCAAAATCACAAGATGCATCTTTTACGATATCATCTGTAGATACTGTTTTAAGTACTTCCTTAAATTTAATATTGGGCTTAACTGTAATCCCTCCATTTTCAATTGTTGAACCACTTAGCAGCGCAGCGGAAATATATTGTCCCGCAAACTCACCGGCATAAGTAGTTGTAATACTTGTTGTCGTTGGCATAATTTAATTGTTTATTTTTTAATATTAGAAATTCTTTGTAACACTCTATCGGCAGTAGTCATAGTTCTTTTTTGTGCAAATAGATTTAAATTTTTCTTGGTTTCAGTTTCTGGGTTATGTGTTACTTTAGCAACCGGCTCTTCAACAGAACTTAATTCCTCTTTCACCTCATCAACTTTTTCTTCTAAAACATCCTCGCTCATCTCCTCTTCTTTTTTAGGATCAAGCATTGATTTAATTTCATCGATCATAGCTTTAACCTCCGCTAGATCTTCCTTAGTAGCATATTTCATTTCCTCTTTTTCTTCCTCAGCCGCTTCAACTTCTTCAGATTCCTCTTCTTTAACTTCTTCAGCTGCACCAATAGACGAAATTACTCCTTCTTCCTCCACTTTTAACATTTCGCCATCTTCAAGGGTATAATCCCCTATAGGTAAGGCTACCTTTTCATCTTCAGTAATAATAAAGACTTCATTACCTGCTTCAAAGTTTTCACTTTCGATAACAGTACCATTCTCCAAGGTAGCTTGCGCTAACGTAACTTCATTGGATGCTTCTACTCCAACAAGTTCTTTTACTTTATTTAACATTTCAGTTGCTTTCATATGTATTACAATAATTTGTTTGTAAGGTTGTTATATTTTTAATAAATTAGATAGAAAACATATTTGCTAAATTAGATACAGGAACTTTAGCTGCAACATCACTGATGCCATCAGTCCATTTATCTATCCAATTTGGTGGATCTTCTCCTATCACTTTATAAGCGGCAACAAGATCGGATGCTAATTTAAATGCTTCTTTCCTGTTTTGTGTTAACTTATCTTTTATTTTTTGATTCCGTCTATTAATTGTTTGGAATTCTTTTTCAACTTTTTGTGCATCTACTTTTGCTGAAGCATACATATCTATAGATTCATTAAATAAGGTATCTAATTTACTTTTACTTAATTCTACTTTAACTATATCCTTATTGTTTTCAGCTAATTTTGTAAGTATTCTTTTAACTTCTGGTTTCATGCTCTCTTTTTTATTATAATAATATGTTTAACGTTTTGTTATATTTTTAATTTGCTGCAATACATTCATCGCAATCACTATATAATGTAGCTGTATTTATATGTATACCCTCGTGGCTTCTTTCTTCCAAAATAGTATGACAACCAGAATGTCCATTTTGTAATACTATATAATATACAGCACCAACTGTTAATGTTCCGTGGTAATGCACATTATGCTCATGGGCATCAGAACAACCAGCTATTCTATATCCTTGAAAAGGTGTTGGGTCGTGGGCTGTAATATTTCCAATACCCTGTGCTTGGAAGTTACCATCACAACATTTCCTTGAATAAGTTCTTCCATCATTACATAAACAACCCCTTCTGTCGTTTTGTGGGCTTGGATTTCTTTCTTTATAATCTCTCATTATTTTATAGGAACACAGTTAGGAACTCTTTTACCATTTTTATCTATTTTAAATCCAATCATTTCATATCCATCCCAACAAGGCTCTTTTAAAGAAGCTTCTAATAAATCCAGTTCCTTTAATTTAGAACCTGACCACCTTAAACCGGCCTTGCCTCCCCATAATAAATAAGAGATCGTTCCGCAAGCTTCAGTATCACCTTCTTTATAATATTCGCCTGCTCTAGATAGATAGCTAAACATTCTTTTAATAGTTTCCACTGTTATAGGTTCTTTTTTAGCTAATTGTTGCGCTCTTACTTTTCCAACCTGTGTCGCACATTTGTTTTTTATTTTTTTATTTAGCTCTATACCTTTTTTAGCATTATTAGATACCGCATCAGGATAATCGGAATAGGATTCTAAATTTTGTTCCTCCAATATTTCTTTTAATTCCTCTAATAAATACTCATCTTCTATCTCGGATAAATTATTAGGCTCATTTGGTCTTTCTAATTTATCAGCAAAATAACCTTCTATTGAAAAACCTTTTACTTCCCCTTCTTTAACCTGTTTCCAAACATCATCATTATTTACTTTCATAGAAACCATCCATGTACCAATTGGAACATTTAAATCATATGCTCTACTTTTATCTTGCTCGCTTTCTACAATCCAAGATTCTACCGCGGTTAATCCTTTTAAAGGTATTTGATGCTCCAATGTACTATTATTCTGGTTTCCTCTAATAAAAAATAATTCACTAGCTTTTCTTACGGTGTCTTTAGAAAAATAAATGTAATATTCCTGATCGCCATTGCGCCTATATATTGGTTTGTTAGGTATAAGCGCCGCTCCCATTAAAATACGTTTTTCTTTATCAACCTCAGCCAATTTAAATTCTTGATTTTTTAATGCAACAAAATCAGACTCAATAGCCGGATTTTCTACCACACTAATTGCTTCTATTCCAGAAACTTCGTCATTTTCATCTATAAATAGTTCTACTATATCCATATTCATACAATAATTATTTTAGTTTTTTGTTACCCAATTGAAGCACCGTCTATTATATTTCTATCTAAGGATTGTGCTGTTGTTACTTCGTTAGAAACTACAAAAGCTTTAACAGGTTTCTGATCCCTATCCCCTATAGCCTGAGCTAATTGATTTTCAGGGGATGCTCCTACTACATTAAAAGAAGGCGGTTGTGGAGTTGTTGATCCAACAGAGGTAGAACCACCTGAAACGGATGGGCCTGTTGATTGTATCTTTTTAACATTTGCAATACCAGCCGCAACTGCTGCCCCAGCGGCTACTGCCCCTAATGCTGGTCCAACTATTGGAATACCAGCTAATGATGCATAAGCTGCTGTTGCTCCTTTGTATGTCTCTATGGTTGTTTGTGCTATTGCTGCTAATTTACCAGCTTTACTCTCTTCACCAAATATAGTAGCTAAATCAGCAAATGCATTGGAAGCTAAATCAAGTTTAGATTGTGCTGTTAATTCATCTATCTCCTGCTGCTGATTTGCATTTTCTTGTTGGAAGGCTAATAATTCATTATTTGCATCAGCGTATGCCTGTGTGCCTTGTTTATATAAATCTCTTTTCTTAGTTAATCTATCCGTTTCTATTCTAAATTCCTCCTCAGCAATAGCTTTGGATGCTAATAGTTGCTGATATTCACCTTGTATTCTGCTATTTATAAATTCCTGATTTGCAATCTGCCTTTCCGCTGTAGCGTCTATATTAGATTGCTCCAGCTCTAAAGCTTCCCTTTTAAGAGCATTAGCATTAGAATCCTGCTCTGACATAAATCCAGTAATAGTGGCGTCGATTGCTTTTTGCTCATTTAATGCTTCTTGTAGAGCTATAGCATTTGCATCTGAATTATTTTTATCAAACTGTGCTTGTGCAGCATCTACAATCGCCTGCGCGTTCGCCTTCATTAAACTTTGTTGCTCCAGTAAAACAACCTTTAGTTTGTCGTTAGCTTTTATTCTATCATTAATTGTATTAAACTCATTGTCCCTTAACTGCCTTTGCTGCTCTGCTTGTCTATCATAATCCTCTATTAGACCTTGGTTTAATGCGGCAGCTTTCTCTGATGCTTTATTTAATTCAACAATAGATGAAGCTGATTCTAAAGTGGATTTAGCGTATTCCAATATACCATCCGTAGCTTTGCTAACCGTATCCGCAACTTTTTCTAATGTGTTATCGACACCCGTAAAAACGTCTATAGATTCTATTGCTGCTTCTTTTATTTTTAATTGCGCTTCCACAAATTTACCTTCAAATAATAAAGATATAGCATCACCAACTAAGCCTAATGTTTCCCCTAACTGCACGAATCTATTAATAAGGTTATCCCATATAGCATTACCAAAATCTATAATAGATTGCACAGGGTCATTAAATATGGATTTAAAATAACCTACTACGGTGCCTATATTAGCATCTAGAAAATTAAAGAAATCATTAAATGCTAAGCTTAATGTTTCAAAAGTAATGCTAAAGAAATCAGCTACTTTTTGGTTTTCCTCAAACACTTGTTTCAATTGTGCAAAGGCTGCAACAGCTAATCCTATACCGGCAGCTTTTAATGCCCCACTAATTTTTCTAACACCTTTTGCTGCTAAATTTGATGATCCCTCTATGTTTTTAATACTTTTAGCTAGGTCACCATTCGCTTTATTAAGTTCCTTCTGTAATTTATCATATTCTTTTTGGAACTCGTTTAAATTCGCAACCGCTTCTTTGTATTTTAATTCTATTTCCGCCTGTACCTTTTGCATTAATTAAAATTTTTGAATTGTTTATACGCTTCTTTTATAGATTCGGGATATTTGTTTTTACCCAAAGCTATGTCTATATGTTTTCCCTTAATTTTTTCAGCTTTAGAAAACTCCAATAAGCTTATTATATTATCTATCATATTTCTTATTTAAGGGCAAATTGCTACTCTTACAACTTTACCTGTATACCTTTCTACTCTTACTGCCATATAATTTTCCGCATTATCATCTAAAATTTTAAAATCAAAATAGTTTATAAAATTCTGTGGAGCATAATAACCTGTAAATTCAGGGAACGAAAGTAAACCACCTCCATAAGTGGATTGATGTACGCTTGATCCACTATAGTCTATTTTACCAGTTGTTCTAATAAAGTCTCCAACCTGTAAATCCCTTGAACCACCTGTGTGTTCAAAATACCAAATCGCAGTTATATCTTTAGTGAAGGTTACTCCACAACTTAAAGCAGGTGGTATTCCTGTATCACTTCCGAAGCTGGTTTGCCAAACAAATGCATTACCTACAGGAGTAGCTGATTGGACTGTTTGTGTACTTTGTATTTCAGTTATTGCATCCGCGGTAGGGAATAGAGAACTTGTATTTGTTCTACCATAAAATTTGTAAAATATAGTAGCAGGGTGGACTAAATTATCTACGCCTATAGATGATGCTGGTGGTGTTACAAATTTATTCTGGCTATTGGTTATAAAAGGAACTGTAGTAACACCGCTAACGGCTTTTAAAGTATCTATATCGTTACTTATTAAGTCAGATTCGTTTGTGGAATATACAAAACCATATTCATCAATCTGCGGTGTGGTTATTAATAAACCTAATTCAGATACAGCAGATCTTAAATACACTTTATTCTCAGTATTTAAACTACTAATACCTATTTGTAATAAAGGGGGAGTAACATTAACCACCTCATCAGCATAAACTGGTGTAGGATCATTTGCTGGGATGCTATTTGGTATTTCTGTAGTTATATCAGGAATATCAAAACCATCAGTAGCTCCATCTGAATCTGCTGTAAGATCAATGCTATCTACAAAAATATTTGTTAGATCTACTGTTATTTGTTGTCCCGCTACTGTAATTAAGGTTTCGTACTTAAGTTCTTCAAATATATTAGTTAATTCTAATGTTGATTTATTGGTAGAAAAATCTGTTACTATTTTATTAATCCTGTATATATCATCAAAAACTATAATCCTATCAGCTAAAGATAAATTATGCATCATCTCCATTGGTAAATATGCTTTAAAAGTAGATAAACGCTTTCTCACATCCATCATATCTTTTACATAACTCTTATAATAATTACTAAATAAAGTATTAGTTACAGGCTTTCTATTCCATTCGTCGAACTCTTGGTTGTAATTTAAACTTTGACCTTCAATACCCACAAAAACAGATGATTGACTATTTAAAGGTAATTTTACTGAATTAAGAATATTAATGGTTTGATCGTCTAAGCTTCTTACTTTAATATTGGATTGTATTCCATTGCCTGAGTAAAAAAGTAATGGTTTTGTTAAATAAGCAGTTTGACTTTCATTTACGGAATATCCATACTGTATACTGCTATTTTGGTTTATTGTGTTCCCGTTAGCATCCGTCGTAGTTTGTATAACTCCCGATGTAGTCTTGTATAATCTTTCAAACTTCATATGTTCAAAAGGTATCTCTACGTTGTAATTATTTCCATCGAACTTATCTCCATCTCTATAAGCTAGACTACCCCAATCTTTAGATGCTAATTCCCTATGGTTATTAGCTAAAAAAGTATCAGTTCCTTTGTACTTAAAATCTATCTCTTTAAAAGGTAGAACTGCATCAATAACACTTTCATTCTTATCTAAATGCTTAGTTATATCCCAAACATCTGTACTACTGCTATAAAAATCATCCAACGTCTGAACAACTATTTCCTTATTACTATTTACATAAGCAGTCAAATTAAACATTTTAAATAACCCCGTAATAAAATCAATAACTTTCATCTCAGGAACAAGACTAGGTATATTAACCACTCTGTTTGTGCTTAGGGATGCTGATCCCCTATAAAGAATTTCATCTTTACCTGCATATAAACCTTTCTTGTTATTTATAACTCTAACATCTACTGAGTAAGAACTGGCGGAGTCGGTTTCAATATAAAAAGTGTAAGTACCGTTAGGTATTTCTATATTATCTGCTTTACTTGGTTCCCCGTTAATTGTGTTTCCTGAAAGATTTTCAAATTTCTTAAATTCTTCTCCATCTTTTTTTATAACCACATTATATGGTACATCTGTATCAGGATTAACAAATATCCTTAATTCTCTTGTAGCATCCTTTTCGTTAAACTCATTTTTAAAACTACCCCCTTTAAAACCAGATATAACACTTGATCCCCCCTCTATTGGTGTAAATCCCGATACTAAATATTGTGCATCCTGATCTTGAAACAATTTACCTTCTTTATTGTGTAGCCACATATATAGATCATAAAACTGTGTATTTGATTGGCTAAAAAAATCCTTTTTAAATGTTATCTCGTCGTATTGTGCCTCTATGGCTTTTATTATAGCATATAGCCTTATTGCAGGTTTTAATTCATTGAGAGGCACTCCTACATTTGCAGAAGATCCTAAAGGATTTACATTTTTTATTGTATCTGTATTAGACTCACTTGTGTCAAATATTAGCCTAGATTCTGTTGTAATTAAAGGAAATATAAGCCCATCCCCTATTGTATCCCCGAAAAATTCTTTATCCAAACCATCAGTTAGATACGATTCTATATTTGCATCAGTGTAATCAAAATTGAAATAAGATAGGTTTACTAACCCACTTAACATATCCTCACCTAATACATCTTTTAGACCAACTGTATTTCCATAAAATGTTAGCTTATAGGTTTCAGGTTCATTATTCTTAAGCTGTACGCCTTCAAGTTTTATTTTACCCTCCTTAAAAGGTTTGTAGTTTATAAATATAACTGCATCCTTCTTTTTTCTAGCATCAAATCCTAGTATATGGGGGTTGTGGAAATGTTTAAATAATTTATTATTGATCTTAGATGCAGGAACATTAAAAGTCTTAGAAAAATCAGTAAAAATTTTAGATATATCCTTTATATCCTGTATGCTCTGAGTAAGACTAAATGATTCGTCTTTGAACATTTCTACTTCCTGTCCTTCTATATAAAGTTGCAATTGAATCATTAGCGTACGTTATTTATCTTGTCAAATGCAAAATCAAATTCTACAGTATAATTTATTAGCTTATCATTTAGAACTGTTTTAAAATCTAATACCTTAGATTGTGGTAATATGGGTAGAGTTTTATTTTCATACCTTATCCAAATATTTTCGCTTAAAAACAATTCTTCTACAGTTTTATTCATATCCTCCTTTATAAAACCAGTATTAAGTGTTAAGGAAGTGTTGCCATTAACATTGTAAAGATCCCTCTGACCTTCGTATGTTTTATATGTTGATGTAGAATTTGTGATTGTATTTTTTTTATACAACTCACTAGTTACTTGCATAGTTTCTTTAGCTTTTTTAAACATATAGATATCCTCAAACGCTCCATACTTATTTAAGAAAGTAATTTTATAAGGCGTAAACTTTTGCTCACATACGTTGGTTACTTTTACTGTTTTTAATAAAGTGGTATCGTCTGTATCATAAACTCTAATAGTGCTACTGTTAGCCGGTATGTCTACATATTGTATTTTTTGATTTGTGTTACCATTATCGGTTATCTGTGTATCAGTAGAGTCAATAGTAACTTTACCTACACCTTCCGCAAATATCGGAAATTTACCAGCTGTTGATTCCGGTAAATATATATTGTCCGCACTTATTAAAGCGTGTCTTTGCAATTCAGGATTTGTTCCATCCTCAAAAAAACCATAACCATCTAAAGCAATAAATTGAAATATTTGGGGATTGTTATAGGTAAAAGGCTGATCGGAATTATCAAAATAAGTTACATCTGCCTCCACCCACCTTGCATTACTATTATAATCATCGTTAAAAGAAACCGTTAAATAATCCCTTATTAACTCACCGATCTCTAAAGTTATATTAGAATGGGTATCTATTCTACTTTTATTAATCTGATACTGTGGGGTGTCAGGTTTGTTTGTTTGTAATATCCCTTCGTAAATATAAAGGGAAAGTTCTATTCTTTTTAATGCCATAATTTATAATATTATTGATCCCGTTCCTGTACCACCTGTTCTACAAGTATGAATTTCTAGCGATAAAACTATTCCAGTAGTATCTATTTGGATTAAATAAAAATCACCAACTCCTACACCAATACCTGACGCAGTAGAGCCAGCTGATACGCCATAATATAATCCACGACCATTATAAGCAGTACCATTTTTACAAATCTTACTTCCCATTAATCCTGTAATTGAAGTAGCTGTAGAATTTATTAAAACGGATGCTGCATAAGTAGTATCGCAAAAATCACCAGGGGACTGTTTACCTGTACTTATATAAAATTCATTTGTACCACAATCACCTACACTAGCAGGCTGTACTATGGTTCTTGAACAAGCACTAGGTAAATTGCTTCCTGCATTATTATATCCACTTGGTATTTGTATCGTAAAATCTACAGTTCTAGTTGTATCCGCATCAACAGGATCAAAACCAATAGGGGTAAAGCTAACAATGGTACCTTCAGCAACAGATCCTTTGTTTATTGATCCGTTCTTATTTATAGATTGACCTATTAATCCTGCTCTAGTACAGCTAAAATCTTCTAAAACATTTTGTGCGGGTTGTGAAAATGTTTTATCACAAGTAATTGTTGCTGCTGCATTAGGATACCCGGAAGGTACTGTAATGCTAAATGTTAATGTAACATCTCTAGCACTTCCCGTTGTATTTGCTGTTGTAGATGGTGAACTTCCTGTTATTATTCCTGTTGTTGTTGGATCAGTCAATGTTCCATCCGAAGCTATAGATCCACCTGTTAAAGGGGAAGTATCACAATCGTAATTAGGTGCTCCTGCAGGTAAGCTAATTGTAACAGATATTGGCTGTACTGCTTCACAAGTTGTGGGATAACTGGCATCCCTACCTATTGCATAAATAGTAACTGATCCTCCTAATGTATTCGAACTAATAATTAAATTAGATCCTGATATGCTTGTAGTAACTAAAGTTGGATTAGAATTACTTACAGCATATGTTGTTTCGTTGTTAAAATAGGTACTAAGATCAATTGTTGTAGAATTACCACCTGTATCTAAAGCTACTGCAGATATTGATCCAGAAGTAGTAGGACCACCAGTACAAACAGTAGGCTCTACTACACTAGAGGAAGTACCGGGCTGTATAGCTGTTAATTCACAGTCTTTATAAACACTATCCGTATTACTAAATCCAGCGGGTATTCTTGTTCTTGCTGTTATTGTTCTTACTGTATCGGTAGTTACTGTAGCATATTTATCATTAGCAAAACCTGAATCAGTACTTGTTAAAGATTCAAAATTACCAAACGCTGGGTTTGGGCTTGTTATTATACCTTGATTATCTACAGCAAAACCACTATTGTCAAGCCCATTAGGAAAAGCAGTGGTGCAAGTAAACTCTGGAACTGGAACAGTTGGAGCCGTTAAGTTTAAATAAAAGGGGCTTCGTACGTTTATTTTTGTGCTCATGTTTTATCTTGTTTTAATGTATATTCAAAAAAGCTTTCCACATCTAAGCCATAAGCTTTTTCCAGCTCAGCAGGTAATTTAGCGTACGCTTGTTCAAATGGTTTAGTAAAAAATAAACTAGGTTTAATTCCTTTATTCCATATCGACCTTGAAATTAGATAAGCTGTAGATTGGTATGATAAAAATTTACCAGTCTTTTTATTTCTAAACTGAAACCTTTTTGACTCCACCCATTTTCTAATCCCATTACTTAACCCACCTTTTTTACCTTTCCCTGATCCAAATTTTGCTAAAGTTCCATATCTGCCTATTTCAGGGTAAGTTGATGTTTTTCCTTTTACACCTCTATCTTGGTAATACCCATAATCCTCCATTTCAAATTCAACAAAGATACTATTAGGCATTTCTTTTACGTTACCTTTTAAGCTATTATAAAGGTCACTTGTGTTGTTTTTGCCTTGCTTGGTAAGTCTACTTCTGGATTGCTGTATTACAAATCTCTTAAAAGCTTCTAATGCTTTTTCTGTTTCTTTTAATCGCATATAGTCATATCGTTTTGTACTAATACATCTAATGTTGCCACCCATCCAGCTAACTTATTTTCAAATCTATCTACAAATGGTTCACAAGAAACTTCCCCTTCCACCTGATATAAATTGCTATAGAGATCACCTCTTTGTAATTTATTTACTATTCTAGTAATTAAAGCTATCTGTGTGTTAAAAACATCCTGCTCATTATCATTCCCTGTAAATATATCTGTAGTTTGTTTTTTAGAGATATCAACTATATCCATTGCTAGAATGCTTATGTTATACCTTAGTGTTTTAGTACCTACACTCGTGCTATTAACTATTATATGTGCTAAAGGGAATATGCTTTGCTTACTAAGATCAATATCATCTAAAGAACCAAATGTAACTGTATTAACAAATGGCTCATCTATTAAAGATGACTTTAGTTGCTCCGTTAAATTATAGAATCCTTTCATTTCTTTTTAATTAGCATTTTTTCTAATTCACTTTTTTCTTTTTCAAATGACAAATACATAAGACACTCATTCACATTCATTTTGGTTATTTCATTGAATTTGGTAATATCTCCCTTACTAAGTCCATAGATTGATTGATACCAAGACCATTTTTCTCCAAAATTTCTTTCTGCTGAGTAGTCAAGTTGTTCTCCGTTTCCTTCTCTAAATAATTCAGGGTAGCTGTCAATAGTTCGCTGCTTAAATTGTAAAAAAAAAAAATGGAACCAAATACAACATCTAAAGGCATATGTTTCAGAACGTCAGAATACTTTGTACCGTCATAATCTTCTATATTATATAAATCCCCTCTGCTATTTTTTATTGGTCTATACAAAACGCTCATTGCTTTATGCATATTATCCCAATCACCAAAATATGTATCCAGATCTATATATTCCCCTAATGTCATATTATCTAAATCAGGTATAAAACCAAAATCGGTATCACCTAATTTAAATCTATCTATTAGCTTAGTCTTCTTACTAAAAACATGATTGAGTTTCTGTGTTATAGTTTGAACGCTTGAATATTTAATTTTAGCAATATCTTTTAAATCTAAGTTGCAGAAGATCTCTATCATCTTTTGCATTAAAAAACTACTACCTTCGTTTTCTTTTGTGTTTAGTTTAATAAATCTTTGGTATTGATCCAAATTTATTTCATCTAAGGATTCTGGAACTAATATCTCTATATTCATATATCTATAATAAAAATAACCATTATATGTATAAAAAGGAAAAGGCAGCATTTCTGCTACCTAATCCCCCAACTAATCAAAATGAAATTTTAATACTAATTAACTATATGGTGCTCATGTAAATATCTATATACTTTTTCTAAAGCTTTCTCCAGTTCTATAGAGTTTTGATTATATAATTCTTTACCTTTTATGTAATTATAATCTATAGATGCTATTAGCATAACTTTTGGAGGTTTTTTATAATTACCACCGCCCTGAGGTTTCTGAATAACTTTAATATTATTATCCCAGCATTGTTGCAATATTTCATGGTATTCTAAATCCATCCTAGGTCATATCTTAAATATAATAAAAAATACAATGATGCATACATAAACGTAAGGCTTAATACATTAAATAGTATTCCTAGTGCTATATTTTTAAATGTAAATATTTGTTTTAGTATTTCTTTGTTTTGACTCATAATATAATTATTGGTTATACAAAAAGGGGAGTTGCCTCCCCCTTGTTTTTTAATTATCCCCGTGAATGGAAATTAATTTAGTCTGCAAACTTATTAATTCTTTTATTCTGGTACTTGCTTGATCTGCTATAGTTACCGATCCGTAAACCATAGTGTCATCTTTTAATTCTTTAGTTGCATAAATTATTTGTGTTTGCGTGTAATCAAGTAACTCAAATAATTCTTTTTTTGTAATTGCATTTTCCATTTTAATAATTGTTTTGTTGTTATTTTATAGTGCTAATATATAAACAAATTATTAACTAACTACATTTAAACAAAACTTTAACGTTTAATAAATATGGTATTCCCCTTTATGTGGATTCTCTAAGATAGAGCTTAATATATATCTAGCAGCATCAATGCAGTGATCACCACTAGTTGGATTTGGTTTCTGTAATGTATTACCTTGTTTGTCCTGCATCCAAATGTAGCCATTCAATTCTTTTATTAGATTTTTACTACGTTGCGTTACGTATATCCTATTTTGATTAATAAGGTTTATACCATACACTATTGAATCCCTACCTTTACTAACTGGATATATTAAATGTCCATAGCTTAACAATTCTGCTATTGACTTTGGTTCAGCACTATCCGCATAAATAATTTCCCTTACCTGATTGTTATTTAAGAATTGACTAATATCACTATTTAGCATTCCCTTTTTATTTAGTACCTCATCAAATATATAAGAATCGTTGTATTTATATAAAGCAACTAGAGTACTTGGATCTACACTATAGCCAAAATCCATACCGTATCCTAATAATCTTGCTTCCATAGGTACATCATTAATTTCCATCCAGTCAGGAATACACGCACCCTCTAAACTACCTTGCTCCCCTAATCCATAAACTTTCCACCAGTTAGACCAATACGTAGATGTCTTAGCTTTCTCCTTAGCTTTTTCTATCTCCTTTACAATGGATTCAGGTAATGCATTATTGTCTTTATATGTTAGAGTAATATAATCTGTATCAGGTTGCCCTATTAATTCTTTATCCACCCAAAACAAACTGGATGGGTTATAATCCAACCATATAGATCCGCTAGTTCTTGTAGCTAATTGTGTGTAAGCATCAAATGGTACATTGTTGCACTCATTAATATATAGATCAGTTCTTCTTGCCCCTCTAAGTTTATCAGGCTGATCCGTGGAAAAAAACTCTATATAACTCCCGTTTGTAAAATTGTATTTTAAAGTACTTTTATTATACTGCGAATCATTATATCTATTAAGACCATTTAGGATGCTTAAGAAGTCTTTTAAAGCACCTCTACGTAGATGCGGGACAGATTCAGATACTACACTAATCTCCCTATCTTTATTTTTAATTGCATAATCAATTAATAAGCATAAGATTGATACAGTTTTAGAAGCTGACGTGCCTCCTTTAACTATTCTTACCCTGCTTTGTAAATCTTTTAGCCTATGAAATGCTATAGTTTTTTTTACTCGCATATAGGAAAAGGTATAGGGTTTTGGTTATCCCTAATCTTCCATGAACAACGGTAGATCCTCGTTGATAGTAATATCTTTAGTCTCTCTTGGTTTACCTGCATAATAATTATAAAAAAGTTGCACGTATTTAAAATCAGCATTTTTCAATCCTTTCTGTAATGCCTCAAAGGCTAAAGGCTCTAATGGTGTTAGCTTTTCTATTAACTCTATTTCTTCCGCTTTGGATTTCCTTCCAGCAGTCTTATGACCTCCATTATTTTTTCTGCCATCCATGATTAAAAAAGTTTATTAATAATTATACAATAGTATAAAAACAAATCTGTTAATACTAAGCGTACTTATTACACTCCTTCAACCTTTCCTCTGCTGATATCAGTCTATCTGATAAATCTTTATTCATATCAACTAGATTAAGATTCTCTTCTTTAACTCTTAAATACTTATCCATAAATACCTCATTAGATTCATTAGCAAGATCCTGCTCATCTAAAAGAGTTTGTATTTTAGTTTTTAATCTTATATAATTTGATTTTAAACCTACGTTTTGACTTGACCAGTTATCAAAATTCTGCAAGCCCCATAAAACGGTAGCATGATCTTTGCCAACTGATTTACCTATTTGGGATAATGTGCTAAACGTATATTCCTTACATAGTTTATAATATAAAGCTCTAGCTTCTACTATCTCCCTTTGTCTTCTTTTGGTATTAATATCTATTTTAGTACTTGATGTTACTAATCTCTCAATCGTTTCTATTTCCATCTTTTATTATTAATTTTATTTCTTTTAATGTTAAAAAATTACTTTCATCTATCGCTTTAAGTATTCCTGCACAAGCTTCATACACTTCATCCTCTTCATATATCTTTACGATTCTTTCCAGCTCATCCACAGAAACACCTTTAGAGATATCCAGTAAAGCTAATTTATAGTATTCATCTATTAATTCTTTAACTAAGTGTTCCGGTGATGACATACTCGTTTATTTCTTCGGAACGGTCAACAAAATATTTTTGGAATATTCTAAGACCGTACTCCACTTTATCTCTTCCAGAATTGTAAAAACTTTCTTCTACATCCCATATCCCTAGATCACCTGATTTTTTATCTATTACAAAAAATTTAAAATCTTTATAATCTACATTAAATAAATTACAATAGATATAGACTTGGACATCATAGCCATATTTCTTAGATGCCCACTCGAATCCTTTTATATCGGAAGTAGTCTTCAAATCAGCTATATAATCAAAACCTAATATATCAGCTTTGCCTCTAAAAGGGAAGCCATTTAATATGTCAAACGCTGGTACTTCAAACTTTGCTCCGCGAGTATATTCTTGCCATATATCATTTTGAAGTAAAGCATCCACTGTATACATAGCACGATCATATTCTTTCCTAGTATATACAAATTGAGCACTCCCCACTTCTTCTACTTTTTCTTTATACTTTTTAGTGACCGCTGATTGTACCTCCACAACATGACACAATGAATCTATTTTATCAGGTTCTAATGCTGCTAAGTGTATTAGTCTGCCTATTTTAAATGCGCTACTATCAGAATGGAAGTTCAGGGATCTAGCATAGCTTTTTGGCGAATCCAGTAAATATTTAATAGCTGAACTGCTTAAAGCATACTTACCAAGCTCACCGTAGTAAAAGCTATCATCGTACATCTTACTAATTAATTCCTCTTTATTCCATACCTTTCCATTTAAAAGTTGAATCCTTTCTATCCTTTCTTTACTTTTTGTATGTATGGATCTCATTTCAGATATAGGTATAAAACATGAATCAGGGCCTTTAACAGAGGGTACTAAGTTTAATTTTAACGCCTCCAACTCCTGCTGGGTTTCGAATTTATATTCCTTGTCGTTAATTACTATATTAACACCACCACCTTTTAAAGCCCAATCCATGAATTTAATGGTTGGTGTTTTAAATGTTATATGTTTCCATTCTGGTTTCTTAATTACATCTATCATTATTTATCCTTTACAAAAGTCCCATTTATCATTTTACCTGTTCTACCTGATATTTCAGAGTACGCCCCTTCAATACAGGATTCTATTTTAGTACCGCATAAATGAGCCAAGTTGGTTAATACAACAACACAATCACCAATAGCATCTTCTATATCCAATCTATTCCTTTCTAGTATAGCTTTAGATAATTCCCCAGTTTCCTCCATTAGTTTTAGGTACTGCGTTTTAGGATCACCTTTTTCATAGATTCCTCTTTCCTCTGCCCAATCTCTTATTGGTTCTAATTCATTGTTTAAAAGCATAATTAAAGTATTTATTTGCGTTAGATTTATTCTCTTCTTTACTACCCATAGGCCTTAACGGTTTTTTATCCGCATCCACAAAAGGTATTTTATTCTTATATATTTCTTTTAATATCTTCTTACCAATCCTCCCGCTTCTTTTCATCGTTAAGCATTTTTTAATTATTGGAGTTGATAAGAAGGGATTCCTACATTCTACAGTATTAGCCATAGAGCATCTATCTATTCTAATATGATGGTAATAAGGTAGCTCCTTAAAAACATCATACTGGAATGTGTCCTTTTTAATAGCTCGGGTATACCCACCAAAAAGCTCATCGCTACCATCCCCAGTTAGAACTGTATTTAAATTTAGCTCCTTGCATTTTTTAAACAAAAGATATTGGGGAATAACACTACCTAAATCGTAGCTATGTTCGTACATTCTAAAAACCTCCACCTTTTCCTTTTCCGTAATATCATTGCTAATAAATATAGGATCTATACCAAAATACTTAGCCATTTTTTTACATTGATCCGTTTCCCCATTTTCTATTGATATAGGTGTGAACTCTATTCCATTTTTAATTAAATGGTAAGCTATTATGGATGAATCCAAACCACCAGAAAAAAGCAAGCCAACTTTATTATATTTAGTTAATGATCTAGTTTTAACGGAATCATCTATTAACTCATAAAGATTACCATTATTAGATGGATCTTTTAAATAAGAATTTATATTATATATATTGCTAGACTTAAAAGCCATTTTAGAATTATATAGGTAAGTATAAAAATCACCGGGAATACATCTTTGCACTCGGTGGAATTTAGTATTGGATGTCCCAAATTTAGGATCAGACATTATAATAGGGTTACCCAATAAAGGTTTTATTTCCGAGCATATCCCATTTTCATTATGGTAAAGTTGTTTCTTACCTAATGGATCCGTAAACATCCTAACTGATTTTTCCGTTACATAACACACAGCCCAAAAACCATCCCAATTTTTATATTCCGATTTAAATCTTTTGGATATAAAATTATCCTTAAACAAATCCCTTAAATAATCCAAATCGCTACTGTATTTACCAAAATCATTGTAATTAAATATTTCACCATTAAAAAATAAAAAACCATTTTTAACCTTTAAAGGCTGAACTAAATTAGTTTTATTACTGGACAGTGGTAAAGATGAGAAATGGTATTTCCAACCATAAGCATCTCCTTTAAAATGCTGTACACCCCTATGACTGATTCCATTGGGTTTTTCTTCTTTAGTTATTTGTATTCCGCACATATTTTTTGATATAATATAAATCACTTTTAAAACAATGAAGACTCCCTATCCACATCATTAACTCACCCGATTCCATTCCTGATTTTTCAGCTACGTGCTGTAGTAATCTGTAGGTCATATAAATATCATTCCTTAAATGCCTAACAGCGTCACAGCTACGAATATGATACGTGCAACTTAATTTTCCATTTTCTTGATAGAACCAATAACCTAAAGTGCAAGGAACTCTTACATTATTATTACTTTGGTCCTCAGGATGCCAAACGGAAAGATATGCTTGTCTGGTATTATTGTTACTCTTAAGCCTTTCTATTATATCATTTAAATCACCATACTTATATCTTAAGCCATCTAAATCACTACACCAATATCTTTCCATGTAGTTATGGCTAAACTTACCATCTTTTCTAAATAATTCATCATTATCAAATTTATCGTAATAAGGCCAATTTCTATATTCCTTACCAGGATTAATTGGCTTACCCCCTATTCTTTCCTGAAAATGATCCTCCGCCCATGGTATATTAGGATCCGTGTCTTCTTTTATATTATCGGAAGAACCTAAATTAACATATATATTTGTTATTTCTACGAGTGGATTGGATTTATCTATTTCAATAGATTGCCAATTAGAGTTTTTGCTATCAGTATGGTAGCTATATAGCTTGCTATAAAGTTGTTTTATTGTTTCCTTCATTTTCTATTATATCATTTTGTTCTGCTTTTATTCCTTCCTTATAATTATTTAATGCACCTATGTAAGCTACAGCATCCAATAAGTTATCCTGCTTATGCGACCAACTTTCCCTTGCTAGTTTTAATGCAATTTGCATATTGTACAGATCCGTAATTGTTATATCCTTAGAAGACATAATTGAAGCAATAGCTGCAGCTCTTCTGTTGCACTCACTAAAAGGCCCATACATTCTTTCTTTTTCCTCTGATCTTTTATTTACAATATTATTTGCTTCTTCCAGAATATTCATACACCAAGATTGTTTTTTATAATTAACTGGGCAGAAGTTTTATTAAACTGCTTAACTCTTTGCCTATATATGGGATCGGTGCAATATTTTCTCATAGCAATAGATCTTGTGCACTTGCCATATTTTTTATCAAAATCATCCAGCTGCTTAATTTTATCGCTTATCATTTCATCTGTTATCTCCATGCTCTGCTTTGTAATTCCTCGTTGCATCTTTGGCGGAACGTTTCTAAATAATCCGTGTTATTTACAATCTCCTGTAATTCCTTAATACTATAGGATCTATAAAATAATTCTTCGTATGTCATATCGTTTTTATTTATTACAAATATAAACAATTATTTAACATCGCTACTACCATCAAACACTTTTTTTTCTAATTTTTCTATTTTACCCAAAGCTACCATTAATACTTGCTGACAAAGCTTAAGGTCATGCTGCATTTTTACTAGAGTACTTTCTTTCATTTCTGATCTTTTATTTTTTGTATATATAAACACGCATCCATTAACTCTTCCTGTAAGTGATTTAAAAAAGAATAAAAATCATCAGGGCTATCATATAAGGTGGTACCATATTTTATAATACCATCTCTAGAACGCGAATGGAATTTATTAATAACCTTTTGTACTATCGGATCTTTAGGTATGTTGTTATAAGAATACCCTGTGGCATCCGTAGACCATTTACCATCCTCCATCATTTCATTATATTTTTTTATACTATCTCCCATATATGTATGCTTTTATTACCCATTCAAAAAACCTAAACACCAAATAACCTATTATTAAATTACCCATATAAAGATTTGTATTTACTTATTTCACTTTCCAAATCCTCTATTCTTTCCTCTGCTTTTCTTGCACGTATAATTGCCCTTAGCTTTTCGGATCTATATTCTTCCAATGACTGCTCAAATAATCTTTCATTGCAAATTAAATTATTCACATAAAGAGCAACTTGTTGCCAAGAAAAATACATTTTCTTTAGCGGTTCATTATCCGGTTTTGCTTTCTTTGATTTTATAATATATTCCCCCACTAAATTAAAATCAGAGTAATATTCAATCTCCTTTAAATTGTTTATTTTTTTATTCATATTCTTCTATCAATCTTTTTAGTTTAGAATAAACACCGTTAACAAAACAACTACTACAGTTGGATGTTTCTTTCTTTTCGTTAAAAACTCTATTATATATATCTATTAATTTTTTTTGTGTTGTAGTATCAATTACAGTTTTATTTAATTGAAAATATCCCTTTAAATAAATATATTCATCCTCAGTAAAACATTTTGGCTTGTAATACGGAAATAGATAGTTTAATTTATTCTTCCTTCCCTCACAACCACAATCCTCACCTGCTAAAAACTTTACAGCTTTTTTTATACCTGTTGCTTTAGTAATTTTCTCTACCGTATCCCCAACGCCTTTAGAATCTTTTTTATACTTTTTCTTCCAGTCCTTATAAGCTTTAGATCTTTTATCTCCCTTAAATTCTTCCATGATTTTTAATTTATTTGTTCGTAATCATTATTTATGTAATTATCCCATTCATCCTGATATTCCTTCCTTATCCTATCTTTCATATTTTTTAAGCTATTAAATATAGACACCCAGCTAATCTTAGTTTCCGCTGCTATACCCCTAATGCTTAATCCCGAATCCCTGTAGATTTTAAATAATTTTCTATTATACCAATCCCAGAGTTCAATTTCATTATCTATTAATAAACATATTTTATTAAAAGCTATTTGCTCATCCATTTTACTATCGTCTGGAATTTGGATGTAAAACTCTTCATTATCGATACTAACTTTATTAATCTTTTTCTTTGAATTATAATACTGATAATAAACACTCCGGAGAGTAAAAAAAACATAACCTCTACTAACAATTCCATTTTTTATAATTTTTTCTTCAGATCCATATTTAAATAAAACAAGGTACATCTCCTGTACAATATCTTCATAATAATGCCTTTCACCAAAGCTCTTTACGATCTTAATCCATTCACTATGCTGCTCAGCTACTTTAGCTAGCCATCTTGTTTTTTCGTCCATATAACAGTAATACTTATTATCCCAATGCAACATTGCAATGTGATTTCTGTTGAATCCTCGTATCTGTCTTTGTTATATAATGCGCCAATTATAAATCCAAAAATAGGACTTAAAATAATATCCGCTTTTTTTATTTGGCCTATTATTAAAAAAGCTGTAGCTATAATAAGTAATGTAATTATTATAATCAAAATTCTAGTTGCTTTTTTGGTTTGTCTAATAAAATATCCTGCTGCATATATTCAAAACCGGTATTATTTATTTTCATTTTTAACCTAATAGGCTCTTCATGCGGTGTTGGTCTGCCACCAGTTTCATTTTCCTTTACTTTTAAAACATATAAATTGGAGTACATCCATTCTGTTGAATGGCTAGTATATCTATGTATGCATATAACATCATCCGCCCTATTACCCCATTTACCACCACCTTCAACATCAGCCATTGATAAAGGTCTGGATAAGTTTCCATAATCATGGTTAGGTGGGTGGGTTCTTCTTAAAGCCTCAGTAACACCATGGGCATTTAAAAACACAGTAACATTATTATTTTTAGCAAACATTCTAAACTCACTAGCAACTTGGTAATCATATTCATGCCCACCAACAGCTTTTAGCAAAGTATAATCCTTAGATAAACTATTGTACGGATCCACAAGTAGTCCATGATAATTCCAAGCATCTTTAATAGATTGTGCCTCCTTAATTAATTCTTTGTAGTTATATAGATCATCCACATCTATTATTTTAAAATGCTTATCACACCAAGAAACTGATTCCGTTATTTTATCATCGGATGCTTTTTGTATAGGCAATCCCATTTTAAATTCTATTATTTTTCTAACTATACTTTGTGGCGTATTCTCACTTGACCATATTAAAAATCTTAAATTATGCTTAATAGCCCAAACAACAAATAAATAACATATTACAGTTGTTTTACCAGTATTAGCATGGCCTATTAAAAGATTAAAATTACCTTGCTTATATCTTAAGTATTCATCGATACCAGGTATACCAATACCCAGACCTTCTTTTATCCTTCCGTATTTGACATCCAATATCTTTTTCTTTATTCCCTCGCTTTTTGCTATCATATTGTTTGTGTTGTTTTTGCGTATTTGCTTTCTACCTTTTTGCTTTGCTCATTTCTTAATGGTTCTACATAAAAACCTACTATTGGATTAACTAGATAATTCCAAAAATCCAAAGGCATCTGCTCGCCTTCTTTTAATTTCCTCATATATATATATAAAAAAAGGGAGCATTAAACCCCCCTTTTCTTTTTTTTAATTTAAAAATCTAATACATCATCATCTTGTCTTGATGGATTTTGATGGGAGTTGGTTACTTCATCTTCCTGATTTATTATTTTCCATCCGTTAATTGAATTAAAATATTTGGTTTCACCTTGCGGGTTTACCCATTCTCTACCTCTTAGATTTAAAGATACAACAACATCATCACCTGCTTTATGTTTAGATAAAGCATCTATAGAATTATTTATAAACTCAACACAAATTGTTTGTGGGTAATCTGAAGATCTATCTGTTTCTAGAATTAGATTAGCTTTTTTTAATTTATCATTAACCTGTATAGGTTTTTCAATTGATTTTACGCGTCCTGATATTTCCATTTTTATTTATTTAATAATTGTTCTACTTCTTTACTTAATTTGTATTTATTTTTCACATTCTCAATACTTCCACCTTTTTGTATATAATCACTGGCTTTTTTAAAAGCTTCAGAATCTTTAGCTAACTCAGATTTTTGCTTTACAGTTTTTTTAACAGCTGCTTTTAAACCACTTGCGCCATTTGCATCATCATCCTCAGCCTGTAATGCTAATAATCCTGTTAAGGTATATCTTCTATAATATGTTATAGCTGAACCTAATTTTTGTGGATCATTGATCTCCGGTAATTGCAAAGCTGATATTACACCACCTGTACCATCTACACATATTATTTTGCTATAAACCATATTTTCCTCTATAGGTTGTAATAACAGCAATCTATGTTTTTCTAACAGAGGGTGTAGCTGTTTAATTAAAGAGTTAATATCAAAATACTTAGATTTATAAAAAGGATTAGTAGCATCTTTACTAATAGATCCTATCTCTTGCTGCAGATTAAACAGCTTCTCATTAATCTCCATTTTTTTCATAACTTAAAATTAATTGTTCTTTTAATTGTTTGTTCTCGTGTTTTAATTCCTGCAATTCCCAATGCAGTTCCATGTTTGTTTTATTCATAATAAATATTTTAATTAAACAAATATAAACAAATTTTTAAACAAACCACAAAAAAAAGGGCAAGATATAAATCCTACCCAATTTTCAAACAAAACAAAGGATTAAAGAAACTCTTTTAGCTCTTCGCTATATTTTTTTATTAGATCCTGCAATTCGTCGCTTGTAAATTTAATAATTTCTTGGCTTTTACTAAACAATTCCTCTGATAAACTTTTACCTAAAAAAACAGAATACTTATACTGCTGTCCCCATTGGAACACATTACATCCAACACACTGCGGATGGACATTTCTTATATCCCATCTCGTAGAATAATGCCTTCTACTCATAAAATGGCCTGCTTGAATACCATCATTTTTCCAATATCCTTTCTTTCCACATGTAACACAAGTGCAAATTCCTTTATCATCGGAATTAGATAACCTAACATATTCACTAAAAACCACATCCAGCTTTTTAACTAGCTTGCTTCTTGTTGGTTTTTTAGAATTTTTAGGCATCGTTTTACGAATCAAGATGGTTTAATAATAGTTTACCATCAGTTTCATTAAAACCTTTTATTAATTTGTAAAGATATTTACTATCTGATTTAACCTTATTTGTTTCAGCTTTAGTGCTATCTATACCTAAGTTAGTATAGGATATAGCATCCAATTCTAAAATACTATCTGTTCTATCTTTAACAGATAATTGAAAATCTTTAGCAATTTTTTCTGCTAAATTTCTAATAGTTAAATCTTCTGACATTTTTTAATTTATATTATAATTGATTAATTAACCACTAACCCACCAAATTTACACGCTTTTTTTTTAAAATGTAAACTTTTTATGATTAAACATATTAACAAGTTACTATTTACCTTGCCCTTTGTATGTTTTTTTATAAAGCTTACTAGATTTCAGTTTAGATGTTTTTGATTTTGAATGTATCCCTTTACGCTTAACGCTTTTCTTTTTATAAGAATATGTTATTTGCTTTGCCATTACCTATGTTTGTTGTTGCCAAATACTTTTTCAACCCCCCTGGAGCCAAAATAACCACCTATAACGATTGATAATAATCCCGTAATACTATCCAATGGGTAACCTAAATACCATCCAGCTACGTAGCTTATAGTCAGAAAAACTAGAGTCAATGGTCTTACGTTAGAAGCTAACCAAGAACCACTTCTAGCATCAGCAACCCATCTTTTGGTTGTGCCATCTATTTCTGCCCTTTCTAATTCTAATTTTTTAAGTGCATAGGATTTATCCTCCTCAGACATTTCTGAGCCTCCTATAATAGCCTGTATAACACTTCCTGCTAAGGTATCTCCTGCTACTGCACCAACTACATCTGGTATTTTATTTAAAAGAAATTTACCTACTTGGGTATCCTTAAATTTTTTCTTTTCAGACATAAAGTTGTTCCTACGGTATTAGTACGTCCAAACTGAATTTGGTTTAGAAATATCGGTGTCACAGTGAATAAAGTTTTTTGCAACTCCAATTCTGCTAAATCCTGCTCTAATAAGTGCGTTAAGTATAATGTATCTTTCGTTTCCGCTTCCAACAGCAATATCTGCTGCAACTCCGATAAGGTGGCTTGAATTTGGTACACCTCCAACTGTTTCGTTATGGTCTGCTGTTCTGTAACCACTTGTGATTTTAAATGGTATTCCTGCGAGTTCCCTTGCGTGTTCAAGTTTATAAAGAAAGTTAATATCCATATTTTTCCCAGAATTGGGCAAACTAGGGCAGTCAAACTCTGATAGGGAAAAGAATTTAAGGTTCATACAAATATGCTATAAATTAATTTCCAAAGAATAAAGAACAGTACAACACCTACAAAGATAACCTTACCTTTCTGAAATACACTGTCGCTATTCCATCCATCAAACACCCATTTGGTGGCTTCTGCTTTTGCTATATTGTAATACTTTTTTATCATAATTTATTTTTTAGGTGGGTAATTTTTATCATCAAAATCCATTGCAGCTTTAAGGATTATTTTATCCATCATATTATCCTGATTCTGTAACATCTCCTTTTGCAGGTTAATTACCATTTCCTCAAGATTATCTTTAGCTGACACTAACATTTCTATTTGATGTTCTTTTTTTTCTAGGGACTGTTTAAGAGCATTTATATCATCTGGTTTACTACCTGTTATAGTAGCTACTGTAATTCCAATAGAGGCGCTTATAGTACCTATCAGCATCATTACAACCTCTTTATTTGTATCTAGTACAGGAAATTGTATCAAAGCTATAATAAGTCCAATAACAAAAAGGAATATTAGTAACGAACCTACATAACTTCTTATCTCTCTCGCTACTCCGTTTCTAGGTAATTTCATTTAAGTTTTTTATATATTGATATTATAGTATATCCGATAGCTAATAAAAGGGATACCGTTTGTAATACTGGGTTTGCCTCTGA
>Ga0206682_10000859_pt1 | contig 31603 bp, 27 predicted proteins | sample M240m12015metaG_FD_155444 | JGI IMG/M metagenome (GOLD analysis project Ga0206682, IMG submission 155444) | Ammonia-oxidizing marine archaeal communities from Monterey Bay, California, United States - M2 40m 12015 | ecosystem: Environmental > Aquatic > Marine > Intertidal zone | place: USA...
CTTATATTTAAATGTCAGAAGCTAAAGTAATGTCTTTTATAAGTCCATTATTGAACAGGATTTTAATTTTATCTTTTCTTGGATCGTATGCATTATTGGTCATTTCTTTTTGAAATACAAAATAATTTATCTCTTCAGCAGTAATACCAAGATTTTTTTGGTGGGATAATTTAATTTTTTCAAGCTTTTCAGAAGAGAACTTTTTAGAGCTTATTTGAACCTTTAAGAGATTTCTATTAATCAACATATTACTTAACTTTGAAATGACTTTATCCTTGCTCTCAGCCCATACTTTAATACAAGTAAAAACATCAAAATCATCTAATTTTGAAAAATATTTTAAGAAATCAAAGTCTTGATAATTCTCTTTTGTGATTTTTTTTTCTAAAAAATATAACATATTTGGGACCATAAATAATTTTTTATCCTCGTTATAAATCTCCCTAGCTCGTTCTAAAATTTTAGCTAATAAAAATTCAGCAGATAAAACTGTTTTATGTAAATACACTTGCCAATACATGAGTCTTCGAGCAACAATAAATTTCTCAATAGAATAAATTCCTTTCTCTCTAACAACAAGTTCATCGTTTGCTACAGCAAACATTTTAATTATTCTTTCATTGCTAACTACACCCTCAGAAACACCGGTGAAAAAACTATCTCTTTTTAAATAGTCTAACCTGTCCATATCCAACTGTGAAGAAACTAAATCATGCAAAAATCCTTTTGAATATTTGTCCTGAAAAATTTCTAGGGCTAAATCAAGAGCTCCGTCAAACTCTTTATTTAAAGAATTCATGAATTCAATGGAAATATCCTCATGAGAAACACCTTTTATAAAACTGTTTTCTAAAGCATGTGAAAAAGGACCGTGTCCAATATCGTGTAGTAATATGGCAAGAATGACAGCTTCTTCTTCTTCTTTATTAATTGCAACCTCGTTTTGTTTTAATGTCTGAATAGCCTGACTCATTAAGTGAGATGCCCCTATTGCATGATGAAATCTAGTATGATGAGCACCCGGATAAACTAAATAAGTTAATCCCAGTTGTTTTATCCTTGATAATCTTTGAAAGAATGGATGATCAACAATATTCAATAAAATTCCTTTATTTAGTGTAATAAATCCGTAAACTGGATCGTTTAATATTTTACTTATTGAATTTCTTTTCATATTGAATCTTTAAGTTTAAGCAAATCTAATTAAATCAATAACAGTGGCAAGAATACTTTGGGCAGACGATGAAATAGACAGTTTAAAACCTCACATTATTTTCTTAGAAAAGAAAAATCATGAAGTTTTTGCTGTTAACTCAGGAAATGAAGCAGTTCAAGAATTTAAAGAAAATTCTTTTGACATTGTATTTCTAGATGAAAATATGCCTGGAATGAGTGGGCTAAAAGCGTTAGAAGAAATTAAAACTATACACCCTACCATTCCTATAATAATGATTACGAAAAGTGAGGAGGAAATGATTATGGAAGAAGCCATCGGCAAGCAAATATCTGACTATCTCATTAAGCCTGTGAATCCCAACCAAATATTAATGGCGATTAAAAAACAACTAGATAGTAAAAGACTTATAAGCGAAACCAATACTGTTTCCTATCAGCAAAACTTTAGAGAAATTAGTAATGATTTAAATAGATCTATGGATTTAACAGAATGGATAGAGCTATTTAAAAAATTAAACTATTGGGAACTACAATTAGAGACGTCAGATGAAAATATGTCTGAAATATTTAATATGCAAAAAGAAGAAGCAAACCAATTATTTAGTAAATATATAGATCGTAATTATTTAGATTTACTAGGAGAGAAAGAAATAATATTGAGCAATAATCTTTTAGAAAAAAAATTATTTCCCAAGCTTAAGGAAGAGAATTATTTTCTTTTAGTAATTGACAATCTTAGACTTGATCAATGGTTGATCATCAAACCGGTTATTGAGGAATTGTTTACTGTTAATGAAGAAGATGTTTATTGCAGTATTTTACCAACTACAACACAGTACTCTCGAAATTCATTATTTGCTGGACTAATGCCATTAGAAATTAAAAAAAGATTTGGTCAAAAATGGGTTGACGAAGAATCTGATGAGGGTAAAAACCTACACGAAGAGTTCCTGTTAAATGAAAACCTTAGAAGAAATTCTCTAAATTTAAAATCCTCTTATCATAAAATCACCAATCTTAACAAAGGGAAAAAGCTACTAAACGAATTCAATAATCTACTTCAAAATAATTTGAATACGATTGTGTATAATTTTGTAGACACCTTATCTCATGCAAGAACAGACATGGAGGTAATAAAAGAATTAGCTGAAGATGAATCAGCCTACAGGTCATTAACCTTAAGCTGGTTTAAACATTCTCCTTTATATGAAATGATGAAAAAAATGAGTGAGAAATCATGTAAGGTATTTTTAACTACAGATCATGGAACGATAAGAGTCAAAAACGCATCCAAAATAATGGGACCCAAACAAATCAATAGCAATATGAGGTATAAAGTTTCTAAAAACCTTACTTATAATAAGAAAGAGGTCATGGAGGCTTTAAATCCAGAAGAGTTTTTATTACCTAAAAATTCATTAAGTAGTTCATATGTCTTTGCCAAAGAAAATAACTTTTTTGTTTATCCTAATAATTATCACCGTTTTGCGAACTTATATAACGACACATTTCAACATGGCGGGATTTCATTAGAAGAGATGCTAATTCCCTTTGTTTTCTTAAATAGTAAGTAAATCACTCGGACTGATACTTGCTTGCAAGATCTAAGTATTGATAAAGGGTCTCCGTTTCTTCATTTGAACAGTTTTCACAATATTTACGTGCAACATTTTTCATGCTTATTATGGTAATATTACTTTCTTTTAGATACTGTTGTATGTAATTGGCAATGTTTTGTAAAATACAATCACTATTCTTAAAATTCATTTTTTTAATGTGTTCTAAATATTCTTTCGGATTGTGAATGAAATAATTAAAAATAGAAACCTCCAATAAGTTTTTATTTTCATCATTAACATTATCACAGTATAAAGACAAAGTATTAAAATAATAGGGACGCCAAATTTTAGGACCCGAAATTAGCTTATCAACTAGAATTTTAAAGTATTTATCGGAAAAAGTAGTATCGATTTTATAAATAAGTTTCAAACAATGTTTTTCTACACTTTCTGGTCCTTTTAAAATTTCTCCATGGTCTAAACCATCTATATTTGAATAAATTTCTTCAACATTACTTTTACAAGAAGAAGAAGAAAAAAAAATAATTACTATTAAAAAATTTAAAAATTTCAATTTTTAATACGCTTATAATTAAAAAGAATGCTAGACATACAGCCAAAGGATACCATCGCTAATAATAAATGAACAGGTTGTAAAATATAAGGAAGGCTGTAATCTGCTAAAATTTTACCAACTAAAGCTTCAATTATTACACATATTATAAAAATTTTAATCTCTACTAATTTTTGTTTAGTTAGGTAAGAATATATACCTAAAAACAAACTAAATAGGACTACAAATAAAGCCAAACTTCTGTGGGATAAAAATAAATCAAACTTATCTAAGACCAAATCTGATCTAGAACTTGAATCTAACCAATGGTCAACTATTTGACGAACCTGTGTGCCAATGATTATTTGAAATAAAAAAATTATGAGTCCTATGAAAGCAATTATTTTTAGGGTTCGTGATATCGTTATTAAAGAATTACTCCAGGTTGAAATAATTAAAATCTGCCAACTTATCATAATGGTGGCAATTACCATGTGAATTGTCAAAACCCAAGGAACTATATTTGTTGCAACTACCATTGAACCCCACCAAGCTTGAAAAAAAGTCAAGAGAATAAGTCCTAAACCTAATAGTATTTTAATTCTTTTCTTTTCTTTTTGTCTCCACGCATATATAAACCCTCCAAGGATGAATAATCCGGCTAAAGCACCTATTAATCTGTTAATATATTCCAGCCAAGTATTCCATACATTAAAAGGTTGCTCGTACAATAAGGATTTATCCGCATTAATTAATTTTGCTTTTTCCTGCAAACCTACTTTGGTTAAAAAAGATGTAAACTTTTTAATTTTTTTTCTCTAACAGCTGAATAATATTGCTGATAATTTTCTGGCAAGTCAGATATGCTAGTTGGAGGAATATATTGATTAAAACATTTAGGCCAATCTGGACAGCCCATTCCTGACTCTGTTATTCTAACAATAGAACCTGCTATTATTACCAAATAAATCATTATTAATGTAGCCCAATGGAATCTCATAGTTAAGATTTTAAAAAATTTATATTTCTTTTAAGTCCTTTATATTTAGTCCTTTTCACTGCTGAATGTTTAAATAATTGTTTGTAGGATTCCTCATTAATTTCTTCCCAATCTTTTTTAGTATAATTTAATAAATCTATAGAAGGATTAAATAGTGGTTCTTCATGAGGAGTTGAAAATTTATTCCAGGGACAAACTTGTTGACAAACATCACAACCAAACATCCAGTTATCCATTTTTCCCTTAAACTCTTGAGGAATAATCTCATTTTTTAATTCTATAGTTAGATAAGAAATACATTTGGAGCCATCAACTACGTATGGTTCTATAATTGCATCCGTTGGACAAGCATCGATGCATTTTGTACAAGTTCCGCAATAATCTTTAATTGGTAAATCTGTTTCTAATTCTAGATCCAAAATTAACTCAGCAATAAAAAAATATGAACCCTTATCTTTATTAATTAAGTTACTATGCTTTCCTATCCATCCTAAACCACTTTTCTCAGCCCATGCCTTATCCATAACTGGAGCAGAATCCACAAAACCTCTGATCGAAATGTCTCCAAAATTATCTGTTATATAACTTTGTAAAGTTCTTAACTTTTTCTTAATCACTTTATGATAGTCATTACCATAAGAATACATTGAGATTTTTGGGGCGGTAGCATCGCCTTGCTTATTTGGATTGTAATAATTAAATAAAAGAGTAATGACGGACTTTGCATCAGGAACTAATTTTGTTGTATCAGTTCTTAAATCAAAATAGTTTTCCATGTAAGACATTTTTCCATGGTAATTTTTATTGAGCCATTTTTCTAGATTTCTGGCTTCTTTTTCTAGAAAACCAGCCTTGGAAATTCCTACATGGGAAAATCCTAAATAAAAAGCTTTGTCTTTAATAAGTTTCGTTCTCTGAAAAATATTCAAAATATTTCTTGTTGGCCAGGATTGTTTTTAACTCTATTTAAATGTTGGTAGGCCAAGTCTGTTACCATTCTTCCTCTTGAAGTTCTAACCATATACCCTTGTTGAACTAAAAAAGGTTCGTAAACTTCTTCAATAGTACCAGATTCTTCACCTACCACAGTAGCCAAAGTATTTATTCCAACAGGTCCACCTTTATATTTATCTATTATAGCTGTTAAGATTTTATTATCCATTTCATCTAAACCATGCTTGTCAACTTGTAAAGCTGTTAATGCTAGTTGAGTAATATCATTAGTAATCGTTCCATCGCCTTTTACTTGAGCGTAGTCTCTTACTCTTCTAAGAAGTGCGTTGGCTATTCGAGGTGTTCCCCTGCTTCTCCCAGATATCTCTATAGCAGCTTTATCTTTTAAAGGAATATCCAATATCCCAGCAGATCTGTTGATAATAGATTTCAAAGTAGATTGATCGTAATAATGCAGTCTGCAATTAATACCAAATCGAGCTCTTAAAGGTGCGGTTAATAAACCACTTCGTGTAGTTGCTCCAATTAATGTAAAAGGATTAAGATCTATTTGGACAGTTCTTGCGTTAGGTCCGGTATCCAAGACAATATCAATTTTATAATCTTCCATAGCGGAATATAAATATTCTTCTATTACAGGGCTTAACCTATGTATCTCATCGATAAATAGTACATCTCCTTTTTCCAAGTTAGTGAGTAATCCTGCTAAATCTCCTGGTTTATCTAATACGGGGCCAGAAGATATTTTAATACCGACCTGCATTTCATTTGCAATAATTTGAGCTAAAGTAGTTTTGCCAAGTCCTGGAGGTCCGTGTAATAAAACATGATCTAAACTTTCTTCTCTCATCTTAGCAGCTGAAACAAAAATGCTTAAATTCTCTACCACAAGAGGTTGCCCAGCAAAATCTTCTAAATATTTAGGTCTTAAAGCAATTTCGTAGGTCTTATCCGTTTGGTCTTGTTCATTAGACCTGAAATCATATTCCTCAATCATTATTCAAATATAATGATGTATTTGAACGATCTAAAAAGTGATTATATATTTCTGTAAACTTTAAGGAAAATCTTAATATGATGGTTGGTAAAGTCAAATTTTCCTTAATAATAAAATCGCTTTTTTTTGTTAGTCTGAAACCACTTCCAAGACCTAAACTAAAAAGATTAAATCCATCATAATTTAAAATTAATGCTGGTTCAAAAAATGAATAAGGACACTTGTTGATTTCATTTAGAAATGATATTGTCTTTAATCTACCCATTCCAAAATCAATGGTTGCCTCGGCAGAAAATATATTAGATAGTTGACTTGAGTGAGAAATGAAAAAATTACATGCATTAATATTTAAATCGAAATCATGAGTATTAAAACTCTTTTCTCTTAAAAAACAGAATCCAAAACCCACTTTAAATTTGTCATTTATGTTATAGAATGGTTTCATCTCCTGAATTTTATACCGGTCATTTGAGACAAAGAAATTCTTCACCTCTAACCTAAGACCATAACTATTATTAGTAATAATGTTATCTAACTTTTTTTGCGAAAAAGAATTGTGTTCTAAAAATAAAAAAAGAAATAAAAAAAAAATCCGCATACAGTAAAGCTACGGATTTTAAAAAAGTTACGTATAGATATTAGTGTTCTTCTTCGTTATCATCTAAAGGAATGTGCTGTGGCACAAAATCTGTATCCTTCCCAGGCTTACTATAGTCGTATGGCCATCTGTGAACTGTTGGGATTTCACCAATCCAATTACCGTGAACGTGCTCTACAGGAGTTGTCCATTCTAGCGAATTTGCATTCCATGGATTTTGTGAAGATTTTGGTCCTCTAAAAATGCTGTAGAAAAAATTAAAAAAGAAAATAACTTGAGCTATTACTCCAACACTAGCAAAAATTGATATCATTATGTTTAAATCAAGAAAATGATCAAACATTGGAAAATTAGTATTTTCATAATATCTTCTTGGCAAACCACCTTCTCCTAAAAAGTGCATTGGTAAGAATACACCGTAACCACAAACTATTGTAATCCAAAAATGAACCATTCCCATTCTTTTATTCATCGACTTACCATACATTTTAGGGAACCAGTGGTAGATCCCTGCAAACATTCCGAGTATCGCTGTCATTCCCATAACAATATGAAAGTGCCCAACAACAAAATAAGTATCGTGCTGAGATATATCTAGAGCTGAATCTGCTAAAATAATACCAGTTAAACCACCCGAAATAAAAGTAGAAACAGATCCTATACAAAATAACATAGCGGGTGTCATAATAACGTTACCTTTCCAGATAGTTGTTATGTAGTTAAAGGCTTTTACTGCTGAAGGAATTGCAATCAATAATGTTGTAAAAGTGAAAACGCCTCCAAGAAAAGGGTTCATGCCAGTTAAAAACATATGATGCCCCCAAACAATAAATGAAAGGAAACCTATAGCAAGCATTGAACCAATCATAGCTCGATATCCGAATATTGGTTTTCTAGAACAAGTAGATATAATTTCAGAAGTCATACCTAAAGCAGGTAAGAGGATAATATAAACCTCAGGGTGTCCTAAAAACCAAAATAAATGTTCATAGAGAATTGGACTTCCACCAGTAGCATCTAGCGCTCCAGACGATGTCACAATATCGCTCATGTAAAAACTAGTTCCAAATCCTCTATCCATTAGTAATAAAACAGCAGCAGATAGCAATACTGGAAATGATAGGACACCTAAAATAGCGGTTATAAAAAACGCCCAGATTGTTAATGGTAATCTTGTCATTGTCATCCCTTTAGTTCGAAGGTTTAGTATGGTTACAATATAATTAATACCACCTATCAATGATGAGGCAATAAATACAGTCATCGACAATAACCATAGAGTCATACCTAATCCTGAGCCTGGTTGAAATTCTGCTAAAACACTTAATGGAGGGTACACCGTCCAACCCGCCATTGCAGGTCCTGTTTCGATAAAAAGGGAAGCTGCCATTAGAACACTTGAAAGAAAAAACAACCAATAAGCAATCATATTTAATAATCCAGAAGCCATATCTCTAGCTCCAACTTGAAGTGGAATTAACAAATTAGAAAAGGTTCCTGAAAGGCCTCCAGTTAATACAAAAAATACCATTATTGTTCCATGTAGAGTTACTAAACCGAGATACCAATTACTGTCTAATAATCCATCAGGAGCTGCATCAGAACCTAGAATAGATTCTAAAAGAGGGAATCTTTCATCAGGCCAGCCTAATTTCATTCTAAATAAAGCGGAAAGGGTTATACCTATAGCTCCCATAAAAATTGCTGTTAGCAAATACTGCTTAGCAATCATTTTATGATCTTGGCTAAATAAATATTTTGTTATAAAACTTTCCTTGTGATGATGTGTGTCGTGCGCCATTTCAAATTATTTATTACAAATTTAAAAATCAAAGAGATGCTTGTTCTTTTGTCTTACTCCAACTAACTTCTTGGCCAGAAAAGGTTAAACGTTTATTATCTCCATTATTCTCAATCCAGTTGTTAAATTCTTCTTGTGTTTCAACAATTACTTTTAATTGCATATTAGAATGTCCTGCCCCACAAATTTTATTACACATAAGAACATAATCAAACAGAACTCTTTCTTCTTCTTCACCAATTCTTCTTTTTCTTTCGTTATGGATAACATTGATGTTTTCCCAATGCTTTTGAACGTCTGGATCTGCTCTCATTTCAGCAGTGGTAATAGTAGGAGTAAGTGCAAAACTGGTTTCCATTCCTGGTACAGCATTTATTTGTGCTCTGAAATGAGGAAACCAAGGGCAATGAATAACGTCTTTTGATCTAAACTTAAATGTATAAGGTTGATCTTTTACTAAGTGTATTTCTTGTACAATTATGTCATCGTTGCTGGATTCATATACATTAACATTATTTTCTTTTCTGTCGATAGATGCTTCGATTCTATATTTCCTTCTTTTATGTCTATCTAATTCTTCTTGAAGCTTATCAACTTTAGATTCAGGCAATAAGTATTCACCATCACCATTAATATTATTAGACAATATAGAATCTATATCATTTACTCTTTGATCAATTTCAAGATATGTATCTTTAATTGTACTTTCTGTAATAACTCCAAGTGGGTTTGTAGCAGAAACCATTTTATAATCTGCTTTTCCAAGTGTATTGTCTACACCTGAATACCTTACAATCCAACCAAATTGATATCCATATACCTCAACTATTTCTCCTTTTTCTTGGTTATACATAATTTTATTCCAAGTCATTAAACCATAAATAACGATGAACGCTAAAACAATTGCTGGGACAATCGTCCATACAGCCTCAAGTTTGTTGTTGTGTGGATAATATAAGGCTGTTCTTTCTTCTCTGTGATAATATTTCCATGAGAAACCAAATAACAGCGTATTCGTTATAAAAAAAACTGGAAGAATAATCCACCAATTGAACATCAATAATTCATCTATATCTCTTCCGTGAATTGTGGCAGAAGTATACAGTCCAGAGTTTGAACCATATTTAGAGATCAACCAAATTACAAAACCAAAGAAAACAACCATAAAGACCAACATTAAATTAGCCATCAACATGTTTTCGCTTCTAGAGACCTTCTCTTGAGACTTTTCACCTCTTACTTTAGCTGCAAGATCATATATCTTCATTAATTGCACCAAGGCAATGAAAAAGAGTGCTACTGTAATAATAATTATAAACTTTATTTCCATAATCTTTTAAAAATTAATATTCATGGTGTTTACTTTCTTCCAAAAATGGATGATTTTTTTGGAGTAACGGTGATTTTGAAATGGCATTCAGAACAGTGTAAACAAAGACCCCTAAGAACATTAAAAACATTCCTATTTCTAATAAACCTATTTCCCATTGGTCAAATAGAGTTCCTGGCATAACCATATTGAAAACATCAAACCAATGACCTATAAAAATTATCAGACCTATTACAATTAAAAATCCTGCAGATCTTTTGGTATCTCTGGACATAAAGAAGACCATAGGAAAGAAAAAATTAACAATAAAAGTTCCGAAGAATAAAAGTTTATAATTTTCAATTCTCTCTGTAAAATAAATAACTTCTTCCGGGATATTCGAATACCAAATTAGCATGAATTGTGAAAACCATAAGTAACTCCATAAGAAACTTAGGGCAAACATCCATTTACCGACATCGTGTATATGACTCTCATTAACATTAGGGAGAAAACCACCTTTTCTAAGGTAAAGTGTAATCATCATTACCATAATCATACCACTTAACCAAATACCGGAAAAAACATACCAACCAAATAAAGTACTAAACCAATGGGTGTCAATCGACATTATAAAATCCCAAGACATGGTTGAAGAAAAAACAGCAAAAAAGACTAAAAACAAAGCTCCTCTTCTGTACATTTTAAAATGACTCTCGGTACCACCAATTTCATCTTGTTCTTTCGATTTTTTCTTAAACCATTTTAAGAAAAGATAAAAAGTGGTGAAATATGCTACGACTCTTATCCAAAAGAATGGTAGATTTAAATAAGCCTTTTTTCCATAAATAATAGGATCAAAATGAGATGAATTTGGATCTAAAAGATCTGAATCCATCCATGGATATATGTGGTGGGCACCAAAAGAACCTGCTAAAAAAACTACAAGTAAAACACCAATACCAATTGGCATTGCAGACATAATTCCTTCAAAAATTCTTAGCAACACAACACCCCAACCTGATTCAGTTGCATAATGTAATGCCAAATAAAATAATGCTCCAAGGGCAATACCAAAAAAGAAAAAACCATTAACAAGAAGATTGGACCAAAATCTTCTAAAACCTTTATCAAAAAAAGATATTTCACCGTTATTTACTTTATCAATTAAAATATCTGCCCCACTTTCATGAATTCCAATTAGAGATGAATGATTTTCAGCGTGTTTAAAGTGTATGTTCCATAAGAAAGTAGGTCCGTGATGTCCATGAGAATCATCATTGGTTGCATGCTCGTTATGGCCATGATTAGCATCATGAATTTCGATGTCATAACCAGTTAATTTTGAAGTGATAGATTCTTTAAGAGCATTTTGGGCGTCTTGATCAGCATGACCATTGTATTTAATTTCAACAGAGTGGTCGTCTATTTTATTGGCATAAACAAACTCTTTTTGTTGAAAGAATCCAATAACTAATAAAACTAAACCAACAATTGCAACTCCAAGAGTAACTTTTTTTGCTTTATCTGAAATTTTATAGTTCATTTTATATAATTTATTTTTCTTCTAAATTTCCAGAAATTAATTCTTCTAAATTCAAATCTCCATCAAACTGCATGGTTCTTACATACATTGCAACTTTCCATCTTTCATCTTTGTTTAACTGTGATGCATGAGGACCCATTGCATTTTTTCCATGAGTGATGGTATGAAATACAGAACCTGGCTTTCTATCTTTTAAAGTATTATAAGCAGGAGGTGCAGCAGGATAGCCACCAACTGTAATAACTTTTCCATCGCCATTACCTTTGTCGCCATGACAATGAGCGCAAAATAGACCGTAGAGTCTTTTTCCTTCTGCAATATTTTCTTTTTGTAGTTCTGATGAAGAAAAATAATGACTAGGTAATAATACTTCCTCGCCCGCTCTTATTCTCTCATTTTCAGAAGAACCGTAATTAAAAGGCATATTTGTTTGAGATATTTTTTTATTAACGTTATAAGCGATTGTACCTGAAACAGGTTTTCTTGCAGAAAGTGAATTTTTTAAAGAATCATTAGTCTTGTCTCCTACTAAGCCATAGTCAATATAGGCTTCTATAGCTTGAGATCTGAACATATCATCTACATATTCGAAACCTGGTGAGTCAGGATGCTTAACACAGGATGCCATTACTAGCAAAATTATTGCAGTAAATAAATACTTAACTATTGAAAAATTCGTCTTACTCATAATATGCTTTTTTCTTCAATCTCAATAAAACCTGTATCTTTTATCAACTTAGATAAATCTTTTTCAGAAACATGTGCGTTATCAGAAGTTTTTATCTCCATTACAAATTTGTCATCAGTAGTTCTTGGATCAGGATTTCTTGGTGGCATTCCAGGCAATGTTTTATTTCTAATCAAATAAGTAATTGCCATTCCGTGAGCAGCACATAAAACAGTGAACTCAAAAAATATAGGTACGAATGATAACATGTTTTCCTTTAAACTAAAATTTGGTTTACCACCAATATTCATAGGCCAATCAATAATCATCATGTATCTAATTCCTATAATCGCAAGCATAGTTCCTGTTAAACCATACATGAATGCTGTAATTGCAAGTCTAGTTGGTTCAACTCCGATTATTGAGTCTATTCCGTGTAACGGCATCGGAGAATAAACGTCTGAAACTTTAACCTTGTTAGCGACTAGATGCTTAGCACCATCCATTAGCTTGTCATCATCATCATACATCGCGAATATTACCTTATCTGCCATAATCTTTTTTTAATGAGCTGAATGTTTATCCCAGTAGCCTTTTCCTTTTCCGTAATCTTCTTTGTAATTTTTACCTGAAGATTTTAAAATTGTTTTTAATTCCGCAATTGGAAGTACTGGGAAATATCTTGAAAACAATAGATATAAAACAAAGAATATACCTAATGTTCCCATATAAACACCAATATCTACCCACGTTGGATGGAAATAAGTCCAAGAAGAAGGAACATAGTCTCTATGAAGAGATGTTACTATAATTACAAATCGTTCGAACCACATACCTATGTTTATGATGATAGACATGAAAAAGGAAAACATAAGACTGGTTCTTAATTTTTTAAACCAAAATAATTGCGGAGAAATAACATTACATGTCATCATTGCCCAATAAGACCACCAATAAGGTCCAGTTGCTCTATTTAGGAATGCATAAGACTCATATTCTACACCTGAATACCAAGAAACAAATAATTCTGTTATATAAGCGACACCTACAATAGAGCCTGTTACAATAATTACAATATTCATATATTCTATATGCTTAACATGTAAATAAGCTTCTAGTTTATATGCTTTTCTTAAAATCAACATAAGTGTTTGAACCATTGCAAAACCTGAAAAAACAGCACCGGACACAAAATAAGGTGGAAAAATCGTAGTATGCCATCCAGGTATTACAGAAGTAGCAAAATCAAAGGAGACAATTGAATGCACAGAAAACACAAGTGGTGTAGCAAGACCAGCTAATACTAATGATACTTGTTCAAATCTGTTCCAAGCTTTTGCATCTCCAGTCCAACCAAAACTTAAAACTCTATAAACTTTTTTAAATATAGGTTTGGTTACTCTGTCTCTAATTGTTGCAAAATCCGGTATTAAGCCGATGTACCAAAACACCAATGAAACCGAAAAATAAGTTGAAATAGCGAAAACATCCCATAACAAAGGCGAATTAAAATTAACCCATAAGGAACCGAATTGATTTGGTAAAGGAAAAACCCAATAACCAAGCCATAATCTACCCATATGAATTAGGGGGAAAAGACCCGCCATCATTACAGCAAAAATTGTCATAGCTTCAGCAGCTCTATTAATTGCAAATCTCCATTTTTGTCTGAATAAAAGTAAAACAGCTGAAATAAGAGTTCCAGCATGACCGATTCCAACCCACCAAACAAAATTAGTAATATCCCATGCCCATCCAACAGTTTTATTTAACCCCCAAACACCAACACCTGTTCCAAGCAAATAAACGATACATCCTATACCCCACAATGCAATAACAACAGAAATCATTAATAATAAATACCAAGTTTTTGGTGGATTAGCTTCTATTGGTCTAATAACATCGTCAGTGATGTCCTTGTAAGACTTATCTCCTAATATTAATGGTAATCGTATATCTGACTCTTTATGCATTTTAATTTTATTTAATGGTGTTCAGAATGTGATTCTTCAGAGACCGTATTTACTGCTACTTCCTCATCTATATTACGAACTTTTAACTGATACCAAATATTAGGTTTAACTCCAACTTCTTCTAAAGCTTGGTAAGATCTATCCGACTTAGATACTTCTCTTATTTTAGATTCGTTATCGTTCCAGTCTCCAAATGTTATGCAGTCATTTGGACAAGCATCGGAACATGCAGTGGTTACGTCTCCATCAATAACAGGTCTAGATTCTTTTTTAGCGGTTAACTTCCCAGCTTGAATTCTTTGAACGCAAAAACTACACTTCTCCATAACACCTCTTGACCTTACAACAACATCAGGGTTTAAAACCATTCTTGCCATTTGGTCTTGAGTTGGATTGAAATTCTTGAATTTTCTGTAATCTCTGTAATTAAACCAATTAAATCTTCTCACTTTATAAGGACAGTTATTTGCACAATACCTAGTACCAATACATCGGTTGTAAGTCATCATATTTAGGCCTTCGTTACTGTGAGTTGTTGCTGCAACAGGACAAACAGTCTCACAAGGAGCATGGTTACAATGCTGACACAACATTGGCATGAAAACAACTGAAGGGTTTTCTTCTGGAACTTCTAGTTTTCCATAATCAAAATCACCTTCAACTTTTTCAGAGCTTTCCCACTCTTTTCTATTATCATCTTCTATCGAAGAAAAGTATCTATCCATTCTTAACCAATGCATGTCTCTTGATCTTCTAACTTCATCTTTTCCTACAACAGGAACATTGTTTTCAGAGTGACAGGCAGTTATACATACACCACATCCATTACAAGATGAAAGATCAATAGACATTCCCCATCGGTGACCTACTTTTTCAACTGGGTGTTCGTCCCACAAAGAATACTCAGTAGCATTGACTTCTGAATGTCCACCTTCAGCGTGGCTGTGTAGCTTTATTTTTGGATTATATGCTTCTTGGTTAGATTCATGATTATCTTTCCAAAAGTCATATGTTGTTTCTTTAACAATCGAAGTTCTACCCATTATGGTATGATGGGTTTGAGTACACGCTAATGCATACTTTTCATCAGTTGGAACAACTTCTACATTATTGGAATATTTAAAAGATTTATTAGAATAAGTTACAAAATTGAACGCGTTACCACCGACTGGAATTAAGTTACCATTTTCATCTTCTAGATGATTTCCAAATTCATCACATTGAAAAGCAGGTTTACCAATAACTTCGCCATTTTTTGCTCTACCATATCCTGCTGAAATACCAATAGTTCCCGGAGTTTGTCCAGGCATAGGATATACCGGTAGTTTCAACTCACTTTCATTTGTTTTCACTAAAGCAACAAAGGCAGGCTCTTCCTGACCTAGATGGATTCCATCCCAAGCAGCCTTAGGGTTGTTATTTTCAATGTTGAAGGTCTTAAAACAATCTGAAGGAGCCATTGTTATAAAATTATCCCAAACGACTTTAGCTACAGCATCTGGCAATTCTTGTAACCATGGATTTGCCGCGTGATTACCAATACCTAATTCTTTTTGATAAACTAATAATTCAAAGCCTGAGTTTTCTGATTGTGTTTGAACAGCATTAACATATTTTGAGACATCTTCTGTAAATACAAATTCAGATTTAGGTGATTTTGAATTAGTAAAACCATTATGAACTGACCAGTTCCAAAATTCACCAAAAGTTAAATAGTCTGATTGATTACCATAACTTTTACTTATCCAATTATTTTGAATGTAATCGTGAAAAACTTCACTTTCTGAATTTGTTCTAGTTGCATTTCCGGACCAAACCAATAAAGACTCTTGAGCTTGCCTTGTATTGTAAAGGGGTTTAATTAAAGGTTGTTGTAAAGAATAATGTCCTGAAACAGGTTCTAAGTCACACCAAGATTCAAGGTAGTTGTGATCTGGACAAACATATTCACAACACGAAGCAGTTTCATCATTAAACTCAGAAAAAGAAATTGATAACGGAATATTTTTTAATGCTTCAGATAATTCTGAAACATTAGGAAGTGAATAAATTGGATTAGATCCGTAAACTATTAAGGCATCTACTGAACCGTTCTTGATTTCGTCAACTAAATCCATGACCTGATCGTCTTTTGCTTGAAAAAGATTTATCTTTTGGTCAATATTTATTGTTTTGTTATAGTTTCCTAATTCTTGATTGATTGCATTAACAAGTACTTGAGTGTTAGCATCATTTGAATCACAAATAACAATAGATTCACCTGTATTTGCTAATAAATCCTTAGCAATATTTGCAATTAAATTATCAATTTTATCATTTACAGATACTTTTTCATATTTTGAGGAAATTGCACCTAAAAGTGATTTAACGATCAAACCTTTTTGAGATGGTTTAATCTGACCTCTCACATCAGCATTTGCACCAGATAACGACATAACAGATTCTAACTGGTAATGTTTAGACATCCACTGATTCTCAGGTTTTCTTGTTTTTGAAAAGTCAGTACTAAACTTAGTAGGCAACAACCAATTAGCTATAAAATCTGCACCAACTGAAACAACAACTTTAGATTTATCAAAAGCGTAACTTGGTATAAATGACTCTCCAAAGGTTAATTCATTTGCTTTCCTCAAACCAAAATAAGAAACTGCATCGTACTGAACATGTTTTACTGTGTTAGTTACAGTTTCATCTTCATTTGTTTTTATAAATGAATTTGAAAAATCTTTAATTACAGATTTGGTAGATGGTGAAATAATAGTATTGCTAAGTATTCTAATGTTTCCACCTTTATCGGCAATTTTCTTAAGTCTGTTAGCAATATCCAAGTCTAATGTACTCCAACTGGTTGGATTTGAATCTTTAATAGGACCTTCTAGTCTTGCAGAATTGTATAAATTTAAAACTGAAGTAGAAATTCTTGGGATTAAACCACCTGAAGTAAAACCGTCAGATTTCCCTTTAAGCCAAATAGGTCTTCCTTCTCTTGATTTAACCAAAACATTAGCAAAATCATTACCATCATAATAAGAAGTAGAATACCAATTAGCAACGCCAGGAGTAATTTCTTCAGGTTTGTTAACGTAAGGTATGGACTTGATTACAGGAGATTCACACGAGGCTAAAGTTGCAGCAGCTACACTAAATCCCATGTATTTAAGAAAATCTCTTCGACCTGATTTAAGATCATTTATATCTTGAGAACCTAAAAATTCATCTACAGGAACGTCTTTCTTAAATTCATTTTCAGCTGACACAACAAACTCTGGTGTTTGATGTTTTTCGTCGTAACCTTTCCAATATGTCTTTTTATTGCTCATAAACTTTTAATATCTATTAGTAATGACATTTAGCACATTCCCAACCACCCAATTCTTTAACCGTGACTTTATCATCTTCGAAAATATTATTGTTAACATCGGCTCTTAATTTTAGTCTATTATGTATTTCTTCATAGTAACCTGAACTTGTTAAATCAATTTCCTTTTTGTTATGACACTCAATACACCAACCCATGGTCAATAAAGGCTTAGTAAGCTGGATGAGACCTTTTTCCATTCCCTCATCAGTCTTAGCATAGGCATTAACTTCGTCTATGGTAGAAACTCTACCAAGAGTGTAAGTTTGTACTGGTCCGTGACATTGTCTACAATCAATATTTGCAGTGTTAGGATGAACGTGTTGAGCATGACTAAAGAAAACATGATCAGGGAGATTATGAGCTTTATTCCAAACAATAGGCTCTTCAATTCTTTTTCCAAATTCATCTAAATTATAGGCCTGTTTGTTCTTATTATATCCGGCAGCCTTGTGAAGCTTTCCTATCTCTTCAGTGCCATACTGTGGGCCTTCATGAACCATGGCATGACAATTCATACAAACATTGACAGAAGGTATTCCTGCATGTTTAGATTTTTCTGCTGAGTGATGACAATATTTACATTCAATAGCCATTTTACCTGCATGTAATTTATGTGAATAAGCTACTGGTTGTGAAGGCATGTAATCTTGATAAACTCCTAGTTGATATAACCTACCAAATAATTCAACTCCAGAAAATAAAGCAATACCAACAATAAGCAACATGGTTACAAACCAGTTTCTTAAAAACCATTCTCTTGCGCTTGTTGCAAAGGTTCTCGTGGGATCTATTTCTTTTCCTTCTTTTACTGCGATTGCAGCAGATAATTCTCTACGAACACCAAAAATTGCAAAAAGTACAAATATTAAAATAAATGAAATTACCCACCACCAGTAATCAGAAGAGTCATCAGAAGCACCACTTGCAGAACCAGAATCAGCACCACCAACAACAGCAGCTACTGGAGGAGCATATCCATCTACGTAAGTAAAAATAGACTCCACTTCTTCTTTAGATAAATGACCTTGTGGTGTCATCGCAGTAGGAGACCAATCCCAAATAGCTTTGGCCATTTTAGACTTTCCGCTGTTGTAAAGTTTTGAAGGATTTTGAACCCATTCATATATTAAATCCCCTTCACCAGCATCTTGCCACTTTTGAAGAACCCCCTGCATTTTCGGTCCAGTAGCATTTTTGATAGGATTGTGACATGAAGCACAATTTGCTTTAAATAATTTTTCTCCATCTTGTGCAGTGTAGTGAAATAAAGAAAATGTAAGGGCTAACGTTGTAATTATCTTTCCCAATACTTTGTAGTAATTATCTGTCATTTAATTTTACTTAAATATTGCATTTAATAGCAGGACAAATGTAATATGTCATTATTATTTTGAACACATTGTTGTAACAATTGTCATCAAAATATCTTAATTTAGAATGTTTCTAAATAATTTGTTTTATCTTCTGTTAAAAACACTAAACAATAATGCTAAAAATGTATGTATATCATAAATATTCTTTTACTAAATTTGTAGCAAATGAAAATATTTTATCTCATTATAATCGTTTTTTTAAGCACCGCTTTTTTCTCACAGGAAAATTGGATGACTTACCCAGAAAAAAATAATATTGATAGTTTAGAAATAAAAAGTGCAGAACAAGAAATTGAAGAGCAAACAACAATAGAAGAATCAAATAACCACACTGACTCATCAAAATTAAATATCAACAACTATATCTCTAAAAAAGGGAGCTTAATAGAAAACAAATATTTTGCATTTGACTCAATTAATAGTTTTTTATCGAATTCCGGAAGCTATAATGGCTATACCGTCCAAATTTATGTAAGTCAAGAAACATTAAAAATTAGAAGAGTTCGAAAAGACTTTATGATAAACTTTCCTGAACAAACACTGTTCGATGAATATACTGCTCCCAATATATTTCTCTACGCTGGGAAATTTCAAGATTATAACAATGCAGAATTATTTAAAAAAGAACTTGAGGAAGTTTTTAAAAATACCCTCATAGTGCGAAAACAATTCCCATACAAAATAGAAAAAAAATAGAGGATTAAATTAATCCTCTATTCAAAACATATTCTATATAGGTTTAAAATATTGAAAGGAAGTCAGAATTTTCAAAGAAAGAAATAAACTCTCTATCTTTTTTAGCGTAACCTTTTAATAAAGCGTCGTTCTCAAAAGCAGCTTTTAAATTCTCCATAACCATTTCAGTATTAGATGTTCTAGCACCGATAATTGCCTTTAAATAATAGGACTTTCCATCGTTAGTTATGTTATCTAATGCATCACTTGCAGCATCATAATGCTCTGCCAATATGTTTACTAATGCGTAGTTGTAAGACTTGTTGTCTCCCATTGATGTTATTGATTCTTCATATTTACCTTCTTCAATTTGAATTAAACCGATATTGTATTTAGATTCATTAGTGTTTGAAGATTCAAATAATGCTTTAATATCATCAGAAGATTTTTTTGCTTTAACATGTTTGACAGCACCGACGTTATTACTTACAATACCGTTGTCAGTAATTGATAGTGCTTTTTCAAAAGACTGTTCAGCGCCATCAATATCACCCATGTTGTAAAGCAAATAACCAATGTTGTTTCGTATTCTCCAATCATTAGGAAAAAGATTTTGAGCACTATTAAAGTTCTTAAGTTTGGTATTCATATCATCTTCGTTTAAAGAGGCTTGAATTATTTCTTCTAAACTTAAAGTATCAGGATTAGTTGCTACTAGCTCTTTTAATTCGTCATCACTGTAACCAATCTCATCGTAGTTCACAGTTATCGTAGCTCTTCTTAACTGTGGAAGAACTTTTTTCTCAAGAAAAGAATATGTCTTAGCCATATTTCTAATTTCTTTCTCTCTTTTATTTAAGTCTGAGGTCATTTGAAGAACTCTTAAAATTAATTCTTTGTCTTCATGGTCAGTTTTGGATACCTCAGCTTTAAAACCATTCCAATCTTCACCTTTTGATGCAACGCTATAAAAAGATTCTTCTTTGGCTGCATTAAACTTCATTCTTTTGAGTTTGGAATTTAAAAATTTCTTGGCGCTGTTGCCTCTATCTTGTGCTAAATTGTTATTTAAATCAACTTCACCTTCTGGAGATGCAAATGAGTTAATTTGGATTGATTTAACTGCTGTACGAGAATTTTCATCCATTGAAGATTTTACAAAATTTAATAAATCTTTTATATCTCCGTCTCTCATTTCTTTTGAAGAAATATTGTGTTTTCCTTTTGGGAAATTAATGGTAGCAGTTTTAGTGAACGAGTTAGTTCTCTTAAAATTACATTCTTCAGTCATAATAACTTGATTATCTAACTCAACCAAAAGTGATGTAATAACAGTTCCATCTGCAATTTTAGGACTCATTATTTCTTGTGGTTCTTTAGATCCCATTTTAAATAAAATTCTAACTTTCACTTCCCCTTCAGCCATGCTTTTTTGATATGGTATTGTACTTGAGTATGAAAACTTTAGACCTTCTTTAGGGACAATTTTACCGTTACCAGCAGCTTTTGGTCCTTGATAAATTTCAGTAACAAATGGAATTTCATTCCCATCGGCACAAAAGAAAATTGGAGTAATCTCTGCAATCCCTTTAGGATTTAATCCACTCTCAACAAATTTTCCGTTTATTTGTAACGTCACATCTCCGCCTTTCATATGAAGAGGGTTTTGAGTGACTGTGTATTCTAAATCTTTTATAGTTGAACAGCTAAAAATTATAGACAATAACAAGGTGAAAATTGTTACTTTCTTAAGGTTGAATTTATTGATTTTCATTGGGTTTTTTTTTGTTCGCTTTAACTTTGATGCAAGTATAAGGACTTTATTTAATATATAAAAAACCCTTTTAAGTAAAAATAAGAACGCTAAATTGTTGACAAGTGCAGGTTATCCTAAACATTACTACCTATGTTTTAAAAATATTTAAAAAAATATTCTTTAGTTCTTCCTCATTTTTGAACATTAATTTGGAAGAATTAATTTTAAAAATTGGTGTTTTTTGTTGACTTAGCCATCGCTTATAATTCTCCGAAAGTTTTTTTAAATATTCTATACTAAAATTAGTTTCGTACTCTCTGTTTCTGTTTTTAATATTTGTTGTAATAGTTTCAATGTCACCATCTAAAAAAATAATAACATCTGGCCTTGGCAAATGATTGAATAATTTAAAATGTATTTTTTTAATAAAATTAAAATCTTCATCATTCAAATTCATTTTTGAAAAAATTAAACTTTTATTTATATGGAAATCTGAAAATATAAGTGAGTGCTCATCTTTGAAAAATTTATTTACTTGCAAACTCCTATCTAACAAAAATTGCATTTCTGTTTCAAAGGAATATTCTCCAGAATTATAAAATTCTTTTAGAAATTTATTCTCTTGAAATTCTTCTAAAAAAATTGAACCTGAAAAAATTTTTTGTAAAGATCTGACAAAAGTTGTTTTTCCAACACCAATATTTCCTTCAATTGCGATGTATTTATAATTCAACATGTTGAACTTCTATTTTTGAATGATCGTTAACTTTTTGCAACATTTCGTCTGCAGTATTATTAAGGACTGGAATACGTTGATTATGAAAAAGGTCTTTAAGAACCAGAATTGAAAATTTCCGGGTTCTTATTCTTGGGTGAGGGACAATAAGTTCGTTTGAATTAATTTTTTTTTGATCAAAAATTAAAATATCTAAATCAATAATTCTGTCTTCATATTCATTCTTTACTTTTTTTAGACGACCCATTTCGTTTTCAATTTTTTTTAATTCCATTAAAAGTTCTTTTGGTTGAAGACTAGTTTTAACCAATACAGCCATATTTAAAAAAGAATTTTTTGATTCAAACCCCCAAGGCTCAGAAAGATAAATTTTAGACTTGAACTCAATATCAGATAACTTGGTTATTTGCTCTAAAGCAATGCGTACATTATCAATTTTATTTCCTAAGTTAGTTCCAATTGATATTACAACATCATTATAAGTCATCGGATGAAATTATAATAAAAGATTAAAAAATTCTAGATTTAAGCAACATAGAATGAAAATAAATTACCAACTTTAAGTAAAGTTTACCCATTTTACCATCTAATCAGAAAATAATCACCTGTTTTATCGATAAATAAAAATTTATTATTCCTATTTTTATAAAAAAATTAAAATCCTTTATTTATGAGACCATTTTGGAGATCCTTTTGGGCATCTATTTTTGCCTATGTAGTTTTATCTGCGTTTATTATACTAATAATTAATATCGTCGTATTTACAGTTGCTGGTTCATTTATGAGCAGTGAAGAATTTAAAATTTCAGAAAATTCCTATCTAGAAATGGATTTAAATTTTAACATAAAAGAAAGAGGAGGAATAGAAACAACTAATGATATTAACAACCCAATCTCCAAAAGTTTTGGAGTAAATGACGTGATTTCTGTTCTAAAAAAAGCTGAAAAAGACGAAAAAATTAAAGGAATTCTCTTGAAAATATCAAATGTTGACATGGGCATGTCAACTATTGATAATTTGAGGAAATCTTTATCCGATTTTAAGCAGTCAGGAAAATTTATTTTAGCTTATGAGGAAAATCTTTCTCTTGGGGCTTATTATTTAAGTAGTGTAGCGGATAATCTTTATTTGTATCCAGAGGGGATGATCGACTTTAGGGGACTTGGTTCAGAACTTATGTTTTTTAAAAATGCATTGGACAAACTTGACGTAGATATACAGGTTATTAGAGGAAAAGGCAATGAATTTAAAGGTGCTGTTGAGCCATTTATGTATGACCAAATGAGTCCTGAAAATAGACTTCAAATAAAGAAATTATTAGACGACATTTGGGGTAATATGACTTTAAATATTAAAAATTCTAGAAATATTTCTTTAGAAGAGTTGAATGAAATTGCTGACTCAATTTACAGCTACAATGCTAAAGGGTGTCTAGAAAATAATCTTGTAGATGGACTTGTTTACGAAGATCAACTGGATTCCATTATTAGAAAAAATATGACTCTAGAAATTGAAGATCAACTTCATAAAATATCTTTTAAGGATTATTTAAAGAAAAACAGCAATAATCTTACATCCAAATTAAATCTTAATAAAGGTAATATCGCAGTAGTTTATGCAGTTGGTGATATTATTAGTGGTGAAAGTGTCGATGGAAGTATGGGCTCGGCTACTATTGTTAAAGCTATAAATAGCGCAAAAGATGATTCTACTATAAAGGCGGTGGTTTTAAGAGTAAATTCTCCAGGTGGTAGCGCATTAGCCTCCGATGTGATTTGGAGATCCATTGAGAAAACTAAAGAATTAAAACCAGTTATAGTATCGATGGGAGATCTAGCTGCTTCTGGAGGCTATTACATTTCATGTGGAGCAGATAGGATTTTTGCAGAAAATAACACCATTACTGGATCAATTGGAGTTTTTGGTATGATTCCAAATCTTGAAAAAATGATGGAAAATAAAATTGGAGTCACCTTCGATAGAGTAGAAACAAACGAACATGCTGCATTCACCATGTTTGGAGCATTAGACAAAAAAGAATTATCTACTTTTCAAAAAGGTGTTGATGAAATATATGATACGTTCGTATCTAAGGTTGCAAATGGAAGAGATGGATTGAAAAAAAGTGATGTTCACGAAATTGCGAAGGGTAGAGTTTGGTCAGGTAAAGAAGCGCTTAAAATTCAATTAATTGACGAAATTGGAAACTTGGAGGCAGCTATTAATTATGCTGCTAAAGAAGGTGGTATTACTGCAGAAAATATCAAGATTAAGCAATATCCAAAAATTAAGAATGATGAATTGCTCGAGCTACTTTCAAATCTTGATTTTCAATCTCAGTCAAAAAATGAAATTAACGAACTCATTAAAAATATTAATAAAAACTTTTCGACTTCTCTTAATTCAAAATATGGGAAAGATAAATTTCAAACTATATTTCCATTTGAATTAAGAATTTTCTAATATGATTATATATTTGTAAAAAAAAATTATGTCTTCAGATAAAAATTTTCACGGTAGTACAGGAATAATTGGTTATATATATGTATCAATTGCTTTAATTATTATTGCTGGTCTTATATTTTTTGGATAACTATCTTTTCCAATGATTAATTCAATTGGAAAACCTCTCAATACTTTTTTTTCCTGGTACATTAAAAAAAGAATAAGAGAAATAAATAAGTTCATTCAATTTCCCATACTTTCTCAGAAAGATACCCTTTTAGACCTCGTTACAATTGGTAAAAAAACTGTTTTTGGAAGAGAGCATAAGTTTTCTACAATTATTTCAGAAATTGACTTTAAAAATCAAGTTCCATTAAATAAGTATACTGATATTATCCCTTACATTGAAAAACAAAAGAAGGGAGAAGCAAATATTTTATGGCCAGGTCAAGTAAAGTGGTTTGCCCAGTCATCTGGTACTAGCTGTGGTGTTGTAAAGCATATTCCTATAACACTTGAAGCCTTAAAACAATGTCATTATAAAGGAGGTAAAGATTTACTTTCATTGTACTACCATAACAATCCTAATACCAAACTATTTAATGGAAAACATTTAATAATTGGAGGGAGCTCTACTAGCTTATCTAATAAATCTCTTCCCGTTATTGGTGACTTATCAGCAATCATCATGGAAAATTTACCTTGGTGGTGCGAATGGCGAAGGTCTCCCAAAAAAGTTAAAAACCTTATTAGTAAGAAGTGGGAAGATAAAATAAGATATATAGTAGAGGAATCTTCCAAAGATGATGTCCATATTTTAGCCGGAACACCCTCATGGGTACTGGTGATAATAAATCAGATTTTGAAAGAAAAAAAAATTGATTCTATTCATGAAATTTGGCCCAATTTAGAACTGTATCTACACGGAGGTTTAAATTTTGAACCTTATAAAAACAGTTTTAAATCCATTTGTCATAGAGAAATAAATTTTTATCAAAATTATAATGCTACAGAAGGTTTTTTTGGTCTTCAAGAAAAAAATAATGATGAAGACATGTTATTAATGCTAGATTATGGAATCTACTATGAATTTATTAAGCAAGAAAATTGGTTTGAAGAACAACCCAAAACATTAAACCTTGAAGAAGTAGAGGCTTTTAAGCCGTACGAAGTAGTGATAACAACTAACGGAGGACTTTGGAGGTACAGATTAGAAGACACCATCCAATTTACATCCATAAATCCTTTTAAAATAAAAGTAGTAGGTAGGACACAGCAATTTATCAATATAGCTGGTGAAGAGGTCATGATTGGACATATTGAAAAAGCTTTGAAGGTCGCTACAAAAAAATGCAATTGTCAAGTTGCTGAATTTACTGTTTCTGCTGTTTTTGAAAAAAATAATAATTCCATCGGGTATCATCTTTGGTTGATTGAATTCTTAAAAAAACCTGTTTGCATCATTGACTTTTCGACAATTCTAGACCTTGAACTACAAAAAATTAATGTAGATTATAGGTCAAAAAGAAATAATAACTCTCCATTAAAAAATCTAAAAATTAAAAAATTAAAAAAACAAACTTTTTATAAATGGTTAAAAAGTCATGACAAACTTAGTGGACAAAGCAAAATTCCTAGAATTAATAATAATCTAAATTATGTAGATGAAATCTTACAAATTAATAATACTTAAAATTATTTTGGGGTTGTTCTTTTGCAACAAATATATTTCTCAAAAATCAAAAAGTCAGGAATTAAATTTTTTTCAATCAAAAAATAAATTAGAAATTGACCAATATGGCAACTTCTATCTCATCAATAAAGATGATTTAACAAAAAGTGACATTAACGGAACTATACTTTACAGATACAGCAACAAGCTATTAGGTAACATAGATCATTTAGATGTTAGTAACCCTCTTCGTCCTTTGTTATTTTACAAAGATCAAGGTGTTATAATAGTACTAGACAACACCTTGTCGCAACAAGAAAATCAGATTTCATTAAATGAGATGGGACTCTACCAAACTAATTGTATCGCAAATAGCAATTTTGATAATGGCATCTGGTTGTATGACTTAGATGTCAATGAAATAATAAAAATTAACCAAAATTCTAAAATAATATACAAAAGTGGGAATTTGTCTGTTTTAGTTCCTGAAACAGATTTTCAGGTAATTAGTCTTAAAGAAAAAAATAGAAATTTATTTGTAGTAACTCCATCAAAGTTATTAATAATTGATCAGTTTGGATCTCTTTTAAAGACAGTTAACTTATCTGCTAAAAAGGGGTTAATTATAAAAGAAGATGATTTAATTTCATACGATGGGCAATATATTTACAAGTACAACTTCTTGGACTATAAACTAGACACTTTAGTGAATACCAATGATTATTTTAAGATTTTGGGATTTCAAAATAAAATTATTGGAATATCTCGAGATCAATCAAAGGCAAGATTCTTAAACTTAACCGAATAATTATTGGCAAAAGTTATTAACATTCCCCTATTATTTAGTCCTATTTTTCTAATTTAGAGTTACAAAATTTAAGAGAATGCATATAGCTATTGCTGGGAATATTGGAGCAGGAAAAACTACCTTAACTGGGTTACTTGCTAAACATTATAATTGGGACACTCATTTTGAAGATGTTGATGACAATCCTTATTTATTAGACTTTTATGATGAGATGCAGAGATGGTCTTTCAATCTTCAGATTTATTATCTAAACAGTAGATTTACACAAACACAAGAAATTCGAAATAGTTCTAAGACAGTTATTCAAGACAGAACTATTTACGAAGATGCCTACATCTTTGCTCCAAATTTACACTCAATGGGTTTAATGACTACAAGAGATTTTGAAAACTACTTCAGTCTTTTTAACTTAATAGAATCCTTTGTGTCCGCACCAGATTTATTGATTTACCTAAGAGCTTCTGTCTCAAAACTGGTAAATAACATTCAGAATAGAGGAAGAGAATATGAAGAAAGCATAAGACTAGATTATTTAAAAAGATTAAATGAAAGGTATGAAGCTTGGATCTCTACTTATGACAAAGGCAAACTGCTGATAATTGATGTAGATAACAATCATTTTAATGAAAATCAGGAAGACTTAGGAAAAATTATATCCAAAGTAGATGGGGAATTACACGGTCTTTTCTAGTCAAATTGGTATTGTTCCATAACCCCTATTTATTGTTGTAGGTATTCATTGTATTATTTAGTCCATTAAAACAAAAACCAAGTATCATCTCTTTTATAGTTTCAATTTTATCTTCAACAATTACCAGTTCTTCGGCAGACCAATCTCCCAAAACATAATCTATCTGTTTCCCTTTAGAAAAGTCATTACCTACTCCAATTCTTAGTCTGGGGTAAACATTAGAATTAAGTTTCTGCTGAATATTTTTTAAACCATTATGTCCACCATCGGATCCTTTTTTCTTTAATCTAAGAGTTGCTAAAGGTAAATTCAAATCATCAGTAACTACTAAAATATTGTCTTTAACAATTTTTTCTTTATCCATCCAATATCTAACAGCTGTCCCAGACAAATTCATGAAGGTGTTTGGTTTTAATAAATAAACCTGCTTTCCCTTGTATTTAAAATTACATATAGAACCGTATTTATCAGAAACAAAAAAGGCATTAGCCTGTTTTCCAACATGGTCTAATGCCTTAAATCCTATATTATGTCTGGTGTTTAAATATTGTTCACCAGGATTACCAAGTCCAACAATGAGGAATTTCAAAATTGGTTGGATAATTTATTCATCTTTTTTAGCTTCTTCATCCTTTTTAGCTTCTGAAGATGCATCCCCTGCTTCTCCTTCAGCAGCTTCTGAAGCTTCGTCTTCTTCTTCTTCGTCCTCAATTACTGCTCTTGCTGTTTGTACACCAACAACCACTGCATTTTCCGGATCTAAAAAACTTAGACTTGAAACGTTAAGATCAGTAACTCTAATTTTTTCACCGATTTTAATTGGAGATATGTCGATAGATATAGCATCTGGCATGTCTTTAGCCAACCCAAAAACTCTTAATTTTCTAAAGTTTTGTGTTAATTTCCCTCCATTTCTAACTCCTCTTGAAAAACCTTCTAATTTAACAGGTAAACTTGTTTTAAATGGTTTTTCTTCAGAAACTTCTAGAAAATCTAAGTGAAGAACTCTATCTGTAACAGGATGTATTTGTGTTTCTTGCAAAATGACATTTAATTTTTTTCCATCCACGTCCAATTCTATTAGATAGACATTTGGTGTAAAAACTATTTTTTTTGCTTCGTTTTCTAAAATGGAAAAATGAATTTGCTCTTTGCCACCATAAACAACAGAAGGAACACTTCCGTTTTTTCTAAGGTTAGCAGCACCTTTTTTCCCTACGTTCACCCTTGGTGAACCGCTCAATGATACTGTTTTCATAATTGTGTTTTTTTATTTATTGTTTTAATTACCAAACAAAAAGTGTTTGCTAATAGAGTTAAAATTAATATGCTGTTTCATAACTTCCGAAAATAAATCAGCAACTGAAAGAATTTTTATTTTAGAATTCTCTCTTTTTATTTCAATAGTATTTGTAACTATTAATTCTGTAAGGGCACTATTTTCAATTCTGTCGTGAGCAGGTCCAGATAAAATTGGATGAGTACAACATGCAGAAACTGACTGGGCACCATAATCGATGAAAAGTTGAGCTGATTTTGTAAGTGTCCCTGCGGTATCTATCATGTCGTCAATGATAACAACATCTTTCCCTTTTACATCTCCAATTATAGTCATATCAGAAATTTCATTCGCTTTTTTTCTCTGCTTATAACAAAGAGCCAAATCTACATTTAAGAACTTAGCATAAGCATTTGCTCTTTTAGACCCTCCAGCGTCAGGAGCTGCAATAATTAAATTTTTTAAGTTCTTTGATTTTAAATAAGGAGCAAAAAGTGTCGACGCAAATAGGTGGTCAACAGGAACTTCAAAAAACCCTTGAATTTGATCTGCGTGTAAATCCATAGTCATCACCCTATCTACTCCAGCAGTCACTAACATATTGGCTACTAATTTAGCACCAATGGCTACCCTAGGCTGGTCTTTACGATCTTGTCTTGCCCAACCAAAGTAAGGTAATACAGCTACTATTTTATGGGCAGATGCTCTTTTAGCAGCATCAATCATAAGAAGCATTTCCATCAAATTTTCTTGTGGTGGAACTGTGCTTTGAATTATAAAAACATCACAACCTCTTACGGTTTCTTTTATTGAAACACCAAATTCTCCGTCGCTAAATTTCTGCAACTCAACATCCCCAAGGGATTGACCATAACTACTAGCAATTTGAGAAGCTAGTTTTTTAGATGCCGAACAGGCTAATATTTTTACTCTATGTGACATTGGGGTTGCAAATGTAAACGATTTCCGATAAATAATAAATTATTTTGCTAGTATAAAAACATAAACTAAATTCGCATCGCACTTGCCGAAGTGGCGGAACTGGTAGACGCGCACGACTCAAACTCGTGTGCCTTAGGGCGTGTGGGTTCGATTCCCACCTTCGGTACTAATAACATACAGAAATCATCGATAAGCAACTCAGATATGACCTAGCCTACTTAAAAATGGCTCTTGAATGGGGAAAGCTTTCGCATTGTACTAGAAAAAAAGTAGGAGCAATAATTGTTAAAAATAGAATGATTATTTCCGATGGTTTTAACGGAGCTCCAACAGGTTTCAATAATGATTGTGAAGATGAAAAAGGAGAAACTAATTGGTTTGTATTACATGCAGAAGCAAACGCAATTCTAAAAGTTGCAAAAAGTACCAACAGTTGTGATCAAGCTACTCTATATTTAACGTTATCTCCTTGTAAAGAGTGTGCAAAATTAATTCATCAGTCGGGAATTAAAAGATTGGTTTATTTAAAAAAATATAAAGATACTACTGGTCTAAATTTCCTTGTAAAAGCAGGGGTAATTATTGAGCAAATTAATTTTGAAAATTTTGAAAAATAATTCTAGAAGTGTAATTCTTGGTTTATTGTTGTTTTCCGGATTTTTTTCTGCAGCAACCTATTGGATAGGAATACATCAAGGAAAGAATTTATCTCCAAATACTCACAACAACAAATCGAGTAATATAGATATTATCTTAGAACATCTTTTAAACAATTATGTAGACACCCTTGAGAAAATAAAATTATCTGAAAACTCCATAAATACTATCCTCAAAAATTTAGATCCACACTCCTCTTATATACCTGCAAGAAAAAGGCAAAGACTCAACGAATCTTTAGTTGGGCATTTTGGAGGAATTGGGATAAGGTTTATGATTTACAATGATACGCTTACGGTGGTTGATGTAATTGCTGATGGACCATCTGAATCAGCAAATATTGAAAAAAGAGATAGAATAATAAATATTGATGGGGAAAATGTAGCGGGTGTAAATCTGAAAAATGAAGATGTTCTTAAAAAGTTAAAAGGAACTGTTGGATCAACTGTTAAATTATCAATTCTTAAACCCAATAAAAATATTCAAGTAAAGGATATAATCAGAGGAACTATACCCTTGAAATCTGTTCCAGCTTACTGTATGTTAAATAGAGAGACAGGTTACATTAAAATTAGCTCTTTTTCAAACTCAACTGATATTGAATTTAGAAACGCCTTGAAAAGTCTACTTCTAAAAAATGCTAAAAGTTTAGTTTTGGACTTAAGATTCAATGGTGGTGGATATTTACACCAAGCCATAAATATTGCTGATGAATTTTTAAAAGAGAACCGATTAATAGTGTATACAGAAGGAGCTCATTCTGAAAGAAGATCTTTTTACTCGAAATCCAATGGACTTTTCGAAGATGGAAAACTGATAATTTTGGTAAACAGTTCTACCGCCTCAGCTAGTGAAATAGTCAGTGGAGCCATTCAAGATAATGGTAGAGGAAAGATACTGGGGAGAAGAACATTTGGAAAAGGTTTAGTACAACAGCCATTAGTATTACCTGATTCTTCTGAATTAAGAATAACTATTTCGAGATATTACACTCCATCTGGAAAATGTATTCAGAAACCTTACGGAGACAGTATAAACTATGAAAATGATCTTTTCGATAGAATAGAAAGTGGA
>Ga0206682_10000867_pt1 | contig 31407 bp, 21 predicted proteins | sample M240m12015metaG_FD_155444 | JGI IMG/M metagenome (GOLD analysis project Ga0206682, IMG submission 155444) | Ammonia-oxidizing marine archaeal communities from Monterey Bay, California, United States - M2 40m 12015 | ecosystem: Environmental > Aquatic > Marine > Intertidal zone | place: USA...
GATTCACATCGCCTACGCCATTTTGGTGTGGACAAGCAGCAAGGAACAAGACATGTGAGGGGGTGAAAAAATGGCGCGCAAAAAGAAGAACAAGATTGTGGTCGAGTTAGATCTTCCAAAGGATGACACTACGCTGACGAAGTTGTATGCAATTCTCTTTGTGTCAATCCTTCTTGGCCTCACAACTGCCATCGTGTGGTCGACCAACTCAGGCTTTATCCCAACCGCAAACGGAGAACCAATGTTCACCAACGTGTACTGTGGCGCGACAGCAACCGACAGCATGGGAAACAGCATGGGTGCGCAATTCCAAACGAATCAGAAACCGTCCTACGCTGCCAATGAATCTTGCTCCATCCTCAAAGATAAACCCGATGTGGTGAGTTGGACTGGTGAGGAATGGACCTCTGTGTCCAAACGTGGAAAAAATTTCGATGTACCCGGAATTGATTCATCGCAGACAGGCGGCATCGCCGTTGCCCAACCCCTGTGGGCAAACTGCAGCGTGAGCGCAGACATCCCAACCGACTACACAATTGCCATTCGTTCTCAAGACGGCGTGATCATTGACTATCACAACGGCACCACCGACAACGATAACAATCCCGACAACGATGGATGTGGGATCACCATTCCAAATATTCCGGCCGACACTCGGTACGAATTCCTAGCCTTTTCCAATGAAGAAGGCAAGTTCCTCTCTAAGGTCACCTTCGATGTGACCGTGCACTACTTTGATGGCATTCCGGCGAACATGAACAATGCTTCATTTTGGATTGGCCCCGAAGTTTCGCTTGGACCAGTCAGCGTTCACCCTTTCATCTTCCTCAACTTCTTTGGACTGATGTTCTTCTTTTTCCTTTACCCTGCCTCGTATTATTGGGAACGAGTCGAAGGCGCCAAGAACGAAGTGGAAGAAAAGTTCCCTGATTTCCTCCGAGACCTTGCGGAATACTGGAAGGGTGGTCTTTCCATGACGGTCGCCGTCCAGACTCTTGCGACCTCTGAATACGGTGCACTGAATGACGAAGTCAAGAAAATGTCAGATCAACTGAGTTGGGGTATCAAATTCAGCGACGTGATTCGCCAATTCGCAGACCGTGTTGGAACGCCGCTGGTCCAACGGGCGATTGCATTGATTGCTGAAGCCGACCGTGCGGGTGGAAAAATCTCGGATATTCTTGTGACAGCTGCGAACGATTCTCGCGAATTGAAGTTCCTTGAAGGTGAACGACGAAGAGCAATCGGCTCGTACATTGCTGTTATTTGGACCTCTTACTTCGTTTTCCTAGGTGTCATTGTCACCCTTGCTGTTGTCTTTATTCCTGCGATTGCAGGCTCAAACTCCAGCGGTGAAGACGGTGGCGACAGCGGTGGACAAACCATTGGAAACATGACGATCCGCAACATTGACCCGCTGTTTTTCCTGACGGTGTTTTACTACGGCGTCACCATGCAAGCCGTAGGGAATGGAACCATGGCGGGCTTGATGTCAACCGGTCGTTTCTCAACTGGATTCAAGCACTCAGGCATGATGATTCTCGTGTCCTTGGTCGTGTTCAACTTCCTTGCGTTTACACCGAACTTGATCGGAATCACAGAGGTCCCCGGGCTAAACCCATCCTCTGGTGCGTTTGTTCCGGCACGATTGTACTTCGGTGGTTGAATGATCCGAGACGAAGAAGCCCAAGTCCACATCCTTGAGATGTTGACGCTGTTTTGGCTGTTCTTCATGTCAGCGACCTTCCTCATTCGAGTTCATGTCCCAGATGCACCCTCGGTGGCTCATGATGCATCCTTAGAAATTGCTGGCGATGATGCGGTTCGTTACGCCCTTGGTCTCGACGCTGAACTTGAAGGTGAAAACCGTCTTGAAGAGATGCTCGGAAACGGAGAACTCGACGGGGCTTGCACGCTTCTCATGGACAGCATTGCTGTTGGAAAAGAAGCGAATTGTTGGCTCACACAAAACAGTGGAGTTGCGACGCCTTACGGTCGGACAGGTACGCCAGCAGGCGGGACTGTAACCGTCCACCATCTTGTTGTGGTCGGTGCGGACGCATGGACCGTAACCCTCGACGTTTGGGCAAGAGGAGGGGCTGCTTGATGCGAGACTCAACGCTCAATGCTTCCAGCGATCGTGATGCTGGGCAAATGCTCCTGGCCACAGGAGTTGTGCTCCTGATGTCCCTTCTTTCAATGGCGATTTTCGGTGTGAAAGTCGCAGGACTCACACTCCCACACGACACCGCTTCCGATGGCGTAATTGTCACAGCCCAGGAAGTCACCGATGGGCTTCCAGAATTGGTTGAAGCACGAACTCAATTGTGGATTGATGGTGGACTTGAGCCTCTGGAAGCTGGTGAGACAGCAATGGATGGCGTCCACAATGACATGCTGCACCACGGGGAAGTCCGAGGTATTGAAGTCAAGATGATCAACATCCAAGTAACAGAAACTGATGCTTCGACGTTAACATTCACCGGTGAACTGGGCGTATCAGATGGTGATGCGATGTTAACCGTGCCGCTGAGTTTCAGCATCACGCATGAATGATCACCGCTTCTGATGTTCGTTCCACGCTACATCCATGAGATGCTTGATGCGCTCTGTATCGCTCTTCACCATCGAAACATCAACCACCGGCCATGAAGCAATTTTCGCCCGATCAGTGAGACCATTCTGAATGGCTCGGATTCTTGGGAAAGCGGCAAGGTAGCGGTCTGCTCTTCGAAATGAATGGGCATCCCTTGAACGAAGCATGCCTTTGTGCCGCTCCTCTTCACTGACAACCATCACAAGACCAACAGCGATGCCACCGGCTTCGCGCCAACTCCTCAACAGTCGCTCGCTCGGGTTGATGTGAACACCTTCGATCAGAAGGTCAATGCCTTCGCGACGGGCACGATCGATGGTGGCGACGATGCCACCCTCAACTGCTTGGCAGGTATCGAGCCAATCGATGACTGGTTCACCTGAATCACCTTTTGAAAAAGAGGAGCGGTGGAGGTTGGAATGGGTGCGTTCAGGATCGCATGCTCGCATGATTTCGCGGATGGCGTCTGTTGAAAGAAGACGGGCAAACCCAGAGTCAGCAGCAAGTTGGACGGAGGCTGTGGACTTTCCCGTCCCTGTTGCACCAGCGATGACGAGCAAACGGGGTGCTCGGGCAGCGAGGGTCTTTGCGGCTTGTTCCCCCAAACCTACCCTCCGAGCCATATTCCTCTGTGGCGTTGGTGCATTGATGAGTCTTTGCGCCCAAAGTTGGACCATCGACTGGGTTTTGTCCAACAATTCGTCAACCGAATGCCTTTGAGGGGACGCCCACTGGCAAGGCACATGAGCGCAGAACAGATGTGGATTGCTGGTGAATGGTGTGACGCAGAAGATGGAGCAACGGCCGACATTATCAACCCAGCAACTGGTGAAGTCATGGCCTCCACACCAAAGGCAACCATTGCAGATGTCAACCGCTGTGTTGAGGCATCACGAACTGCTCTCAACGACGCATCATGGAAAGCAATGGACCCAGCCCAACGTGGACGCATCCTCAATAAAATGGCTCAAGCAACCTACGCTAATGCAAAGTCCCTCGCTGTGATTGAATCAAATAACAACGGCAAGACCTTCCGCGAGGCACTGTCAGAGATCCGCTACGGAGCATGGACCCTCGAATACTTTGCAGGCCTCTCCGACAAAATCGAAGGAACCACCATCCCGGTCCCTGGCAACCGATTGAACTACACCTTGCGCCAACCGCTTGGCGTGACCGTTCACATCGTGCCGTGGAACTTCCCCCTTCAACTCGCCCTGCGATCCATCGCACCTGCTCTCGCCTCTGGATGCACCGTGATTGCAAAGCCAGCGTCATGGACACCGCTCTCGCTCATCGCTTGGGCCAAGGCCATGGAAGAAGCAGATGTGGGCTTGCCATCCGGCGTGCTCCAGGTGATCACGGGATCTGGCGGACTCATTGGTGACGCACTTGCAGGTCACACTGGCGTCGATGGCGTTGTGCTGACCGGTGGTGTTCCAACAGGTCAAGCCGTGATGGCAAAGGCGAGCGAGAACCTCACACCAGTCACCCTCGAATTGGGTGGTAAAGGTGCCAACATCATCTTCCCAGATGCAAACCTTCGATACGCTGCAAAAGCAATCTGCTTTGGAATCTTCATGAATGCAGGGCAAATGTGCTGGGCTGGATCTCGACTCATTGTCCACGAAGATGTTCACGACGAACTCGTCGAGGCAGTCGTTGCCGAAGTCGGCAAGTGGAAGGTTGGACCGGGCATGGAAGAAGGTGTTCGTATTGGCAGCCTTGTCCACCAATCCCATCGAGCTGAAGTGATGGAGAAACTCGCAGCAGGACTCGCCATGGGCGGAACCGTTGTCTGTGGTGGAAACGCCATTGAAGGCAATGGTGCCTTCATGGAAGCAACTGTCGTGACCGGTGTCGACAAGGACAATCTATTGTTCAACGACGAATTGTTCGGCCCTGTTTTGGCCGTCACCACATTCAGTGATGATGCTGAAGCCCTTGCATTGGCCAACGACTCTCCGTTTGGATTGCTTAACGGCATCTGGACCAACAACCTCAGCCGAGCGCATTCGATGGCACGGGATTTGGAAAGCGGTATGGTGTCCATCAACGAGTACCCAATCACCTTCCCACAAACTGCCTTCACCGGTTGGAAGCAATCCGGCATTGGTGTTGAACAAAGCCAAGACGCCATGCGCTTCTACACCAAGGTGAAGAACGTCAACGTCAAACTCTGAGGTGGAATCATGACCGTAGAAGTTGATGATCGAGAAAATGGCGTTCGAATTATTCGATTGGCTGGTGCTTCAGCAAGCAAATCATTCTCAAGGGAATCCATGCCGATTATCGCTCGAGCCATCGATGATGGACTGAGTAACCAGAGCGTTCGAGCCCTGATCATCACCGGTGAGGGGAAGTTTTTCTCCGCTGGTGCGGACATTCATGCCTTCCAAGAAGCAATCGATGCAGATGATGCACCTCAATTAATTCGGGACCTCACGAGCATCCTTCATCCACTCTTAGTGCGCATGAGGCAATCCGCAACCATCGTGGTTGGCGCCATCAATGGGGCGGCTGCAGGTGGTGGGCTTGGGCTTGCACTGGCGTGCGATGTCCGCATTGGATCACCAAAAGCCAAGCTGGCTGCCTCCTATGCCAGCATGGGTCTTTCACCTGACGGTGGCACAACCTGGTTGCTGCCTCGACTTGTCGGTGAACAGCGAAGCCGCACCTTCTTTTTTGAAAATCAAATTTGGTCTGCTGAGGAAGCACTCGGTGCCGGAGCCATCGATGAGGTCGTTGAGGCAGATGAACTCATCAACCGGTCGATCGAAGTCGCCACAAACTGGAGCCAATGGGGCAATCACTTCAGAGAAGCGACCAAGCATTTGCTTCATGTGCAATCGCAGAATGATTTCGAGACGCACCTCAAGCATGAACAAACGCTGATTGAAGCCGCCGGAACGACGCCTGAATTCAAAGAAGGTGTCTCAAAGTTTGTCAACTGATCAAGAGAATTCCTCAAAAAAGGTGTACTCCATTTGTTGATGCATATCATCATATGCTGGATGTTCAGGGTTGCCACACCCACACTCGCCGCATATGCCATTGGAACTGTCATCGACATGAATGAGACATTCGCAATTGATGCAAATGCAGAGATGATCATAATCAATTTCTTCAAGTGCATCACCATGAAACGCTTTTGATTTCTCAAGAGAACCAATTGCTCCTTGGGGATCAAACTTGAAGTTTTCAAAATCGACCTCCGCAAAGAGGGTTTGAAGTTCATCATCAGGAACCTCATCCAATGACCTTCCGTCGTTAAGTTTCAAATTGGCAATGGCATAGCAAGGTGATTCTGCATAAAATGACCACCAGTCGGACTTTTCGTCTTGACCTCCCACATACTCCCTGCTGCATCCAGGAACTTCAAATTCAAGTTCACTCCGAGGCTTAATCCAAGAAAGTTGGATCGGCCTTGCCATCCACCAAATTGATTCACCAGGGTTCCAACGCGATTCAGTTTTTGATATCCCAATCACCTCTGGCGGATTATCGATAACATCTTGCTCTGGCGTCGAGGCTAACCCCACGTATTGCTGAACAACGGTGCCAAGGTTCGACATGATCTCTTCACCGTCCTCATAACGACCAATCGGCCGTTCATGCTTGGTTTTCATTAACTCGAAAGTTTCCTTATCATCGATGTAATTAACGAAATACCGAGTCATAAAAAAACCTCCAAAAATGTGCATCTTTCCCTATAGCTATAACATTAAATTATTTCTGACTAATCTGTCGATTGACAAATTCAAAATTCGAGATACCCATGGTTGGAATTTTCTGACCCGAAGTAGGATTGTTTGCGAGCAGTGATGCCACAGAACGAATAATCATTTTTTCAATTGCATGTCTTGTGTTGTGATCGAAGACCGTAGGAAGGGTGTCAAAGCGATAATGTGTCCATCCGGGGATCTCGGGTCTATTTTCAGTGACTCTTTTAGTCAAATTTTCCGCCATCCCCACGTAGAGTTGTTGATTATCTACATCTATGAGCCAATATATGACATTCTTTGCATTAATCTGAGTCTTTAGGGCAGATTTTGGTTTCCAGTTTCCTTTTGTGATTACCAGCTCTTTCCCTTGAAGAACTTCCCGTTCAATTCGTGTAGTAAGTTGAGATTCAATGACTTCACGAAAGAAACGTGGAAACATTACTTTTTGACTCCAATGGGTCGTAAAATACATCTCTTTTTTATCAAAATCATACTCAATATCTAGAAATTCCCAAAAAGGTATTTCTTTCTCTGAGTCCCATACGGTTTTATTCGCCTCTATCGATTTTTTCTGAAGTTCTTCTTCCAAACCACGGATATATGTCATTTGGTAGGCAATTCTTAGTTCCTCAACTAATTCAATTGGAAGCCAGAGCCTGTAAAACGGCGTGGTCCGACTTTCTGTCTGAACGGTAATCGATCCTCCAGTGAACTTTTTCTGCTTGAAAAATATTGCAACTTGATTGGACGGATTGTTTTTGCCCTGCCCGAATGAATCACGTATGCCGAAATTATCAACAATCCATGACGGCAAAACCGTGCAACCATTGTCATTAAGAATTGTGCGATCTACCTTTTTTCGCCACATGGGAAAGGATACCTTTCTTCTATCTGACTTGACCATGTACCTCCCATATAGTCCAATGTCATGATAATTTCTAAGCATAACGGTCAAAACCAATCAGGCTATGGCGGGGAGAACTTTATTATCCATCGTTTTGATTGCCGTTTATGGCACTTGGGACTGCTGTTGATGTCCTAAACTCCCACGGGCCAAACAACCAAGATAATCAACAGAATTTTGCCGCATATACAACCTCTATACTCTCAAAGTCGCTCTTCCATCCAATCCCATTAGAAGATGCTCTTAGAACGAACCAAAGTAAAACGCCCAATGAATATCAATTATTGGCCTTAGATACTATGATCACACCATGGCTCGAATCCATCGAAGTGGATGAGGAGTTCTCCATGCGAAACACCATTTTATTGGGTGACGAAGGTGGCATGGGGAAGACATATTCTGCAGCCCTCGTAGCAAGTTTTTATTTATCTAAGAATCCGAAGAATAGTGTTCTAGTATTGGTTCCGCCAAAATTAATCAAACAATGGACTGAGTCCTTTCGTGAATTAAATATAAATTGCTTTGCACCTTCAAACCCACGTTCTTTCTTCCAACAAGGAGATTTCCCTGAAGGAACTGTAATTGTCATTAGCAAATATATCCCGCTTTATACTGCTAAAACGGTCAGGGAAAATTTACGTTCTAAACTGAAATCGATTGATCTCTGTATTCTTGATGAAGGGCACGAAGGCATGATCGCAGGAGGTGAGGACTTTGATGCAAAAATGCTCCAGTCATTACAAGATGTCATCCACCATGTGAAGAAAACCCTCGTTCTTACAGCAACCCCAATACGGAGTAAATTCAAGGATTTGATTGCTTTACTAAAGTCCTCTCTTCCTCCAGAGATGCATGGTTTAGAAAGAGGAATGTTAGAACAATATGCTGAACCTACCCAAGAGTGGTTTGATTTGCTAAAAAACGAATGGTTTCCCCTACTTGAGAAATTACGGGAAGGAACCCTCACTAATGATGAGATTGAGGAATTAACTAAATTGGCGCCACGTGCCTCAGTGTTTATTGATGAAGGCAGCCCAATCGTGGAAAAATTGCACATCAAACTCCCCGAAATCCTCGTAGATCCTATCAAAAGATGCCGCCTTGCTAAAGATTTACACCCCGTTGGGAAATTTTTTATCTCGACACTAAGGGATGACTTGGGAAGACAAATTGCAGGTTCTCGGTTTAGAAAACAAACAAGCCACAGCCATTTCTTCCCGAGTAATAACCTGTACAGGGATTTATCTTCTCCCTATGATGTTGGTTTCAACAAAGCCATATTCAAATCATGTCCATTGAATGCTAACGACACTCGATACGGTAAATCATTCCATGCTCTTGCAGATGAACCTCTTGATACGACAGCCCTCCAAGACGCATGGGAAAGCGACCCCCGTCTAGAAAAGTTGAAACAATTGTGCTATGAGCTCAGAGAAGAAACAGAACTTCCTTCAAACGCTGGGATGGTAGTATTCTGTCGCTGGGCAGGTACCGTAGAAGCGTTATACGATTGGGCAAATGGAAATGCTGATTTCATCGTTGAAAAACTCATAGGCATGAAAATCGATCCAAAACAACCTCATGATTATGAAAAACAAAGAAAACACAAGCGCAAAATGGAGAAGGCCCTGAAGAAGATGCGTGATTCATCACATCTTTCTAATAATGACGATAAGATACCAATTCTGATTTGTGGAGATGGAGGCTCTGTCGGACTCAATATGGAATGGGCAAACAGAATTGTTCACTGGGACATAGCGTATGGTTCTGCTGAAATGATCTCACAAAAAAATTGGCGACTCGATAGAATGCTCCCTAACAACAACCCCGGTACTGTCGATCATTCATTCCATGTTCACTATTTTATCAATGAAGAAAGTAGGTCTGAGATTGAGACCACCAATAAAACACACAGAAGGAACCGACTCTTTGTGGGCGATAGGAGATATATCGCAAATTATGACCATATGGCCTTAATACCCATCAATATTGACCCACTTAGCTTTGATTGGACAGAGGGAAGCAGATTCACCAAGGTGACCTCGGTTGAGATGTTACGGTTTTGGAACTTTTTGGAAGGTGCGGCGCAATCCATCTCAGGAGTAAGTGAATATTTGGGACATCAATTCATCAAACAAACCATTGGTTCTGTGATTCCACTCCAAATCGACGACACACCTTCATCGATAGACGACAATAATAAGCTGACTGATGAATTCCACGAATTTCTTGCCACTTTAGCATTATCGAGTCCTGCAGAACGCAGATCGATCCAATCATTGTACGGTGGGCACATGAAATCAAAACCGCTTATCAGAAAGTATGGCCCACCAAATGCATCAAATTCCTCAACAACGGAGATACTTCCATTTGGCACACTGCAGACCAAGTTGCACTACTGGGCAGAAAGTGGTGTTGACTTATCTCAAATTGGAGAATATCCGATGCTTGTTGTTTGTGATGAATGGCTTGAATTTCTGCAAGAGATTGGCGAATCGCCAGTCAAAATCGCAAGTCATCAAGGGCTATTGAAATTGCGAATGGAGGATTTAGAAATGTGGGAATTACTCATGAAATCGTATGGAACGAATGCACCCTCTGGCTTGGCTGTTAAGTCAAAAAATACTGAATGGAGACACATTTCCGTCGGCGATTTAACAGACCCGAGCAAGCCTTGGGAACGATTTTTCTCGCTCCTCGCAAATTTACAAATTGAAGGAGGGTTTCATTCAATGATCTCAGAAACTTCACTTGGACATGATAAAGATGAATTTCTAAACAGTGCTGAGATGGACATGGTACAAATCGCAAATATCCTTGATGACCCTGAACGCTTGGCAAGACTTGGATTGAGTCCAAGGATTAGACATTATCTCCAGTTCTCAATGAATGTTCCAGAGGCGTACAAGACGGACTGTTTCCACCCACTTATCGAAATCACACAAAATGCTGAAATTAGGGACGAATGCCCTACTTGTCATGCTAAGTTGACTGGGGATGCTCACTGCAGTGATTGCCAGAGGTCGCGATCAATAAAAAATAACGGTATTGAATTTGGATGGTGTTGAGATGGATGAAGTAAGTATTTGTTTGAGAGACTACACTGTAGATCCCTCATTACTAACTGGTTGGATGGAACAGTTTTCAACCTCTAACAAAAATCAAATGAAAATTGACGACGAGAGTTTTGAGATTACTGATTTCATACGAATAGAGGCCCAAAATAGAAGCATTCCATCTCGATTACACGCTAACTTCCTCGAGACGTTTTTGACTATTATACCAAAGGAGGACACAAGTGCAAAAGAACGGCAATTACAATACAATACTGTGTTCAATTCTTCATCAGGAGAAGTTGCCCAAGATGGAAATGATCCCATTGAATCATGGGTGACTGAGCTAGTTCAAAATGCAATAGACCTCAAAGCTACCAAAATTCGCTTAGAGATTAATCAAGACAACCTCGTGTTTTATCACAACGGCAGGTCAGGGGGTGACTTGTTCAAACTGTATGAATTGACTTCCCTCTACAGTGTAAATGCATCCACAAAAGTAGGCGACTTCTCTAAAATCGGGAAATTTGGCATTGGTTTCAAGTACTGGTGGCGCCATTTTGAGACTCTTGAAGTGAAGTGCGTTGAACAGGTTGACGGATCTTCGGAACAATTGACGATTCAAATTGATCGGTACTTCCAACCAAAGAACAGCCACCTTAAATTTCAGCGTTCAGAAACCGACGATTCTGGTACATATTTTACCTTCTCAAGTCCCATGGAATCTGCGAAATGGGTAAACAGATTTTCGTTTGATGAAGACAATAAATCAGTCATTGCTGAGCGTTTATACCAAAGTTTACCCTTCGTTCAATTGAAAGTCCGCGATAGATTTTCAATGAGTGTGAGTATATTCGGCCAAGAATCCGAATACTATTGCGATGTCGAATCAGAAATGACTTCTGACAACTGTTCAATAGAAAAAATCCGATACGGAAGAAATGGCCTTATCACCGAAGAGCAAAAATTATGGAGAATTTCAACGGACATCAATCTGTTCAGGACTTCAATGCCCAACAAATATAATTCATTTAGGGATCTCGTCATTTCCGAGTATAAAAAATCGGAAACATTTAGCAGAAAATTGACAGATGAAACATTAACTGAAATTGCAGATAAGGCTCTCGAAACCACTGTCCTTGCTAACCTTTACACCCCATCTGAAGAGCATGGGATGTTATCGAATTTATTCGTTGCAAATCATCCTAATTCATTCATATCTTCACCGATGATTGCTGAAGCGCCATGGAAGTTGGAGCGGGACAGGGTTCGAATTGATATGACCAGAGGGGGTGAATGGAACAGGATCTTGGCAAGATTTGTCGATGAACTGCATTCAGAATTCTTGAAGGTGGTCATTTCAGATGCGACCAACCTAGATTACTCGGATAGCGAATTGTGTGATATCATAAACACACCCATTGGAGAAAGCCACAATTTTAATGTTGAAAATGGAGTGTACCTGAAAGCATTTGAAGGTGATTGCCTACCTTTAGAAACATATCCCAACCGCTTAATTGATCGGACGAAGGCAAAATCTCACGCATCAGACACACTTGATTTGGACGAAAATTTATTTTTCGCTCAACAAGAAATACAGCATCTTTGGCATGAACTTGAATCAGATGAAGATCGACATGCTTTCGAGTGGCTTCAGGAGGGTTTTCACCCTAGCCTTGCAACCTTGAAGCTCAAGAGTGGGACGTCGATACCCCTGACCTTTACCGATAAGAATCATGAAATCCTTCCCGAGAGTCACAAACCTATATCCAATAGGTGTGGAGAGGGAATCCCTGACAAAATCCATAATTTACTGTCACCGAATCAAGAGATGGCTGCCGATTCAGATGATCAAATTCTTGGGGATGAATCCTCGTACCCATTCCGGAATGAGCAAATGCAGTTCTTTGAAGATGTGGTCCATTCTCGAGAAAACCAACTCTACTTTCGCACAGAGCATAATTTGAAAGTCGTAGACGTATCAGAGATTCAACAAGAAGACTTTGATTTATTATTGGAAGGCACGGAGTGCTTGGAATTATGCACAGGTGATGCACCAAAACTCTTGTTTTACAACCCTGAACACAATATTTTTGGCCACAAATCAGTGAATGAACTCATTACCTTTGAGATGGGGATAGAGAATATTCTGCTCCAAGCGTATGATAATTCGGAGTTAATTGAGGAAAGTGGGGGCCAGGAAATGAAGGAATGGATTGCATCTCTGCAAGAACGAAGATGGCACAATACAGCGCTGCTGGCGGAAGAAACTAGACAAAGCGAAATGCCGTCGCTCGTCGGATTACCAAAACCAAAACACGCCCTTACAGTCATTCTCGGGCTTGAAGGAAAAAGAGAAATTCATTCAATCAATATAGAGAAGTTTTCCAACAGTGGAGTTGTTGTTTTTGGAAACACGCCCTTTTTCCGACGATGGAATGCAAGCTCAGATGGAATCGTATTTTGTAGACCTAGGAATACATTTGAATGGATAGAAGAAAACTCGCCATTCGATGATGAAGGCAAGAGACGGTTGAATTGGGATGCACAAAAATGGGATTGGAGTGATCTCACACCGGACGGAACTGATGGTTGGACGTGGCCTTCCGTAAGATTGAGTACTATCCAAAACGAGGAGGAACGCAGTGAAATTGCACGCTCAATGAATCCAATTTTTATTGATGCATTTCATGAAATCTCAGAAACTGGGGCAGTGGGAGTCCACCGCGGCTACCGAACCATGGACAATGAAAACCTCCCTCGGGTTAAAAAACAACAATTAAACCATTATGGAAATGGAACTGAACAAACAAAACTCAATCATATGAAATTCCTAGGAGACAATCTCAAATCTTTTCCCTTGATTAAGAACTCAATCCACTTGCACCCAGATATTGGATTTAATTCCCATCGAACAAAACAAGAGCAAAACAAGGTCATCCTTGATCATGAGGTGATTAAGCCCCACGGCCTCATACGGGTATATGGATGGCAAATATACCAAGCCGAGTTAAATTCATGGGACTTCGAGAACGAGGAATTCGATGGAATTGATTTCCTTCAACTGCAGACTGAAAATTATACGGCGAAGTCGATGACAGACAGCTGTAAAAATAAAATCGAGGTTTTTGATATTATTTTATGTAGGGGCGGCACAAGGACTGCTAACCCAATCAACAGCATAGGTCTCTTCGCAGCAAACCTCCATTATGGACCTGAGAAAAGTGAATACTTTTCAGACAATGACGAACCAAGGGCCCGAAACGAACATTCTTTTTCTGAATTAAGAGAAAATGGAGTATACGGATTTAGCGCCGTCTCTGACAATTGGTTTCGAGATTCAAAGTCGTTTTGCAGGCTTTTCAGAGATAAAATCTGGCTACCAGTGTCGGCGGAACTGTACACCCAGTATACTGAACTCGGATGGGTTGAAACCGAGAGCATTCAGTTTGTCCCAATCGAAAGTAGGGAAACATTGAGTGGAATTTTGGGGTATCGGGGTAGAACTGATGATTATACTCGAGTTGGGATCGACCCTGCCGATGACCGATGGCAGTTTAGATTTGGCTTGACATGGTTATTCTGTAAATTGGAAAATTCAGAACTTGAAGACAGTTTGTCTCAATTTTGCTTAAAGTGGCTCAACGAAGCTGTCGAATGTAATTTGCCAAGAACAGAATGGCTCGACCACGGTCCAGAGAAGTTTGTATCACCGGGAAACCAGTTTCAAATCACTAGAACCCCACGCCAAATCCTCAACAAGTTCAAAGAAAACATTACCACTTTCAATTATGTCAAGGAACTTTTAGACGAACGAGACGTGGTTGGTGATTGGACCAAGTTTGTGACTCGATGTAAGGTAACTTCAGATAATCAAAATAGAATAGGCCCGCTCCAAACAGAACACGATAAAATGATAATGCCGATTCTTGATGTACGAGAAACTCTACAAGATTATTCCACTACCTTCGAAAGTTCAATCACTCTGAATAAATTTAGGCTCCATCTTGAAAAACAAAGAATCGTTGTTGGAGGAATGAAAAATGCTACAAGGCGTATTCTTCGATTTAAGGGACATACAGAAGACAATCCTATTTTCGTGGTTGAAAATGAAGCGGTTTTGAACGTGCTGAAGAGAATGATCGGGGAACGAACAGCAATCAATGAGGTTCTATTGCACCATTCACTTGAAGCTCCCACCACTACTCCTGATTCAGGCGAGGCTCTCGAATATGCTCCCGTAGAATTCAACTATCTTGAAGCTCTATTTTCTAATTTTTTCAAAGATGTTCACTGGATAAAACAAGAGGAAGAATTAGACACATCACATCACGTCGCTCCAGGAGTGAATGGTCTTTTAATCAAAATAAATGCAGAGCAAGAATCAATTCAGATCTATGTAAACGAACCCCAGTATCTAAGCACCGGAGAGTACGATGTATTGTCAAAATGGGTCATTGAATTGTGTAGAAAGAAATTGGACTCAGACTCGTTTGATGATGATTTAATTCAGTGGGTCTCAGATAATGCAAACACTATGCCCCTTCCGAATTTTTTGCGAACATTACCAGGACTAGGTCATCGGCCCAACCTCATACAAGAAGACATTCTGTTCAAAGAAGAATACTGTATGGTAGAGTTAGATTTCAACGACCTCGATGCCTTAATGTCCAACACTCTTGATGTGGACCAACTTGAAGACACGATGAAAGCACTAATCACTAAGTATCAAACCAACGACCCCTCATTGAAGCACTCGAGTCACAAACTAAAACAATGGTACGAGTCAATGCCGGCTGTCACGATGGGGCGTCATAATTCATGGACTGGTGTTTTTGATCCTCAAAGTTCATTTTCGGTTGACTCCCATGTATCCGTGGGATGGTGGATGCTCCCGAATGTTTTGCCAGACAGGCGTCAGGTGTCTGATGTTGTTGAATCAACCGCTGGTGGAACGCTAGCAGTGAATGTGCAAGAAGCATCTTGGTACAAGAGGTATGCATGCGATGATGATTCAAAAGAAGGGTATGATTTCACGTCTGATTGTCCAGAGAAAATACGGGACACTTTGCTACAAAACTGGACAAGTGACAATGAATTCATTATCGCAGAAGGCATCCTTAAGTGCCAGACCGGAGAAGCATATCCGATGCTTCTGCACAAGCACCACGCAGTTCACATTTATGCGTATTTGCGGGCAAGGATAGAGGAGTTAGTTTAACATGCCAAATGATAGTTTTTTGAGATTTGATGATGATAGCGAACGCAAGAGATTGCTTCCTGTATTAGTTGAAATGTACAAGTATGAATCTGCCGACAAGGTTTCTGGCTCCTCTGGCGGAGTGAAGAAATTCACAGATTGCCTTTGGACAGAAGAAGAGATCGTTGCAGGAATAACATCAAAACTACCGTTGCTCCAAACCCATGAAATAGAAAATCGAGTAAGAGAGCTCATTGAATTGATGACGAATCCTGAGTCACGGCATATGTTACGAATTCCAGGGAATGCTGCAAATGAAATGAGTGACCGATACATCACTCGAGTCGCTGAACTCAACCGGACTGTTCTATGCTTGCACGAGTATACAAACAGAGAAACCTCCACAGAACAAGGTCTCGAAAACAAGAAATTTCCAATTGTGGACGGACTTCGATGGGAACCGAGATTAAGGTACGGTTCAGAGCGAAAACACAGTTCGAACGACTTGATTGATGCAGTCAGAAATGCATTCTCGGTTGCCCACCGTTTACCAGTCTCATTTGGAAACATATTGTTACACGAGGCTTTAGAGGATTTGAAACTCGTTCTCAAAGCAGCGAGTCACGTTATAGCAGGGAATGAAGAAAATTTGAAATTCACTGAATTCCAGTTGAATTCTATTGTACAATCCTTCAAAAATTCATGGTCCCTTGGGACAAACTCGGCTCTTGTCATCACCGCCGGAACTGGTATGGGTAAAACACTTGGATTCACTATACCTGTCATCACTGATGCATTGCTTGCAAATAGAACTGCTGCAGATGGCCAAAAGGTATGTTCTCAACTGCTGATGTATCCTCGAAATGACTTGGCGAAAGATCAATTTGAAAACATCACGAAAATTATCAAGCGTCTAAATTATAATTTCATTTCATCCGGTGAGAACAACCGATGCCTTGGAACCATATTGGATGCTGATGGAAGGATTCGTCAATCACAACCAAGGTTCCCAACCTCGGCCGGCGAGGCCCCCAATTGGAGGGTCGGCGGGACCAATGTGTACGAAGCGAGTCTCGAGGCATACGCTGGCACAAACAATGGCGGGAAACCTGCATCCATCATTGCGTGCAGTATTGAGTCCTTCAGGCGAAGATTAAGAATTCCAAGTGTCTGCAAACATCTTGGTAAGAACCTAAAGCGAATTGTGTTCGATGAGGTTCATCTCAGCAGCGGCATTCAGGGTGGCCATCACTCAAGACTCTTATCTCGTTGCCGCCAACTTGTTGCAAGCCAAAGAGGCACCAATCGAGATTTGACATTTGTTGGGGTAAGTGCCACCATTGCAAAGCCAAGATTGCACCTCTCTAAACTATGGTTCACAAGCGACTCTCGGGCAATGGATGTCGATCACATTAACTCAGAAGAATTGCAAAAAGACGCCCCCATGGGCATAAGGCACAATGTACTTGTCCGTCCAAGAAAAGGACCTTCGCCAATAGGTACGCTCGTTGACATGACTTCTGCCGTTGCACATCAAAGGAGATCTCGTGAGTTCTACAACCGGCCGCAAAACGCTGGCGGCGCCTATAAGTACCAAGAGTTACAGAAGACTATCGGTTTTGCTGACAGTCACGAGATTGTTGGCAATTGGTATTCATTCATGCTTGACAATGAGTCAACTTCATGGGCCAATCGCTTGGGCAACAGCACCCGACGGCCGTACAGCCATTGGCACAGCAGGCCTTTGGAAATCCATGATGGTGGTGACGAGGTATGTGATAGTTGTCAAACAATGCAATATCACCATGCACCAATTCCTATACCCGAAGGCGATTTGCCTAAATTCCGACACATGCCAGGGGACACTCTGGACAGTGCACACGCTTGGGAACTGCCTCTGTATCCGTCTGGGACTGGGGACCTCGAAGTGAGAGGCTTAGACACATGTCATCATCTTCAATCTGGGACATGCTGGTGGTTCGCCCCAAGAACCATGGAAGCTGAGCAAAGGCCGGGAGCGCTCGATACCAGTTATCGAGACGTTGTTCGCGTAAAACGTCACACAGGAAAAACAAAAGATCAGGGTGAAGACCTTGCAGAGGGCGAAGCAAAGGCAGATTACGCTTTCAGAACCATACCAAAAAAAGGCGCATATCCTAGGAATTATGATGAAAACCTCTACCCTCCAATCCCTCATGATGTCGCCATTGCGACGCCAACACTCGAAGTGGGCGTGGACATGTCGAATGTTTCAGAGGTATTGACTCATAAAGCAATTCGAAACATCTCATCATATCGGCAAAAAGTTGGCCGCGCAGGCAGAGAACCCGGGACGGATGCTTTAGCAATGACACTCATGTCTTCACGAAGACAAGAATTTCAATTTTACCGATCGATGATTCGACTCATTGATTCTGAAATACTTGAGCCAGTCCCAGTGGCCTCAAACAATTTAGCGATGATGGCTCATCAAGCATATGAAGGGGTTTTTGATTATCTCTCTGCAAGCGGGCACGAAATTGAGTATATTCCTAATTTGGTTCAACAACACCCAGGAGACCAACGATTCAATGAATGGAATGCACTCTCGGAAAATATTATCCTGGCGTTGAATGAGATTTGTACAATAGATCCAACCACGAATGAAACAACCGCGATTAACAACAATTGCGATGAATACTTGAGAAAAGCTGTCCAAATTTACGACTCAAGCATAAGGAAAAAGGCGATTCGTACTGTGGCCAAACATCTCAAGTATTTCTTAGTGGAAATGCCAATTGGCAATGTGACGGTCATTCAATACCTTGCAACCAAAAATGCTAATATGCCATTAAACGCTGCTCAACAGAATGTACAAACATGGGGTTATATTCGAAATTTGTTGGAACCAACCATCACAGATGGGGAGGCACATCTCGAACTGAATGAGGAAGATCGAGAGGATTTTACATCGCATCTGAATAATTTGATGGCCGCAATGAACAATGCCGATGTTACCGCTTTCAAGGAATCATTAAACAATTTACGCAATTTTATGGAGGGATTAGGATACGACCTTGGCCCACGCTCAAGTCCACTCATTCCAGCTTTAATTGCGTTTACTTCGATGTTAATCCCGGCACCTGTCGTACCAACCATCGCAAAGCAAGTCAAGGGTTTGTTACCAAAAGTGCAAACGAGAACATTGAGCCTGACCATGTACAACTGCCAAATATTCTTGCAAGATGCACCTTATTGCCCCCTGAATACATTATTCTCGAACCCGCATGAGGCACCAGTTAAGGTTCGTAGGGGACTTGATATTGAGCATATTACGGCCAAAGAAGCAATACGATACACCGCCCCCGGCATGTGGACCCATAGGTTATTCGGTGGCCAGAGGATGTTTGTGACCCACCGTGGGGATGTTGAATTACTTAATCCAGATATTGGTAACCATTTCAAGATGCATTTAGATGAAGGGGAATATGCCCCGATACTTTCATTCACCAATCAAGCGATTCAGGCCAACGAATATGATCGAATCCCAAAAATCTTAGACATCAACCCCACATTAGAAACAAGAAAATGGAAATTAAAGCAACTTCGCGTTAAATCCGATTATGGGGTACAGGGAGAACCAAACTCTGTATTTCAGGGGGTTGAACCGTTTATGGGATTAATGTGGAGCAATCATCAGCCTAGAGACATCTCACAAGGCAACGCTGGTAAAATAAAACGTCCTCGGGCTCATTCTGTCACATGGCAAATGTCAGACTTATCTCAAAACAGCAGGAGTATTTCAACCTACGAAATCATGTACACAAAACCTGCTGATGAGGGTGAGCCAGTAAGCGTACCCGTGGTCAGTCATCCATTGATGAACGTATTATTTTCTGATGTCAAGTTCGATCCTCAAATGAAAATCAATAGAATGGCCTTCGGCGTCACCCGGAGCAACATGATGGTTTTACATAATTATGTAGAGGAACAATCAGCGGCAATTATAGATGAGTTTGAGACAAATGGAATTCGATTCGAGATTAATAATGACCTTCTAGAGCGAGCCCTGAACATTGGTTCGGACCTAAACCACCCATTTGATGAGCGTGTGTTGAAGATGCTGGGTGAATGGATTCTTTCAGAAAAGGAGAAGTTTTCTGCGAATTCGTTCAAAATTAAAGCAATTCTGGATATTCTTGCCGATGAAGCATACAGGCAATCAAATCAGGAAGTCCCTGAAAATAAGTTCCCACGAACAATCAAAGAATTTTTTGAGTTGCTGTTTGATTCATCAAATGATTGGAGTGATCAAGTCATACCAAATCGGGTTCAAGAGGACGCAATCGCAAATCAAGATGCTGATGAGGACATTGCTGAATTTTCCGAGTTCAAAAACAAATTGTTCGATGAAAAAGAATACCTAATGGAGAATTATTCTTTGATGATGGGAGATTGGTATCAGAGAACCTACCTGAACACACTCGGCCTTGCCGCATCCGAAGCCGTATCGGAATTCTCTGGAGTGGCTGACAGCAAAATTTCGTATTCTTTTGACATTACAACAAATGAAGGCGAGACACAAGCACACATCGACGTGTATGACGAGGATGCCCTAGGAAATGGTTCCTGTGAATTAGCGGAGAAATTCTTCCATATTCCTATCGAAATCAGAGAATTGGCAAACCACTTCGGGGATAGAAACCTTCCATCGAATTCTTTTGTTGAAATCCTTGAAGACCGGTTGCGAATGTGCGAGGAACATATGATGCACAGCATTGCATTGTCTGGAGTGTTCCCGAGAGGCATTCCACGATGGATGAAATTAGAGGCTGAACAGCTTCGCTCAAGGTATTATGATTCGAGATGGAGTCAACTTGGAATTACATCAATCGCTGAAGCATCGCTTCACAAACGAAGACGATTTGCTTTTGTTGAGCATGGAGATAATTATCGACAAGAAATGTTGAGTTGGGAGTTAGCACTCGACTTGTGCAATGTCGGATGCGCTGCATGTGATGGTGATGAATTTGGCAATCTTTTCCCGCCTCATTTGTTGGCCTACACCACATGCCGCTCAGTTGTAGATACTGTTCTAGGCGATTGGGCAGAAATCCCTGGTTATCTCAGAAAAAATGAGCATAGTATTGAATTAAGAACTGAAGCAGGAAATAATGTGGGCGAACCGCCAAAGTATGTTTACATCAAAGGAAGAGATCCACTTTCCCTTGGAATCTTTCAGCGTTTCATCAAGTACCCATGCCCTCCAATTGGGCTATCATGGACAAGGAACATGGAAGTACCAGACTCTGTTGACAAATACGTACGCCACCAGGAGGTGGTCTAGTGCCAAGTTTTCATTCTGGACATTTCCGTATTTTTTGGGACATTTTGTTCGATGCTGCCGATCGTTATCATGAGGATTTAGAAGATAAAGAAATCGTCATAATTTCACCATGGATTTCTGACGTGACCACCGCCCATTCGGGCTGGTCTGACACGGCTCTAGCCTCTGCGTTTGAAATTGACAGCGGCAACATCGAATCACTGAGTTTCCTTTTGGGTGAATTGGTACAAAGAGGTTTCACGGTTAAGATACTCACGCTGTCCACTGTGGGCAAATGGCTACCGAAAGCAGTGAATAAACACCTGGATAATGAGCAGCGATTCATGAAGCAGGTGAATGAAAAAGGAGTGAAGTGCTTCTTGAGAAATAATCTTCACATGAAATACGTCAAAACGCCGTTCTCGATTTTTTGCGGTTCAGTTAATATTTCATTTAACGGATTGTCAGGGCGCAATCAGGAAGCAGCATCTTTGTTTTACCATGACATACATGATCAGGAATATCGTCAAAGATTAGACTCAATTACGAGCACCTTTGTTGGTGCAAAGGACTACTTTTCCCCCAGGATTCCAATTACCGATTATATCCCTCCAAAGTTTTCCATAAACCTGGGAGAGACGGCAATCACGGTTGATTACCAAGCCGGACCGATTACCCCGAGATATTCTGAACTGAATGATGGATATCCAATGGACGTTGCCGAAGGATTCATTCCCCAGGGCCGCATTAATGGCACATTAGACACTGAAGAAAAACAAAAATCATTCGTTATTCAATTAGCGACACTTACAATTGGCGTTGCTACACGTTCAATAGAAATTGTAGCAGATGAAACCATCGATGGCTACAAGATGGAACAGTTAACGGATAAGATTTTTGAAAATACAGATCTAGTCGAAGAAGCAGATGAAAGTGAATCTTTACCCACGGTGCAACAAATTCGAGAGCTATTATTACCAGATGCGCAAAACCATCGTGAGTATGTTCAACGCAAATTGGGCCTCGAGGATGAGAATGAAGCCTTTGACGAGTGGATCAAAAATGCAGAGCAAATATGCTCTCAGATGGAATATTTAACTCAAAAAATAGAGGCCGATTTGACGGAAATTACTGTAGCAGACATCACAATGTTGACGGATTTAACCTACAAACTCGATGATGGATTTATCTAATCTCGACCGTCAATCAGTGCATACAGCATTGGCATTGATTCCTCCTCAATGCCTCTAATTGAGACGAGCGAACCAAGGCTAGGTTCCAATTTGTCAACCAAATTCTGGGATAGAATTACAACAACCTCGATGGTTCGGTTATAGAATTCGACATACTTGTCCTTCTTTTCTTGGGAGAAGTGTGATGACCTATCGCTGACGATGTGTTCGACAACTGCGTGAGTGTATTTGTTCAAGCCTTTAATGTTAAGATACTTGTAGATACTTTTCTTCAGAGAAAAAGGTGAGTTGATTTTTAATTTGTGAATAATCGTATCAAATGCCCCTATGGTTGCCCCCCCTTCGATTAATCCAGATTCCCGGACGACATTCCAATCTTCATGTTTAAGTTTCCAAAGCCCCAAATCCTTTCGTTGGTATTTGTAAACCAAATCCAAAAATAATCTGAAGATACCTTCAATGCTCGAACGCAATAGAATAAATGCCTCCAGATAACGACCTGTGAATGCAAGTTCTGTTGATGATTCTAAGGTTGGGAGCATGAGATTTATTCTTCCAAGTAAATCCTTTGAAAGTTCGCTGGAATGTGTATGAAGCTTTTTTTGAAGTGAAATCATTGTATTGTTGGAGAGTTGTATATTGGAAACTTGGTGAGGCTCGATAGATTTCAACCAACATTTCAAGCCCAATACCTTTTGTGTGGACTGATCTTTTTGATACAGGATGTCTGATTCTGGTTTAGAAAATCCTTGACTCAGACGCCAATATGTGTAATTCTGTGACATATTCAAACCTCAAATGCTGGTCTGTCAAACATAACATATTGCATGAGTTCATACGTGAACGATTTGCTAAGCCACCAAGTTTTTACTTTAACTTTGTACTGTTTACCGGCGTAATTCAGTTTTGTAGAATCCGAACCTAGTTGGCCACCGCCTGATTTTTGAAACAAGATGGAGGGTTTTTTCTTCCGAAATAGATCGAGCTCTAACACCCCAGACTCTGTGAATGTAAAAGGCTCTTTCAGTTGTGAAATTAAACTTGATCTTACTTCATTATAATCGGCTTCAAGTTTAGAAATCAATGTTGTATTTGGTATCCACATGAATGAATTTACCATGTACATTGAGAAGTAATCATGAGGCTGTCTGTCTTTCTTTGGACCCCATGCAATCGGGACAAACAATATTGATGACAGCTTACGATAGATACTAGAGTGGATAAATTCAGTATTCAGTAAGTCGTTGTAGGAAAAAGAACACAGCTTTGTTTCTTCTTTTGGAACAGGCCAATGCCTGAACTTGTTTGTCTTCGACGGAATTTGTGGTAAAACAACCGGGATAATTTTAATTTCTGCATAACTCAAATCTCTTCCCTTTTGATTATCCTTTTTCTTTCCAAGAATAGCCTCAACAAAGTCGGCATGCCAACTTTTGACAGATTTTGTCTGGCCCCTTGACCACAACCTGAAGAAGTTATCTTCCTCTGCCTGATTCATCAATGCCCCGAAAGGGATGCCTTCGCAAACATCCATTCTCCTAAACAGTTCTCTAATATCCCTTGGAGGCGTTAAGCGAAACGCTTGAAACTCATTAGGCATGTTCACGCCTTGGCGCCACAGTATAACATTCTTTCACCATCAAAATCCGATCGAATTGTTCATTAACCCTTGGTGAGAAGAACACCTGTGTCAATCAGAGTTGCTGAGCTTTTTGCCGGGGTCGGCGGCTTCAGATTAGGCTTTGAAGGAGTGTCAAAGCAAGTGAATGGTGGCGGCTTTCGAGTGGTCTGGGCAAATCAGTGGGAGCCATCCCTTAAACGGCAGCATGCTGCAGAGATTTACGCCCACCGATGGCGTATGGAGAAGATAAGTGACAATCTCTATGCGAGTGAGGACGGTGATTTACTTTCAAATGAAAACATAGAGAAGGTTGCGACCAACGAAATACCTGATCACGACATCTTGTGCGGTGGATTTCCATGCCAAGATTATTCTGTAGCGAGGACAACATCCGGAGAACTTGGCATCAAAGGCGAGAAGGGCAAACTTTGGACATCGATACATAGAATTGTGAAGGAGAAGCAAAACAAACCAAGAATGATTCTTTTGGAAAATGTACCAAGGCTCCTAAATAGCCCTGCAAATCAACGTGGATTAAACTTCTCAGTTATTCTAATCGACTTACTTGACTTGGGTTATTCGGTTGAATGGAGGGTGCTAAATGCTGCGGAGTATGGCTTTCCACAACGGAGAAAGCGGGTGTTTATTCTTGCCTATCTAAATGAAGCAATAACGACACCGAGTTGTTCGCTTCAAGAACAAAATCCTACCCAATACCGTGAAGTTGTGAGTGACTGGTTGGCTGGTAAGTCAAACGGGCAAAAAAGCCCCTTTGCAGAGGCTTTTCCCTGTTCTTTAGAAATGAATACACTAAGACTCGATAAGATTGTAATCGGAGAATATTTGAGGAACAAAACTCCATTTGCCAACACTGGTTATGCATGGGTAAATCAAGCGGGAGAGAAATGGAGCCTTAGCGCCAAGTCAAAGAGTTTGTACGATGGTGAAAAGGGGACCCTTGGTGACGTAATTGTAGATGAAGTGCCCGATAATTACATCATCAAAGATCCAGTAAAACTACGTAAATATCGGTACATCAAAGGTGAACAAAAAGAGTGGAGAATACGGAAGGATAACAAAGCCGTGGCCCTAGAAATAGATTGTAAAAATGGGATGAATCTATGGGATTTTTATCAAGAACTGACCAACTCTTACTCAACCGCTGCTTGGGCAGAGAGTTTTTCTTCAGATGGATATGAGAAAGGAATCAAACAGGGAATCGTCTATCACTATTCGGCAGGTGCAATGGCATACCCTGATTTACTGCAGAATCCATCAAGAACAATCATCACAGCTGAGGTTGGAAGTTCAGTCTCAAGAACGAGACATGTTGTTGAACATAAAAAAAATTCTTATCGTCGTCTAATGCCACTCGAACTAGAAAGATTGAATGGTTTCCCTGAAAATTGGACTGAACTGGAAAAAATATCAGATTCTAGGCGAGGATTCCTGATGGGCAATGCGCTGGTCGTCGGTTTGGTAGAACGGTTGGGGAAGCCGATTGAAGGTCTGCTAGGAGAATCACAAGGTGAATGATATGGCAACCATGGCATCACCAATTTTGAAGTGGGCAGGTGGTAAACGCCAACTGATTCATGTGATAGATACACAATTACCATCGACATTGAAAAACGGGGAAATCGAGAACTATTGGGAACCAATGATTGGGGGTGGTGCCGTATTTTTTCACATCAAAAACAAATATGGGTCAAAAATAGAAAATTACTACATCTCTGACTACAATTGGGATTTATTCGTCCTATATCGCGTTGTTCAATCGCATGTTGAACAATTGATAGACGAATTACAACATCTCTCCGATCAATACTTACCTCTACCTCCAATTAAAAAAGGGCAGAAAACAGGAAAAAGAATTACCATGTTCAAACGTCTTCGAGAGGAATACAATCATCCAAAATGGGCAGAATTGAGGTACAGAAAAGATGGACGGAGTCCTAGGAAACGGTTTCACAAGGACTGGATTCGAAGAGCATGTCTCACGATTTTTCTAAACCGAACCTGTTTTAATGGGCTTTATAGAGTGAATGCAAACGGTGAATTCAATGTACCCCATGGAAGATATGACAAGCCTGATATTGTAAATGCGAATAATCTTAGAGCAGTAAAAAAAGTGCTAGAGGATGTAAAAATTAATGTTGGTACTTATTCAAATTTCATCACACTTATGGATTCGAAATCTTTTGTCTACTTTGATCCACCCTATCGACCACTTCCCAATACGAATTCATTCAAGGACTATCATAAAGCACAATTTGGGGACAAAGAGCAATTAGAATTAGCAGATCTCTGCAGAGAACTAGATCGGAGAGGAGTGCAATTTTTGCTCAGTAACAGTGACCCGAAAAACACCGATGAAACAGATGATTTCTTTGATGAAGCGTACAGTGGTTTCCAGCTAATCCGTACAGGAGCAAATCGAAATATCAATTCTGATGGAGAAAAGAGGGGGAAGATTAGTGAAATTTTGGTTAGGAATTACTCTGTGAAAGGGAGAACACAACAGACGTTGTCCTCGGATTCTTAGTTGGTATTTAGATTACCATTCGAAGAATCCTTGACCCGATTTCTGACCAAGGTGGCCCTTAGCCACCATCTCTTCCAACAATGGATGAGGCGCATATCGGTCGTCATTAAACGATCGTTGTAGATTGAGCAAAATGTCACGACGAACATCCAGTCCAACAAGATCTGTCAACTTGAGCGGCCCCATTGGATGCTTGTAGCCAAGCACCATCGCCGTATCGATGTCTGCAGCGCTTGCCACACCATCAGCAAGCATGCGAATGGCTTCATTGCCAAGCACGACACCAAGACGGCTTGTTGCAAAACCTGGCACGTCCTTGACAAGAATAGTGGTCTTGCCCATGGCCACACCAGCCGCTTCTGCAGCAGCCACGGTGGCGTTGCTTGTCGAATCATGACGAACAAGTTCCAACAGTTTCATGATTGGAACAGGGTTGAAGAAATGCATGCCGATGACCTGTTCGGGCCTGCTCGTAGCCGCTGCGATGTCAGCGATTGAAAGTGAAGATGTGTTGGTGCCAAGAATGGCATGCGCAGGCGCCAAGCGATCGAGATCAGCAAAGATGCTCTGTTTCAAATCTGGAATTTCGGGAACCGCTTCAATCACCATGTCAGCGTTTCCTACGGCTTCAGCAAGATCGCCAACGGCGTGGAGGCGAGCGCCCCATTCTGCCTTTTGCTCAGGCGTCGTTTTGCCACGAGCGATGCCTTTGTCCCAAAACGCATCGATGCGAGCCATGCCGCGTTCTAGACCTTCTGGAAACGCGTCGAACAGATTGGTTTTCCAGCCTGCTTGAGCACAAACTTGTGCAATTCCTGCACCCATGGTTCCAGCACCAATGACGGCAACTTCTCGAATCTCCATGACTCATCCCAAGTGGATGAACTTCATGATGCTTCCTCGACGGTCGCCTTCTGGCTTTGAGCCAACCATACGCCACCAACGATGAGGACAAACGAAAGCAGAAGTGGTACGCCGAGTTTTTCATCCAACAGCAGCCACCCGCTGAAGATGCCAAATGGAGGCACGAGGTAGACATACAACGCCGCTTTTCCAGCTCCAATGGTTCGGATTCCATCCGCAAACCAAACGTACGAAATGACAGTGGAGAACACCGCCAAAAACACAAGAGAAATCCAGCCGTCTATGTTCGAATCAGGCAGGCCGACGCTTAGTGTTTCGACCACTGCTGGAGGTGTCAGCAGGATAAGCCCTGCCACAGAGGACCACACGGTCAAGTGAAGCGGTGAGAGCGTCGCTTTTGCATCGGGAGCAGGTGTGTTCATGGCGCGTTTCATCAGAATGTTATTGCATGCCCAAGCAAATGCCGCTGCAGCGATTAACAAATCACCAAGGGCTCGTTCGGCAATTGGGATATCGACGTTCGGGGAATAGAGGAACAGGATTGTTACGCCAATGATCCCTAATGTCAACCCAGTTGCCAGTCGCCAATGGAGGCGCTCGTTCAGAAAAAGAATGGCAAGAAGGGCCGTGAAGAATGGGTTGAAGGTAATCATGAGGGATGCGTCGCCTGCTGCTGTGTATTTCATTCCATAAAGGAAGAAGGCTTGGTACACCACTGTTGAGAAAAAACCAATCATTGCCACACGCTTCCATTCCCCTCTCGTTGGGAAAAGCCAGTTATCGGTTGCTTGGAGGTACAACGCAAAACAGCCAATGGCGACGACATACCGAACCCACGCTGCTGTGAATGGTGCCATTTGGTCGGCTAAGACGCGCCCTGCGGGCCAGCCGAACCCCCAAACTGCGGCGACGAATACGAGTTTTAGATGAACTTTCCAATGGTTCATTCAAACCGCTCCAAACCAAGTTGGAGCATGCGGGATCGAGGCAGACCAATCTCTGGTAGGCCTGCTGCTGGAGCGTACTTTTTCAAACCCTCCAAACGAGACACGTAAAGCCCGTAGGAGGCCATGTCGTCGGGTCGGTAAGGCGTAGGAACGCCCATTCGAGTGAGGGTCGCGCATGCTGCTTCAGAATAGATGGGGAAGAGGTTGGTGCTAAAATGCATCCATTCAGAAATGCGCTGAGCGTCGATGTTGTCAAGGGTCAGTAGATGTTCAAGCATACCAACATCCGGATAATTGGTTGTTCGAAGCGTCATTTCCACTTCGTTGGTAATGTCTTCTGGCCAGGCGAAGGGCTGATGGTTTGACCATTGATCTGCAATACGGATGTGTTCAAGCGACGCCTCTGTTTGAATTGAGAACAGCGCATTGGCATAGGACTCGTCATCAACTGTGTCAGCGACGAGTCTAGGTAAGGCTTCGTAAAACGCTTCACAGAGTTCAACGTTCACACCGTACAGTGCAACTGGTATCATACGATCCCACTCCAATTCTGTTCAAGCCTTGGCGCCAATGCCTGAAGCAATCTGGCGTGCGGACATGGGCTTGTTAGCCACCCAGTCTTGCTTGAAGAATTCCTTGAGGTCTTCTTCATCTTGGGCGGTTGGGAGCACGGTTTGGAGGTAGGCTTCGTACTCTTCTTGAGTGCCTTCAAAGACATCGCCTTCGGTGGTGCAGTTGACCTTCTTGAAAGCGCCAATGTCTCGGTTGAAGTTCTCGTGAGGAACAATGAGTGGAGCAGCGCCTTCAGGTAGGTAGCCGGTAAGTTTCTGCACTTCGCCGACGATTTCAGCGTGGTAGTGTCCACGTGCTTCTTCGTTGAGAACTTCCTTGTCGACTTCAATGCCAGCTTCGAGTTTCTTGCGCTCGTCCCATCGCCCTTTTACGCCCCAAACATAGGACCAGTGGGCGGAAGAGGATGCGTCAACCCCAAACAAATCGTGAGCAGTTGATACCCATTTATTGATGTAGCGTTGGAGCATATCGAGCGGAATGACACCAGCCTTGATGACTCGGCGCAGTCCGTTTGATCCGGTTCCCAGGTGGAAGGACTCTTCTTTGAGCATTGGACCCATCGATGCGGCCAATGGCTTGAACGCAGATGTGGACAGCATTCCCAGTTGGAACTTGCCGTCTCGGTCAACGAACATGGTGTAGCAGAAGAAATCAAGCCAGTGAGGCATTGGTCGGTTGAATGCACCGAGCAGACGGTCACCGTCTTGGGCGTTGCGTTCGAGGAGTTTCTGGGCTTCACGGCGACCTTGTTGACCGAAGTAGGTCATGAGAAGGTGGGCCATTTGCCAGCCGTGGCGTTGCTCCTCAGCCATGATACGAGCCGCTGCGTAGCGGTCGTAGTCTGTGGGTGCAGTGGCAAGGAGGTGGCGTTGCTGTTCAACGGAGGCGAATTCCGTATCGCCTTGAACGGTGATCATGGCCACAAGAGCATCTCGCATGCTTTGGTGAGGAACTTGGAGTGAGCGCTCCCACTTTGGTCGTCCTGCGTAGTCTCCGAATTCGATGAGGTCACCGGCTCGGTCCCAATCATACTGTACGGACAAATCAAAGTCGCCCATCCATTCTCTGTTGAAGCCGACGCGGTCTTGCCATTCGCCGAAGTTTGCAATCCAGTCTTCCCATGTGTTCGGTAGGTTGTCCATGGGGTGTGCTGTACCCCGGGTACCTTATTGCCTTTGCGAACATGTTCGCACGAACATGTTAGGGGCTTCGCTTGCGCACCTCGTCAGCAAATGCATGCATGATTGTTGATTCAATCCGTTGGAGTTGAGCCGAGAGCGTCGATTTCGCCACATCTAATTTTGCCGCAAGGGCTGTCAGTGTCACACGTCGAGGCACATCGTAGAATCCTTCTTGCGTAGCTGTATCAAATACCAATCGTTGCCTGGGCGTGAGCATTCTTGAGGATACGCCCCGAGTTGATAACAGTCGATACGGTATACGCTCATGATCGAAGCCTGCGATGAGATCACGCACTTTCCCTTGAGCGCAAGCAATGGTCCAATCAACCCAACCGTCCCGAACTTCAAACGGTGTATGAGGAATCACACCTACCCTTAGCAACGGTTTCAGAAAACCGCCTCCACCTGCAATAATATCAACAGCAAATTGTTGTGAACCTAAGGCTCGAACCTCTTCAATCCCAGAGTGTTCACCCACAGTGGCAGTAATGTCTTCGCTGCAAGATGCCTTCGCCGTGCCACGGCCTTTCATCAACGGCATGTGTTCCTCGATCCTTAAGATGGCAGAAGGATGGCTCCGAGTCACATCCCCTGCCCAGTGCCCTTCAGGCAACCGAACTTCAATGCGGACCTGTTGGACGCCCATAGAAAGATGTAGGGTGGGTTCCTATTGAAGGTACTCAAGCCAATCAAAGGCGTCGAGTCGTTTCGATTTTACGAACGGTGCCAGAGGCGACATCAATCACTTCGCTGAAGGTCGTGGTGGTCGTTTCACCGAGCACCACACCCGGAAGATAGCCATCGCAAACGCCAGAGGCTGCGAAAATTGCATCTTCGCTCTTGCACAAATCCTTGGCCTGCCACAGACGGGTGAGGTCGTCACCAACCATGTTGCCTGCCCTTGCTTCTTCTTCGTCTGAACGGAACACAAGACGTCCCTCAAAAACACCACCCAAACCACGAATGGCAGTCGCCGAAATGACACCTTCCGGTGCAGCACCAATTCCCATCAAGAGGTCGAACGGTCCATCTGGGCGAGCTGCCCAAATCGCGCCTGAGACATCGCCATCACCCATCAACTCAAGTTGGGCGCCGCTGGCTCGGATTTCTTTGAAGAGGTCTGCATGCCGATCGCGGTCTAGCGCCACAACACGGACGTCTTCGACTGCTTTGTCAAGCGCCGATGCCGTTTGCTCAAGGTTGTAGGCAACACCGCCGTCGAGGCTGATTTCACCAACCAATTCGGGGCCACCCGCTATTTTGTCCATGTAACAATCCGGTGCGTGCAAGAGAGCGCCTCGAGGCGCAGCAGCGAGCACTGCAATGGAGTTTGGTGAATTGTCGGCACAATTGTTTGTGCACTCAAGCGGATCAACGGCGATGTCAATCATGGGAGCGCCAGCAACACCGACCATGTTGCCAATTTCTTCACCGATGTAGAGCATTGGTGCTTCGTCACGTTCGCCCTCCCCAATGGCCACTCGTCCGTCAAACGGGACTGTGTCAAAGGTTCGGCGCATAGCTTCCACCGCAGCCTCGTCTGCCTTGTCTTTCTCGCCTAATCCGCGCCATGCTGCGCTCGAGATAGCAGCTTGATCAACGGCTTCGAGGAAGTGATGGTAGAGGTCGCCAACGCCGGCCATAGAGGTGCACGAGCGCGGCCCATCCATGAATGAAACGGTCAAAAAGGAAGCGTAATGGTG
>Ga0206682_10000868_pt1 | contig 31388 bp, 34 predicted proteins | sample M240m12015metaG_FD_155444 | JGI IMG/M metagenome (GOLD analysis project Ga0206682, IMG submission 155444) | Ammonia-oxidizing marine archaeal communities from Monterey Bay, California, United States - M2 40m 12015 | ecosystem: Environmental > Aquatic > Marine > Intertidal zone | place: USA...
CAACTTTTGGTTTGGTAACCGCGACCCAACTCAAAGTCGGAATGAAAAATTTGGTCAAGAAAGACCCTCGCACCAATGCCTTTCGACCCCTGGCAATGCTGGAGCATTTTTACGCGGCGAAATTCGAACAGGATACCGATGCTTGGAAGGATCGCACGATAGAAGCGAATCTCCCGCTTGCCGCCGAGTTGGTAGAAGAGGACATTGGTCGATTCAAAAGGACTTGGTTGCATGCTCTGTTTACCGCCTCCATACGAGAAGGAAACGTCATGGCCGTGCAATTTTTACTCCACAAGTGCCGCGCGAAACCGTGGGAGGAAATGGGAGTTATGATTAGTCGATTCCCTGTGTCCATGCAAAAGCAGCATAAAGAGGCAAATCAGCAAATATTTATGGATGTGTTGAACTTTATTAATCGACCAGAATGGACCACTATCAACACCCTTCAATACCTTGGGTTGCATGGAAAAGCAGACCTGGTATATATGCTGTTAGATGGCTTGTTAAACAGATATGCAGAAGAGATGGTTGGGTTGGCAGACATTGCCGTGATTCAACTGATCGTTTGGAACCAACCCTTGATTCAGCAAAAAACAACACCTAATGGTACACCAATTTACACACTTACAAGTGACGACATTCCCTTCTATTATCAAAAGGTACAGAAATGCTACCAGAAGCTGCTGCAAGAGCTGCAGGGCAAGGACGAGCGACTCTTTCACTTAAACCACGTAGCCAACCTTATAAAAAATCCACAGCACACCTACGGGCATCGGTACCCGACCAAGCAACGAAGAATAGAAAACAAACCGGCCACGGTCTCCCACGCTTGCAACGAGGCGTGGGCCATCTACTACCTGTACCACCACGTGCACGGCAAGAAGTTGGTGCACGCGCAGCACTGGGACTTTTCGTACGCATTGCATGAGTGGATGCTTCGTAACGACATGAGAGAGTTGTATTTAAGAGCCGACGAGGTAGTCTTGGATTCCGAAGACGACGACATGGAAGACCGCTGGGGACTTACCGGCAGCCTGCAAGATGCTCCTGCAGACGACGTGGATTGAAACCAAACTTTTTTCTCTTGAGGCAAACCAAAGATGAGTCGCAACCTCCTCTTGTTTCTGCTTGCATGCCTTCCTGCAAGGTTGGGAGCGGCCTACGGAGCGGCATTTGTGGCCCACCGATTCCCGGCATGGTTGCCGTGGATGGGCCTCCTTGCCGCCATCGTTGCAATCAACTGGCTGTGTGGATCCTTCTCGGACACGGGCGTCTTTGGCGGCAAGGTTTGGTGGGCCTCCATGCGACCGGTGCATGCCTGCATCTACCTGCTTTTCGCAGCAATGGCGTTCGCCAAGGTGCCGCAAGCCTACCTAGTGTTGGTGGCAGATGCCTTGGTTGGCTTGGTCGCTGGGGTCGTGCACTATCAAACAGCCGTCGCCGCAAAAACTGCAAGCCCGTTTCCAATCCAGTAGAGCAAATCAATTGCCGTCCATGTCAGAATTTCCGTGTCCCAATCCCCCAGCAGCCACTTGGACAGCGCCAACGAGAGCGCCATACTGACCCACTTGTTGGGAATCACACGATGAAGGATCAAACTGGCCACGAAAGAGAAGACCAACGTAAATCCGACATGATGTTTTGATTTCCATGTCCCTTTTTTTGTACAAGTGGAGCAAGTCATGTGTTGATTTCTTTTATGCCTTTATTTTATTGCAAGGGCCAACATTTTTTTATTGAGAGAGAAGAAATAAAAACATGAGTGTGTGCCGCGTACCAATTACCTTGGCCTACATCTTTACCGCCTACGTCATCGCCAGCGTGTTTTACATGGTGGCCACCGCCTGCATGGGAACCCCGTTCAAAGACAGTTTAAGCCCGTCGCAGCTGCGGATTAAGCGCAAAGCTGCTGCTGCCCGGGGTCGCATTTTCATGCATGGCTTGTTGGGTGGTGCACTTTTGCTGTTTATTACCCAGCCCTTTGCCTCACCACAATAACTTGTCCGCGTAAAACCCAGGGGAGCCTCGTCGATGACGGTTTTTCTCGTGTCTTTTTTTGTACGCAGCCCTGCGTCGCTTTGCAAAATCCATGCCCCGCGTCTTTTGAAAGGTTGGGTAGTCTCCGTATCCACATGCACCTACCGACGCTATTTTTTTGCCATTTTTAAAGACATCAATTTTCTTTTTGGCGTTGGTCGATTTCCGTACTTGTACACCATATTTCTTTGCCTGTCTCCGCGTGTGCGCCGTGATCGTGTACTTGCAAGATCCTATGGATTTTTTCTTTCTTCTAGATGCTTTTCTTGTGGGTTTCTTCCTTCTTTTGGATGTTTTCCTTTTGGATTTTCTCCTTTTTCGAGATTTTACCCTTGATCGTTTTCTTGATTTTTTTCTCATTTACTTGGTACCAATATTTTTTTTCTACATAAAAGGGAAAATGAATGCCATCCTCTTTGCAGCCATAGGAATTTGCTTGTTTGCCGCCACCAACAAACTTCGCGATCCTTCCTACACATTTGGAGGAAAAAAATATCGGACTAGATTCTATTCCAGTTCCTTCTTCTTGGTCTTGGCTTGCCTCATATGGTGGGGCGGAGCAAAAAAATATAACATAAACCATTAACGGTAACGCTTGGCAACGTTTGCCACATCGTTGGGCTGCTTTACGTATTGCTTACCCTGCGCAAATCCTTTCTCTTTGGCAGCGTTGGTGCGTTGTATCTGATCCTTGCTTAAATTGTTCCACGCTTTGTCTGGCAAATAGCGTAATTTCCCCTTTGATTTTTTTCCAGAATTGGTGCGCCACTTTTCTTTTCCCCATTTGGTCAATTTGTTGCTCTTGGATCGCTTGCCCTTGTACGTCCCCCCGCTTTTCTTGTAGCATCGAGTTGCCCATTGCATTTTTCTGGCACTGTGTTTGCACAAGTTGCCTTTAGTGCATGCTTGTGTTTTGCACTTTTTCCACAATGCAGGCTTGGTTTTGGTTGCGACGCCGTTGCTTGACTTTTTCCGGGATTGTTTTCGCGGTGAGATGCGAGGAGGCCGTTTAGCAGCAATGCGCCCCCCAAGAAGCACCTTGTTGTACATGCGGCGGGCAGGAAGATTTTTGTTTAGGCCATGTTCGTGCTGTAGGATGTGTTGCTTCCATTGGTGCATTGACCATTCCATTTTATTTTTTTTGGTTTGTACAAAGAAAAAAAATCGTACTAATAAAAAAAAATGAGTCAAAAGTTGTGCCTAAGTTGCGCCTCTACAGATTCCCTTCAAACAACAAATGAGAAAAGTGGCCCAACATGGCTTACTCGCCTCGGAAGAAAAAGTGCCATGCCACCAAAATTTCAACGAGCAAGCACTACACCACGAAACATGTCGCCTCCAAATGCCGACGTGGAAATAGCAACCTCGTTGGATATTCAAAATGTTGGATACGATGTACGCATGATTTGCTGGTGGGGGGCTATGCCTTCTGACGGCTACGACGTCGTAGATCCTGCCAACGCTTACGCCGTTGCAGAGCAGTACCCGAACTCTGGGTTTGCCAAAGTAGACTTGCAAGGAAAGGTTGTTATCAAATGTTGCACGCCTCAAATTTATCTTGAAGATGGTCAAACGTGGCCGCGTCACTTGCATTTTGTATATGCAAATGGAAGCAGTTGGGATTTGTCGCAAGTCTACACAATGGCTGCTTTCCCTGCGCACACCAACCATTTTTCTGTTACACCATTAAGGTTTACACACATGTTTGTCGACACGCAACGTTTTTTGCAGCTGAAAACTCACATGATAACAATAAATGCTCTGCCACTTGACTACAAAAGTATTCCAGGTACTACCTACCACTTACCAAGCACCGACATTGTACCGCTGCAAATCTTGGAGCGGATTGGTGACCAGCCTTACATTGTCTATTGCGAACATCCTGGATGCGACGCTGCGGTAACATTGATAAAGCAGTTGGTGAAAAGCGGGTGCCACAATGCATTTTATTACCCAGGTGGTCGGCACGCCTACTACCCCTGGCTTTCCGTGTTGGGGTTGAAAAATCCATAAGTGGAAAGAGATTTTTTTATCTTTCCGAAAATCCAACCTGGAGCGCATAAAGGGTTGCCCAGGAAACTTTGCTGTGGTTGATGTGGCGAAATATGTCGCTGATGTCGGTACCCAAGCGTTTGACAATGGCATTTTTGCTACCTGGGTGTACATGCTTCCATGTACCCACGTCGATTACTCTCCCATCCACAATGACGTGTTCTTTTGGGTATATTTGTAAAGGTGGCGACGGTTGCATCACCCGTTCCAGTACCATGTCTGCTGTCTGCAAAGCCCCCTCGATCCAACCTTGGTACCCGGAAAATGCCTCGCCACACCAGTACAGATTGGGTAGATGCGTGGGATGCGGCTCCACGGCTTGCTCCACTAATTTTTGCACAGGTGGCGAGCCATACAGCGGAATCCAATAATGAACGGCGTTCTCCCAGTAGAAACTGTGGACCTCGGCATTTTTTTTTACGGCGACACCCTCCCGGCGCAACGCTTGGAGCAAAAAGGACCGAAAATGTTCTGGGTCGTTCAGTTTCAAGCGCTGCCAGAACTTGGCCACCCGTCCAGCGGAGTAAGACGCTTGAAAGTGTGTTTGCTGGTAATCTCCGCTAACAATTTGCGACAAGACACTTGGAATTTTCCGGTGGGTATTTTCCAGTCGACCAGACACGTAAATGTGATGCAAGGGATGGGTCTGTACAGCGTGGATTTGCGGTTGCAGGTATTGATGCACTACGTCCCACTGTTCCGTGACGTGCGGTGGAACGCAGAGAAAGACGGAACGGGAGCAAAAGACGATGGATTCGAATTGGTCATTCTCAACCCGTCGCTTGGCATGGATAAAGTAGCGATTACCCTTGCGCTGCACGTTGGTTACTTTAGTATTGGTCCATATATTGGCTGGGGAGATGCGTTCCAAAAAATCGACCACTTTGGACAGTCCCTCGCGTACAGTAAAGTAGGTGCCACCTTGGTGACGCTGGGCGTGGTAGACGTTGGCAGCTGCCGTAGCATTGGAAAGGCCAACGTAGCCGGATTGAATATCTGCCTCTCTTGCTGCCTGAACTCCTTTCTCCAACACAATGGTATCAAAAGTAGAGTAGCCCCCGCTTAACGAAGAGGAGGTTGGGTCCACGTGCAACCCAGCCATTGCAATCAAAGACAGCAATCGCGAGTGCGATTGATGAACACGCCAGGGACCTTGCTCCATAGTTGGTACCCCGTCGTCGTCGTAGGATGTGCGTATTCTACCACCCAACGAGGCACTCGCTTCCACAAGCAGGCATGGGCACGGCAAGTGTGTGCTTAGATACAGACCCGCGATTCCACCACCAACAATAATTGCCGGAATATGCACGATCTTTGCCATATTTTGTTCCAAGGAAAGAAAAAAAAACGACGCCTTCTTTTACTCAACCTTTTTCTCCTCCTGGCTCATTGCCACGCCGTCAAAGGTGTCGTAGTGATCTTTGTCCAGGATGTTGAAGCTGGTGTACTCTGTCATGTAGGCACTTCGCGCCCGCACGTTGGCCCGGTCTTCGCGTGCCATGCTGAAGCTCCTCCACAACTTCATCAACACCAAGAGGCTGAAGGAAAGGGTGGTCGTGACCGTTCCAATGCCACGCGCATGACGGGCCAGGTAGACAGAGGAAAGGGATATGTTGGCGACCACCAGCACCACCGAGGACAATGCCATTTTCCAGTAGCGGTTGTTCCACGTCAGTAATTTCTTCTGCAATGCTTGTGGAGCCACGTCCTTCAAATACATGTCAGGGTAGGTCGGATCAATGTCAAGGTGCTCGATGCAAAAGTTCTCCCGGGCCAACTCCACCGCGTACAACGCGACGATGGCCGCAAAAGTAACCCCGTTTACCACGATGGTCGCCGTGCTGAAAATGCTGGTGGGGTGAAAAGAATCAGTAACGCTACACTCGTCCCTGCCGCCCTCGCAGTTGTGTGTTACGAAGACACTAAGGAAGCAACCCATGCATATCTTGTACGATTCTAGCGCAAAGCTGGCGAGAACTTTGAGACGCTCTTTGACATCGTTGTCGATCTTCATTTTGATGAGGTGCAAAAAAATACATGAAGCAATTTGAACTCGGCCCTTACTTCTTTTTCCCCTTGTCTTTTGCAACTTTCTTGACGGCTTTCTTGATTATTTTATCCAATTCCACTTTGTTTTTTCTGCCCACGTACTTCTTTACAACCTTTTTCTTTTTTACCACTAATGTTGGAAAGGCATGGATGGCGTATCTTTTCATCAATCGAGGATGTTTTTCACCTTCGCGGACGATAATGCGGCAATTCGGGTAGCGGCGCTTCGCTGCCATCACTTCCGGAAGCATGTCACGGCAATGTCCGCACCACCGTGCATGGACAAAGATAACGCAGTCGTCGACGTCGTCATCCGATTCTTGGAAGAACACGAAGTAGACGACCAGGGCAAGTAGGAAGAGGCAGACACAAGTAAGATACATATCCATTGTTTTTTTTATATTATATATTATATTATTTTTACTCCTCTTACAAGATCAAACCTTTGTTTAATTGAATTTTTACGAAATCACTTTCTGCCGTACCTAACGGCATGCAAAGCTCTTCGGGGGTTTGTTGTGTAGCCACAATTTTTTCATCGTATGCCAAGTAGTATGCTTCCCACGCTTTTTCTGGCACCTTTAAAATATGTTGTAAGAAATGCTTCATCATTTTTTGAAACGTTTGCTTGTATTTTACCTTGTACAATGTGGGTTTTCCTTCATAAATAAGTTCCACCATGATGTGTTTTTCACCACTACTTTTCTTTCGTTTCGTTGTTGGCAACGATGATGATGGTACATGGGTTTGTTTCCTTTTGAGGCTGTAAACTGGCAAAACAACCCGAAGTAGCATGTTACCCTTTCCGGTGACCATGAATCGGCGGACGTTTTCCAAGGATGCAGTCGTACAATCCAAGTAACGGGCACCAGACATGTCGTGTACACCAATTAAAGTGGACCATTTCGCCAATGGATCTTTTAGAAACATTTTCCTTGACACTTCAGTAGGATATCGGCCCACATATCCTTTAACAAGGGCATTGGAAAGTCGCTCACCTTTCGAGAATACGATATCAATGATTTTGTCGTTTTCTTTCAAGTCTAACCCCCAGTTTGCACTATTACTTTTTTTTTCCAACATTACGTGTGCCGTCAGCTGATTATATTCTTGGAAGGCGTGTTTCTTGGCCAGTTTCCCACACGTCCAAGTTCCCTGTTTTACGTCGGAAGTTGTATACAATATTCCAAATCCATGACGAAGACCAGACACCCATTGCCCAACATATGTACCCTCCTCCAATAAGTTCGCCTTTCCTTGTCCATGCGCCAGACCATTTACCATCGTACCATTGTATGTTTGACCAGAAAAAAATCGTTTAGTAACTTTGCCACAAGCAAAATTATTGACAAAATTCCCTTTCAGGCACATAGATTTTCCCCCGGCAACCTGCGTATATGTACCTTTCCCGTGCTTTGTGAAACCTTTAGACAGCAAAGTGCACACGTGGGTATTCGGAACAATAAAACCTTTGTATGTTTGGCTACCAGTGTCTGTCTTTGTTGTTGCCGTCACAATTCCTACTGGACATTGTTTTTTCCATTGCGCATCAATCGAAACGACATGATTGTTATTTTTTGCACATGTTACTGTTCCCTTGCAAAATGATACCACATTAGTAGTGTTAATGCTAATGGAACCTTCGTACGTAAAATATGTCGCACGACACTGATTTGCCAACTTTCCTGTTGGTATGGTCATTTTTACGTTACCATGGGGTAAATTGTTTTTAAATTTTCCTGTCGTAGTGTAAACACCGCAGCCAGTACGTGTTACAAGCGTACCTTGTCCGTACCTCTTGCATCCTTTCATCTGCCCCGTGTATGTGATTTCTTTAGCGCCATCTAGAGTGTGTGTTTTTCCATTCCAATAGTACGAGGTGTGAGCCTTTAATAGTTTAGTCCTAAAACATGAGACACGACACTTTTGTATAAAATTTCCACACATTCCATTGTGTCTACTTTGCGTTTCAAATTGTTCCAACAAGCGTCTCCATGCTTTTTGAATACTCTGGACATTTTGTTTCTTCAACAAATTAGAGTTGTTATATTTTATTGCCGCTGCTTGCGCCACGTCGACTTTTTTAGTCATGACGTTTTCAAATATATCGTTTGTCACGAGTGCAAGTGTCTCCTGTTCCGTCCAAATTGTTTGGCGGAGCCCATTCCACCCAACCAATTTTTCAATCGACAATAGTGGGTCTCCGACTTTGATGCTTTTGATTGCCTTCTCTATCTTGGATATGGCAACAAGATTTTGAGCTGCCTTTTTGTCGTCGACTTCTTCACACAAACGCAAAGGAAACCGCGTTTCCGTTTTATTGTACATGTAAGTGTCCCGGTTAAAAAAGTAATTGTAGCAGCGTCTACCACTGGCATCGGTGCTAATACGGTTTCCTTTTCGTCCTTGAAATTTAATTTCGTGCCCCAAAAAACGGCTGTTGCCTTCTTTATTGGCACCATGAAGCAGAATGGTTTTACCATACGATTCCGGGAAAAAATTATCGATACAGACACCATTGATAAGGCGATTTTTGCTTTGACCCCATACGTAATTGACAACTACCGTGCAATACAATGGTACCGAGTCGTAAATTTGGCGCTGTGTCGTCTCATCAAAGTTCCAATATGCAAACACACAAATAATATGCCCGACTTTCAAGTTCAAAATATCAGGATGTAATGATGGAGCGCGTGGTCGGGTTGTCGTGGCAACGATGCTTGCTTCTTTGCTTCGATTAACAATGCCCAGTATAGTGTCTTTTTTATCGGGGTACATGGGAAGCAGCAACGACAAGTAGTGACGGGCAAATGTATCAACCATAAATGGGTGTGATTTTGTTAGCAATACCTCCAAGGCGTCGCCTACGTTTTGTTTGTTGATAACAATGTTACTGTCGTTCAGCCACCACACAAATGCTAGTCCGCACTTCCAATACTCCATACCCATATCGTATCCATACTCGCAGATAGATGCATCTTTCACTAACACCAAAATATTATTTAGCGCATCCTGTCTCCATGAAGTATTAAATATTTGGTTGTCCATATATTTGTAGTCAACAAATACTTGCTCCCCTTTTTCTATAACATGTGTCGTCTCCACAGAAATTTCTCCCGTAAATCCATTTGATGAGAAGCGGGCGTTTGGTTTTCCATATGCCTCACCTTTGTTGAAATGATGATAATCGTTGACATAACACGCTTGCTCTTGATTCATTTTGCCATCTGCAGTAAATGGTGCAAAGCATACGTTATCCATGCTGGACAAAAGGTTGCGCCAGTGAATACAGTAATTGGATAGTATTTTAGGCGCAACTTCTGCCCCAAATCCCTTTAACAATTTTGTTTGGAATGGAAACAATATGTCCGCCGTGAAAACTCTGTTCCAATTCGTAGGAAGGCTCGTTGCAGGCAAATTACGTTCACGTAATGGATCCATAAACAAGTTATGACTTTGATCCTTAACCTTCAAATTTATATTGGTTGAATATTGGTTGAAATTGTCTCCAATTGCCAACTCCAAAAGGTATTCAAAGATGCCAAAGGACAACATCCCCTTTGTCACGGTATTGTCTATCACATTGTAAACGGATGGACTGTACGGTATAGTGCTCTTCTTTGGAACACGTTGATTTGAAAACAACCCCTTGCCAAGCTCCGGATGGTTTGTTACGTCTCTCACTAAAAAACGTTGTGGTGCAGACATTATTGGTTTCAATTGAAAAAGAAATTAAAAATAGTTTTCTTTTGTTTTTTTTATACACGAACGTTTTACGTATGTGTTTGTTGTGTTAGTTCACAAAATATGTGTGTAGTTTACGAAATATGTTTCTTGTTATTTTAAAATAGTTCTCGCTGTATGTAGACCGTTGTATGCGTATAAACTTGTGTTTCCACGTAGTTGTAGTTGTGGTGATGGTGTACGATAGATTAAAAGAAGTTTTGGTTAACCCACTTTTAATATATTTAACCATTTTGCGAGATCCAACAAAAACAAGAATAGCAGGGACATAGCATTGTTTTTTATTATTTGCAAGATCTACGTAATAAAAGAGTTACAAATAGGTTAAAAAACAGCAGGAACATAGCATTGGTGGATGTCCTTTTTTATTATTTGCAAGATCTAACTTTTAATAGAGTTACAATTAGGTTAAAATAAAATGCACGTCACATAAAACATTTCCAAATCTAATGTTTTGCACCTAAAACCTTTTTAATCTAATGTTTCGCTGCTTAAAACAGTGCACTATGGAAAAAAGGACACTTTGAATTGATCTATGACACAGCACTGTTAAAAAAATATAAAATTGGGTTAACCAAATTGGTATCCATACGGAATAATATATACAAAATGGATTTGCCACTGTGGTGAAACTTGAAAAAAGATGAACGTGATACCAATATCGCACATTCAATTAGTGCACCACATGGTGCGAGAAACGAGCACTGGAGGTTTTTTTGGAGTTTCCATTCATCTCCTTCACAAACAAATGGACCATCAAAAAAGTCTTAAGGATATTCAATATTTGGAACAAGTTGTGGTGTATATGTTGGAAACAGGTTATTTATATGAATGCTTAGATTACTTGCATGTGGAAACGGTAGACGATCATTTTTTCAACAACAAGACAGAGTTGGCTACGAAAGAGTTGGCCGAGGAAGCATTAGAAGATATTATATATTATTATATGTACGAGGGGTGTACCATTGTGTAAAAATATAAAAATAAAGAAACAATTAGTGTTTACAATAATGTAATTGTGTTGGGCCACAATACTCGCATACCATCCTCTACTACATAGACCCCTTTTTGTACCGCTTTCTTAAGAAGATACACTTTAAAAGCATCTTGAACAACGCGAAAGTTTTGCGAAAGTGCCTCCAACTTACTTTTACCAAATGCAACTAACTCATCGTCGGATTTTGGAACATATCGCTGCTTACCAAATTGTTTACTCTTTTCGAATTTCTTACTTATTCTCATTGGGTCGCATGCCGTTGCATATGATAAAAATATGCGGAGGGGATAATTAGATAAGATATCCAACAAACCATCAGAAAATAATCCTACCAATACATTGACGTACTGTATTTCAACAGTGGCCCATTTACCTTTGGAAAATAGAAGGTACTTTTGTGCCTGTGCATCTTTTGGACGATACTTCATTTTTCTTTTCCTCATACAGTTCAATTGTGTAGTAGTATTTTCTTCATTTTCAAGAGAGTGTCTTTCTCCGGCATCAAAAGTCACAACTGTTGTTTGTAAGGTATGTAGATTACTCGTGCTCATTATTTTTTTTATTTTTTTAATTCTTTCTACGTTTGTAAAGTTGGTTTTTGTTCGTGTATGTTGTAGTTTTTGATGTGTCCGTGTGCCCACGTGTCGGTGTAAAAAAAAAATGTTGAACAAAAAATGAGCTTCAGGTTGAAAATTAAGGTTTGTTATAAAAATGTTGGAACGTAATAAAATACACAATGAATAATTTTCTATTAAATTTCCTTGTGGGTGGATTGCTCATTGCTTCCTCGGGGTATCTCTCCGACACCCATTCTACTTACTATGCCGGCCTGATGTACGGTAGTTTGCCACTTGGGGCTTTCTATTTGTATTGGTATTCTCTAAAAAACAAAAACCCGCTTGACTTTATCAATGGATCCATCCTTGGGGGAATTGTTTGGGTCATAATGGTGGCAATGCTACACCTCAACACCAAAAAACCGGTGTCTATGATTGGAATAGCATCAATTATTTACGGAGTCTTTCTCTTGTCCAATCTATGAAAAAAATATGTTGTGATACAAACAAAAAACCTCATGCCCTCACAAAAAATACACTTCACTGGAGGTATGAACTTGCTGCAGGGAAAGCATGCGCACGACTGCGTAGTGTTGTTTTATGCCAACTGGTGTGGATTTTGCAAAAGTTTTATGCCAATTTACGACGAAGTAGCAGACGTCAGACGCAACCTACCAATGTACAAAATTGATTTGGCAAAAGAGAAAGACGGTGCAACATACGCCGAGCTGCTAAAACAAGAGACTGGTATTGCGTCCAGTCAATATGGTATTGCGGATTTGGCAAAGCTGGTAGAGGGGTACCCGACCACAATACTGTTTTTAAAGGGTAAATGGCTTCAAGCAAACGTATCTAAAAAGCATCCAGATGGAACCTTCAATGTAGATATACCTGGCGTATCAACTTTTGACAATCAAGTGCTGCCAGCAGAATGGATACGTCCGAAACAAGAGGCGTACAAAGAGGGCGATGTGGTAGAATGTTACCGGACACATATACGGTTTGTAGGCGGAAAAAGTAAAGCAGAACTGTTGCAAATACTAAACACAGTGTATGGTCCGACGACAATGACGTCAAAGTAAGTCATTTTTTGTGTCGTCTTGGGTGATGTCTAAAAAAACAAAATCGACCAACAGAGCAGAACGAAGATGCATTGCTACTGACGATATACGCAGCACAAAATTCCTTCGCTTTTTCAATTTGCACCGATATTTTTTTATCTTTTTTTTTTTTTCCACTTTAATCTCCATGTACAAAAAATGAAACTATATAGGTGCGAAGGAACAACATCCAAAGGAAAACGTTGTAAAGTTCGAAGTAAATTTCACTCTTGTCACCACCATTTTAAAAATGTAGCGACGCTGACGTGCACTATATGCTTGGATGTAGACAATGCACACACCCAAACGCGTGTGCGATGCGGGCATATATTCCATTCAAACTGCCTTGCAAAATGGCTCAAGGTAAATGCGTCCTGCCCCCTCTGCCGGTCTACGGTACATGTGGTGCCGGAGTCTTGCTGCGAGGTTGTTGCAGACGATACAGACTCGTTGTTTGAAATGGAGTTGGATGTGCTTCCACCTCCTCGTCGAATGAATCGTCGACGACGGCGGTACGTTCGCGAAGCAGCCAGACTGGCGCGGCAGTTAATGGAATTGTAAAAAACTAGCATCTTTTTTTTTGTTGTCTTAGAACAAAAAGAAATGTTAAATTTTTTGTTTGGAAGTCCGTGTGAAAAAGATCAAAAGTACCCAACAAATGGACGTTGCGCTACCAAGTACAACCGAAAATCCCATCCCAATCGAGGAAAACCTACATGGATACCAAAGCGTAAAGGTAAAGAAAATGACAACTGTGTGCCAGCAACGTGCGACCAGCGCTTTCGGAAACAAGGAAAACGGTTACGTTGCAACAACAAAACGGCTACATGCTACTACCCTGGAATGACTTCTAAAATGGCGACACCAATGACGGAAGTGCCAGATTATGTGTTAAAGAAGACACTTAACAATTCGCCAAAAAAAGTATCCTTTCAGATACCGTTAAAAACGAAAAAAGTATCCTTTAAAGAAGACCCACCAACACCGCCACAGTCTCCAAAGAAACGAAAAACAACTATAGAGCACCAACTGTTGAAAATTACACCCCCAAAAACAAACTCGGAAACACGTGAGCTGGTCATCCAAAAGCGAACCGTTGAATTGATGCCGCTGATGGCTCGGTATGTATGGGTCAAAGTGCAGGTAGACGTCCTCTTCTACAACAAGATGCAAGTAACGTCCGCGTTTCGCAGCGAAGTGGAGCAGGTAGCATCCGACTTGTGTGCGCAGGAAAAAGTGGCAGCCTTGTTGCTGGATCCCAACGCCCAAGAAATGGCAACAAGGGTGGTGAACAAAGTGAAGAAAGAAACCGGGACACTGAAAATCGAAGAATGTCTTGCCGTCTTGGCGGCAACGTTTGAAAACATGCCCTACGAGGAATTTCTCAGCCAACTGCAACAAAACTTAAAAGGTGGGGCAGACGACTGCAAAGCGCGGATGATGAAGCATTTGTGCGGGAATATGGATTTTGCCATGGAAAGCGATGAGAAAAGGCTGCAGTACAACCAAATGAAAAACAGCAGCAAGACCGTAACCATGGGCCTGGAAACATTGAAAAAGGCAATGGACAACAAAATCGACACCGAGATCTTTCGCCTGCAAGCGGCAGTGGATCCGGCAGCTGCAGCACCCTTGCTGTCCAAGATTACCGTGATTCCACAGGCGGTGAACGACCTCATCCGGCAACAGACAAAGTCAGTGATGCTTACCGACCAGGCCGAGGAAATTGACTGGTTTGGTTACAAATCTCCAAAATCCAAACAGGCTATGAAAAAGTGGCTACATCAATTTGAAGATGACAAGGAGTATTTCGATCCGAAGAAAATGATTGAATGGTACCAACTCAACTATTATAAAATGGAAGAAGAAGGTACAGAAATAGATTATAAAGTACATTGGTTAGAAAACTTCTTTTGGAATGAATTCACAACAGAGATTGACCCCGATATAAATTTTGAGGACTATGACGCATTTAAGGAACCACCGCTGAGACCACCCACTCCCGAATCCTTGAAGGATGATGAAGCTTTTGTATTACCCGACCGTGGAGAACGGGGTGTATGGAAAAAGTTTGGAACCTATATGATTTGGATCCTGCTCTTGCTAGCCAGCAGCATGTCCTTCAGCAACCAAGTGAGCACACAACGGGTTAACATCTTGCCCGAGCGTCCCGATTCTAGTTTTCTGCAGCTGTCTGCGCCAGGTACCATGGATCTTGGAGACGGCAACACCACCCCCCTTAGCCTCAATTTATTTGGGCAAACGCCTGTCCCTCTGTCCGAGACCGCATTTAAAATTGGTAAAAGAACGGAAGTGACAGCGTCCATGTTGCCATCCAACTCCTTGCAATTCAACAACGATACCATGGCAAAAGTAGCCGACATAACGCAAAACGTAACACCACAAAAGATGCCAGACATTTCTCCAGCCCAAAATGCCTTGGTGCAACTGAACGACCAACGCCCCGTTGCAAACGCGACAGAAGTTGCAATGAACACTGGAACCTTTTTGGGCAACATCTTTGGAGCCAACGACATTAACAAAACAGCAGAGTTGGTGAGTTCAGATACGGTGCTATTGGAGGAGGATGACAAATTGGACATACATGATGTGTATCTGGATGACAGAAAATGGTTATGAAAGGTACCCGTCGGCGACATCGAGCAAGAGATAGCAGCGCGAGCATTAACGGTGCCGCCGGCGGAAACGATCAAAGAGGCCTTTCGAGACACGTCCGCCTTACCAACAAGTTTGTTGATGGGGTGGCTGTTGGCCTCTTCCCTGTACAAGCGAGACATAGATGAAGAGCGCATGAAGTCGAAACGGGAGAAGGAAAAGGTCAAAGAGGATGTAGCACAACTCGAAAACGAAATACAGCAGTTGCAAGAAGAGAATCAGTATGTCGTGGCAAAATGCAAGGAGGTTGCGGAACAAGTAATAACCCAATGCGACGAAGAGAATCAGGAGGTCGTGGCAATATGCGACGAAGAGAAGCAGGAATTGCTAAAACGTTTACACCAAACGAGGAATGCTGGAAAAAATTGGATAGAGCGCGTCCGTGAGGTGGTAACAGAAGATAATTTGACAGCTTCTAAACCTCCGGTTGGATTTGACAAAAATTTTACACAGATGGAGATGCCGGAAAACAACTGCAGTGTAGAGAAGTATGCAAAAACGCTAGAATCCTTAACCACCAGAGAACAAATAAAAGGTTACACAAGTACTTTTTTAATAGAGTTTAGCATGAATTGTCAAACCTCAGAATTTAAGCATGGTATTTCGGAGATAAAACGATTGCAAAAGCAACGATTAGCGATGATTTAAAGGCAAAAAAAATACGTAGCAAATTACACCACCATGGTAATCCACGGATTGGCGTTGCAAACATTTTTGGTGCCGCGGGTCTGCTGGTACATGGGATGGCACATCTCATTGGCTTTCATGGGATGGCACATCTTATTTTTTTGTTGGTCGTGGTGCGGAAACTCCAAGGCGTGGCCCGTCTCGTGCTGGATCACGTAGTCCCGGTAGTTGCGAAGAGACCCGTCAAATGCTTTCGGCGGATCGTTCCAATTCTTCTGATTGAAGTACACGTTGGCAGTGCCTCTGGTCAAATCTCGGTGGCACACGGAAAACCCGTCAAAGGAATTAGAATAAGTTTTGGCAATCCATTCGTTGGGCACCAGAAAGTAGGTAATATCTGCCATGCCTTCCTCCACGGCTTCGAACGAGTAGCCCAACCCTTTCCACCCGCGCTCGTCTTGCAAGTTGGTTTCGATGTGCTGCCTTGCCTCCTTGTCCACGGACGAGTCGAAGGTGTAGGTGTACACCAGAGTATCCCTTCCATGGACAAATAGGCGGGTCCCCACTTCCGTGCGATCGTCCTCGTGCAAGTGCTTGCCATCCCTCAGGCGAATGATGGCGGGCACCGTGGTGAACCCGTACACTTCTTTGGCATCTTCCTGGGTGGACAAGTCTTGCTTGACCATGGTGCCTTCGGGAAACTCCTGGGCAACCTTGTCAAAAATAGGCGTGTACTCCTGGCAAAAGCGGCAGTGTTTGCGGTAAAAGTAGATTACCTTTGCTGCTTCTCCTCCAACAATGTGCCTTAAGCTGACGTTGTTACAGTTTTTCTGGTAAGTTTCTCGGAGCATGGCTACCTGGGGATGCGCGGGAGGAAAGAGGTAGGTCATTTGCCCGTCGTCTTCCATAAATCCCATCGGTTCAAAATGGGAGCGATCCAACCATAGAATTACGATCGTTGGCTTACCTACCAACTCCCCAAATACACCGCAGAACGGTTTCCCCTGCCTTGCATCGAAGAAGATGTAGTTATAACCTGCCTGTTCCAAGCAAAATACAATTAGTGCATCGTATGCCCACGCCCCCCGGCCGGAGGTTTTCGGCAAGGTGGTCTTGGCTTTCTCAAAGCTTGGGATGGGATCGATTCCTTTTGTTTTCCAAAACGCCTCCCAGTTCTCGCGGGTCAGGAACCGTTGCAAGTCCTTGGTGCGAAACCGGTGGCCGCAGCTTTTGTCGGTCGGTTGGCACGCCTGCAGCACCGTGGCAACGCTGTGGAAGAAGCAGCTGCCGTCCCCGAACACGCCGGTGCGGACCCACTTGTCTCCCAATTTATCGCGTAAATTCTGCGGTAAAATCGTCGTTTTCCCCGGTTTGAGTGTAGACATCTTTGGTTTCTTTTTTTTGTACCACAACATAATCTTGCGAGATGTGCGTTTTCGACACAAATGGGCGAATACTTCCAATGGGTTGTTTTCCCTTCTTGACTGATATGGTGGGAGAGTTGTACAAGTCGGTGGTACCATGTGCAAATCCACAGCTGCTTCCCCGCTCACACCACCCTTTTAAGTAATGCCTGCATATTCTGGTCTTCATACTACTTTAAAAAAAAAGGGGAAAAAGGTGGGCGCAGTTTTATTCTTCGTCGTCGTCGCTTAGTTCGCTAAAGTTAAGGGCATCTCCTTGCTTTTCCACCGACAACACCGCTGCTTTTTTTGTCTTTTTGTTTGTACTCGTTTCCACAATTTTTGGTGCGTCGCTGTTAATTTCGGAGATTTCAGGGGTCGACTGCATCGGCGGCGGGCGTGGTGGGCCCATTCGAGGCATGTTTATTGGAATTGCTGGCATGCCAGGCATCATGCCTTGAGGCATGTTAAATGATTGCGAAGGTGGGCGCATTCTGGGACGACGCGCCTGATTGGGAGGCGGCATGTATTGCTGCTGCTGCTGCTGCTGCTGCTGCTGTTGTTGTTGAGGCACTTGAAATGGTACGTTCCGCTGCACAGGCGGTGGGCCCGTAAACTTAGCCTTAAAATGGTGCATAAACATGCTGGACAGCATTAGGAAGCCCAGTTCTACCATGGGGTTCATGGATCCTTTTCGAAAATACTGCTTGTAGATGCGCTCCAGGCAATGATCGTACCGATTCATGTCACTGGTCATGCCACTGCTCCACCCGTCTAGATTTAAAAATGGTCCAAGTCTGTTGTTCCCTAACTCTACGCCAGTAATTATTAATTTCAAGGTATCTCGCATTAGCGCAACGGAGTTGACCGTGTCCACATTCATTCTTTGCCTGGAAAATTCAAACTCGATGTCTTCAAGCGAATCTGCCGTACTGTACTCGCGAGCAAGATTGACCCCTTGCATTCGCATTTTCTTTAATTCCATCAAAAGGCCCATTTTACGGGAGGTAGTGGATCTGTGGGAGTCAGCACTACTAGGGCGGTGCCGTTTGGGAGATGGTGGTGGTGTAATTTTTTCCCTTGATCGCTTTGAGCGTCTGCTGGAATGCCTGCTTGAGTGCCTGCTTGAGTGCCTGCTGTTGTTCTCGCCAACAACGAAAGGGGTATTTTTTAAGACGGTGGACTCATCATTGGTACGGTTAACCTCCGGTGGTTTATTAAGATCAACCCGATTTGGGTTGGCCAGATTTGCAAAGAGTTGAAACTGACTAGGGGTTGGGTTCATCATCTTTAGTAGATTTCCTTAAATTTTTTTTTCCATATCAACGCGTTTGCGCTTGGTAAAAAATTGTTGCGTGTAAAAAAAAACAGGCATGATTCACTTACAAACGCTTCGAATTCCACTGGTCTTTACCCGGCCAAACAATATCTTGCTTGCTCGTATGTGCAACTCGGGCAACATGGTGAATTTACAGTCGTGGAATTTTGTTCAATCGATCAACAACATCAAAGATTTATACGGTTTACTCAATGTTACCCAAGGAATCCAATACACAAGTGAAGTGCAAATGTGCCGCGTCATCGAGCCATTGTTCAACGAACATTTTTCGCTACTGATCGAGTTGTACCGTGATTTTATGCTCAGCCTCGGGTACATGTACCCACCTTACCACAAAATAGACAGCCGGAACCGGTCGTGCTTCCTCACCCACTTGGAGGTAGCGGAGTCAATTACTGGAGAGGCAATGGAAGAGTTGATGGACTTGAAGCAGCAGCATCCGCAGAAATCGTTTGCCGAATTAAAAGAGTTACTACAAAAACGAAATACCCCCAACAGCAACCAGCGCGTCATTGTTATGCAGGTTGAAATTCATCTGCGGCAAAATGCTTTTGCATACTTTGGATTTTCTTCTTACGACGGTGCCAGGGTCGCCTGCGTCACCATCTTGAAATTTTTTCCGGTAATTATGGCACAGTTTCAACAGCAGCTGGAAGACTGGGAGAGAGAATCCACCACATCATCTTCAGCCTTGACCATTCAGGGTTTGATGGACCACGCCACAATTGACACCCCTGCACCCACAACCAATTCTGACGTATACGGAATTAACGTGCCGTTAAAAGGCTACCAGTGGGAAAATGTGTTGTGGATGGAGAGGCGGGAGCAAGTGTCACTGGACTCTATAATGTGGGGCAAAGTCACCGAGAGTGTGTCCTACTCACCAATCTTAAATTTTTGGCGAAGAGGCAAGCACGAGACGTACGGAGGCATCCTTGCCGACGAGATGGGAATGGGCAAGACACTAAGCATGCTTGCTGTGATCAGCCGCAACCGGTCTACCTCCTACTACAAAAATTTGGTGGTTGTACCAACTAGTTTGGTGGGGCAGTGGAAAAAGGAAATAGAATCAAAAACCACCCTTAGCGTGTACGTGTTCCACGGCCCGCGACGAAAAAAAGAGCCGGCCCACCTTTCGTCCGTTGATATTGTGCTAACCACCTACGGTATTGTGCGAAGCGACCACCAAATCTTGGAAGCGTACCAATGGGACCGCATTGTGCTGGATGAGTCGCACACCATCAAAAATTTGCACGCAGTCGTGTCCAAACGATGTAGAAGTTTAAATGCAAAGAAAAGGTGGCTCATCTCAGGTACCCCGATGGTTACCAGTTCCAACGACATCTGCAGTCAGCTGGCGTTCCTCGGGCTACTAACACACCGTGGCATGTTCCGGCGGCTGGTGCAAAACAATTTTGTTCGGTTGCAGTTCTTGCTGAAGCGATTGATGCGCAAGCGAAAGCAAGCGGTAATTTCTCTTCCAATATTGCGGGAACATGTCGTCCACCTACAGTTACCGCAGGAAGAAAAGGAAAAGTACGATAATTTGCACGCAAGTGCCCTACGATCAGGCTACAACATAACCGCCTTGGTACACCTACGAGAGTTTTGCTCCAACGGTAATTCCAAATGTAGCGAGAGCAACAACGTTCGCTACGTGGTAGATCCAGAATTTGAGCCAGAAACGTGCGCGATCTGCCTGGACACTATTGACCAAGCCGTTCGCACGAACTGCCGCCACCACTTTTGCGAGGAGTGCATTAGTCACTATATTCAGGTACGAAATGGGACAGCGCCTTGCCCTCTTTGTCGGGCCAGTGTCAAACTCTTAACTCTTCACCGTGTAGTCTGCGAAATGCCAACAAACGAGCAAGCAGTGCAGTCAACAGCCCCTTTTGTCAAAATAGCCAAGATACTGGAAGATGTGAAAAAAATGGCACTGGCACGCAAGAAGATTATTGTGTTCTCCCAGTACAAAAATACCATGCGCTTCATGAAGCAGGTCTTGGACACCCAAAACGTCAGGTATGCCTATTTGTCTGGAAACATGGCCCAAAAAAAGCGGTCTAAAATGATTGACAAATTTCAAACTGATGAAGAGGTCAACATCTTTTTGCTTAGCGTCAGGTCTGGGGCAGTGGGGATTGACCTTACTGCGGCTTCGGATATTGTTTTTGCAGAGCCTTGCCTGCACAACATTAAACGCCAGGCCATAGCGCGAGCACATCGGTTAGGTCAGCAAAACCAAGTAACGGTGCACCATTATTTGCTGGAGGACACAGTTGAAGAGAAAATGCATGAAATGGGTGCTACTTTTGTGTCATCCAACCAGTACGTTGTCAACCAATTGTTAAGTCGATAAACAAAAAGCCTGGATGGATTATTATGTAGACTCATAACAAAAAAAAAATGGAGATACAAGAATGGGGACCAAAGGTCTGGGGATTTTTACATGCGTCTACGTTTGCGTACCCCAAGCGACCGTCCAACGTTTTACAGCAAAAAACCAAGCAATTTTACGAGCTGCTCGGGGACATGTTACCGTGCAAAAAGTGCGGACGCCATTGGAAGGAACAGCTGAACGTCCACAAGGTGCAAACTGAGTCCAGGGACGCGTTGAGTCGATGGCTGGTGGATCGCCACAACGAGGTTAATGTACAAAATAACAAGCGCATGTACAGCTACGACGAAGTGTGCGAGATTTACGACCCGGACTGCAACCGATGCGAGGTTTCGCAACCAGTGGAGTGGGTGCAATTGCTACTGTGGGTCGTGCTGGCCCTATGTATTGCATATGGAGTGTATAAAATACTGTGATTTAAATTTTCTTTAAACATTTAATAAAATGTCGTTAATGCTTTTGCTCCACAAAAATAACTTTGCACATGTTGCAGAACATCATTGGTTTTTTGTGGTAGACCACGTTGTACAAGGTGTCGACGTGGCGGTAGCAATAATTGCATACATCGTCCTCCGCCCCTTCCATAAATGGATGATACTCTTCCTCTGCAGCGGAACAACAACAACCCATATTTTTATTTATTCCAACAAAAAATATTGCCCAATAACAAAACCATGGTGTGCGAAAAATCATCGTTGGCAAAATATTACAAAGCCTCCAGAACGTCTCCACCCTACCCAGCAAACGATCAAGGTTGTCGGGGAAAAACAAAAATTGGGAATGACGGAAACAAATGGATTAGTAGCAAGGTTGGAAACCAACGCCACTATACATGGAAACAAACAGCAAAAAAGTCTCGCAAAAGAAAGAAATCCAGAAAGAAATCTAGAAAGAAATCTAGAAAGAAATCTAGAAAGAAATCCAGAAGGAAATCCAGAAAGAAATCCAGAAAGAAATCTAGAAAGAAGTCTACAAAATCCAGAAAGAAATCTAGAAAGAAGTCTACAAAATCCAGAAGGAAATCTAGAAAGAAATCTAGAAGGAAATCCAGAAAGAAATCTAGAAAGAAATCTAGAAAGAAGTCTACAAAATCCAGAAGGAAATCTAGAAAGAAGTCTAGAAGGAAATCTAGAAAGAAATCTAGAAAGAAGTCTACAAAATCCAGAAGGAAATCTAGAAAGAAATCTAGAAGGAACTCCAGAAAGTCTCCCAACGTAAACAAGGCAATAACAAAAGCCTTTCAACCCATGCTGGCCAACTCATACGCGATTGTTAAGAAAGGCAAAATGGTTAAAAAAGACAAAATGGTTAACGTTGACGTAAAGGGCTGGTGGATGTCCGAGAAGTTTGATGGCTACCGCGCGGTGTGGAATGGAACAGCCTTCCAATCTCGCAACGGTAATATTTTTAAGGCACCCTCCTATGTCTTGGATCAAATGCCCTCAATTCCCTTGGATGGGGAACTTTTTGCAGGTCGTGGCAACTACGAAACGCTGGGGTTACTTCGCAGAAACAAAGTTAATGCAGCCGACTGGAAAAAGCAAAACATCCAGTTTTTGATATTTGATGCTCCCACCATCAACAGGCCATTCGAAGAGCGAATAAAAGAGTTGAAAAACATTATTGCACGGGAGTGCGGCGGGCGGCAAAACTGCTTCTTGCAATTTGTCAAGCAAACCAAGGTTTTATCCGATGCCCACATTTTAAAAGAGTTTAAAGCCGTGTTGAAGAAAAAAGGTGAAGGCATCATGCTTCGCAAGCCACGCAGCAAGTACAGGAACGGTCGCACGAGCGACTTGCTGAAAGTTAAACCAGAGCACGACATGGAGTGCACCATCGTGGCGCACTTGAAAGGTACCGGTAAAAATCGAAACAAATTGGGAAAGTACAAGTGCAAATTGCCCAATGGAACCACCTTCAAAGTAGGCAGCGGATTGACCGATGCGCACCGTGACAAGCCCTTGAAAATAGGGACGGTAATTACCATTGCTTACACAGAGCTGACAGCCAACAAGGTTCCACGCCACCCAAGGTATCTAAGAGTTCGAGGCAAAGACAAATAAAAAAAAAACGAAAAACCTGTCATGTTTACGCATTTGCTCGGATGGAGGGGTGGGCATCCTTGTGGCTCATCATTTTCTGGCCGGAAACGGCAAAGGAGTCCGTCATTGTGTAGTATTTCTTCTGAAACTTCTTGGTAACGACGGAGGCTACGGTGTAGACTGTGTACGCCACAGCAAATACAACGGAAATCTTTATGTCGGCCGGTGCAACGGTATACGTGGCAACAATTAGGAAGGCAAAGGCAACAAGAACAACAACGTTCATGTTTTTTGTCTACCACATTATTTTTTTTATGCCATGTATTGCTCCTCCCGCTTGCGCAATTCAAGAAATCGTTTTTTCATTGTGTCTTGCACTTTGGATACCATGAATGAGGGCATTTTATACTGACTAACATTGGCTACCAGTGTGGCTGTCATTGTGCAGTGGCCGTTTGTCTCCTTCACCAAAGCAGTTGATGTAATAGATGGTGTAAATTTACCTATCCTTGGAATCTGACTTTGGTTAATAATTTCAATGGACGTTTCTGTTTTGTACAGGTTAAGTTCTTCGAAGACAACAATCTCACTCCCCAGCATGGGCTGTAACAAGGGGTGAACTTTGTGAAAAATTTTATAAGTAAGTTTTCCGTTTCCTTCCTTTACTTGTTGAAACGAAAAATCGGGTTCTTCATTCTTCAGCCGCAGCATAAGCATACCATGGATGACTGCTGCTTTCGAGTATGGGTAGGTGTAGGAAAATGAAAATTCCATTTTACTTATGCATTTATTTTTTTACTATTTTTATTTCACCGAGGTTAACTGGTAATGCGTTTTTGTTCGTTCTTCCATCTACAAATTATATGTTGAAGCAGCAGCAAAGAAGGTATTAACAAAATAAAAAATGGATTTGGTTACACAGTTATGGCCAACCTTGCGTAAAGGTTCGCAGAAGCTTCCGTTGCCCACCCCGGTCTCGTTGACGCGAAATACATTGAATCACCTTGCAGCCAACCAATACATGGTCGGGGTAAAAAACGACGGAGTTCGTGCAGTTGCCTTGTGTATGTTGGACGACCAAATTAACTACGTCAAGTTGATCAACCGAAAAGGCAAAGAAACGTTTCAGCGATTGATTCAAGGCGACGAACCGTTTTTCCACGGAACTTTGCTCGATATCGAAGTTATGCCGGACAAATCGTGGGTGCTGCTCGATGTGATTGCTATGGAAGGGTTCAGCACCATCTCGGACTCGTTTCCAGATCGGCTTGCCAAGGTCACGGACGAGCACATTAAAATCCTTCGCCGGGCCGGGATTCAGCTGAGGAAGAAAGCCTGGTTCCCATTGCCTGAATTTGACACGTGCATCCAAAACTTGTCTGGTGATTGCGACGGGCTTATTTTCATGCCTTTGCACGATCCAATTCGGGTAGGACGCCACAATACGATGTACAAATGGAAAGAAAAACACACTGTTGACTTGGTCTACAAAAATGGAAATTTCTGTTGCATGACACGGAGCGGGTTGCAGCCCATGCAAAATGTCGTGGTGGAATCCTCGATTGCGTGCAAGGAGAATGCAGTGTACGAGTGCTTGATCAAAAAGCCGCAGCAGTTGATAGTACTATTTGAGAGAACCGATAAGCACATTCCAAATTTCATTACCACGGTGGAGAATTGCGTGCAGTGTGTGCGAGAAGGATTGGGGCTGGAAGAGTTAACATTGCTGGTAAAAAAAATAACGTTTTAACATTTCGTTTACTTTAAGAATTTCGTTTTCCACTTCTTGTCGCATTCTTACGAAATATGGCGTGAAAACCTACGGGACCCCATCAAAAAAGTATTTGGCATGCTCTGGGTTGTCGGTTCATCGGCTAGTTGCGTCGGCGTGGTTGTGTGGATATTAAAAAATTAATGTATAAATGTTTGAATTTTAAAATGAAAAAAAATATTTTTATGTACAAAGCATATAAAATGGACCACGAACTTTTGGAATCGCACCTGAAATGTTGTGTGTGCAAAGATTTGTTTGTCTTCCCTCGTCAATACAATTGCGGCCATTCCTGCTGCGAGAAATGCATGGCGCAGATCGATCGGCACACGGCGGCGCCCTCGTCGTTCCATTTAACAATATATAGTTGTCCAATGTGTCGGTTTAAAACAATAATTCCCTGGTATCATCGCGAGCCAAATATTGCGCTGCGTAGAATCGTGGAGTGTCACCCAAACTTCGAAGAACGCATGAAAGAGCACGGGGAGAGGCAGAAAATGATTGAGGTTGCGATCACAGAAGATGACGTCGATTTGGAAGCGGTGTGCACCAACGCAAGGCAAAACGAAGCCGACCGGTTGTACAAAACCTTTTACCCGTTGCTGTTTTTTGCCGCGAACCGAGGAAAGCAGTACATAGTTATTTCCAATCTGGACGACGTCCAACAAATCGAGCCGGTGGCCGACCTGTTCGCCAACATGCTGATCGACAAGCACAATATATATAAATTATTGATAACACGAAGCGAGTGCACGATCATGTTCACGGAAAATGCGTTTTGCGTAGGAAGGGAATTCGTCCGAATAGACGAGGAAATTGACGATGTAGCAGAGGAGATACTAGACAATTTGACGGAGGAGTTAGCAGCAATAGGCACCCGCCTACCAGTTCCGTTGTTGAGAATACCATAAAAAAATATGTTATATTTAATGTTTTTTATATCTTACTTCTTATAATATTCTTTGGCGCTTTAAAGATGGCATACTTTGCATGCATGTAAAGCAATTTGGCTCCTTGCATATGTGCAATGATCGAAACAATTCTGGGAGATAGTAACAAAGTCCAGTGTACGGGCAATCGTAATAATACGAGCATGTTTGCAAGTGCTTTAACATGTACTTCACAACAAAGCAATTGTTAGACATGCATGCTGGATCCACGCATGCTTTTGCATGATTGTAGAGCAAGCGCATCATGTACGTATTCATGGTCATGTACGTAAAGCAGACGCTTAACACGTTGATGTAAATTAACGCCTCTCCATTTTTTGGCTCGTACGTTTCCATGTCTAGCGGCTCTAAGTCTCGCAGGTAAATATCGTCCCATTCTGTTCCAGGTTTGCAAAGAAAATACAAAAAGTTTGGGTGGTTCCTTTTTTTGTATGGTGGAATGTTTGGAAGAAAAACACGTTTTCGACGCGAGAAACAATAAATTTCCATTCTTGCTGTTTCCTTTTTTATTCAAATTGTATCGGTGTTTGTAAATTAAAATATAATACAGTCGCTTCGCTCTCTAGATGAATGAATTCATTTTGGTTAACCTACCGTTTCCGTTTCTTACTTGGTAGAATACAAAGTTCAGTTTGTACTTGAATAGTAGTCTCCAACCGCACATCTCCTATGTTTGTGGCCAAACCCATTTTTAGGGCTTCTTCTGCCGTAAGGTAAATGTCGCGGTTACCCTTTAATTTTTTCTTGTAGAAATCTTTGCGCTTCCCAGTATTTTCCGCCATCAACTCGCACATTCGATCGTTGATTCTTCCCATTTCATTTGACTCCACAATCATCTCAGCCATGGTACCCCCAAACGAGTCGACTGACACACTATGTATCATCACCGATGCGTTGGGCCCAATAACTCGCTTAGCACCGCAGCTGAAGATCAGGGAGGCAGCGGAGAACGCATACCCCCGGATGCAAGTCACGATTTCCATGTCGGACGTCAGCAACAAGTCGACGATCTTGAGCGCATCGTAGCAGCTTCCACCTTCACTTTGAAGAATTACTGCCAATTGTTTTTGTCCCGACCGCTGGGCTTCAAAAAATTTGGTTTCAAACTCGGATGCCGTGGTGGCAGTAATGTCTCCGATTAAATTGATGGATATAGGGTACATGTCATCCCGAAAAGTTACTTCCGTTAGTTCTGGGCTTAACTTCATAAATGCCATCTCTTCCTTCACCGTAGTTAATTCTTCTTCTTGTACTAAATCGTCCATGCTGATAAAAAGAAAAAGTGTATTTTCTTTGAATCGTAGATTAAAACTCCAGCAGTTTGAACGGAAAAAAATATTGGGTTAGAAAAAAAAAAAGTAATTACCAATGGGTTCGATGCTATCGACCGCTAACAGTTCCGCAACTTCAGCTCCTGCTCGGACAATGCTCCTTCAATCGACACATCTGCAAGACCTTCCGTACGGTAAATGTGCACCAGAACATGTTGAGGCTATTATCAAGTCTACTCTTCACCTGTCTGGGTCCCACAACTACTCGAATTCGGCTGTTGTGTAGCGTTTGTCCACTTGTTGGCCTCGCAAAATTGCTTGGTGTGTTCCCTTGCCGTGGCCAGCAAGCAATTAATCGTGGTCGAAGCCAACCGAAAATTAATGGTAGCCACGTCGCCTCCCGGAATCTTGAGCACATGCTCCTGGTACCTTGCTGGCAATGTCTTCCACTGGCTCTGCTCGTTGTTATAGAGTGCCACATACACAATACGAGAGCAGTACTGCTCAATTGAATTCAGCTGAAATGCGTTGTCCCATGTTATGCGAATGCCAAGCATGTTGGACGGGTCTGAGATGTGATCGACAAAAAAGTTAGACATTAGGCCTCCATCCACGTAGTAGGCGTGGTTGTAAAAAACAGGAGCAAAGAAAGGGGGCAAACTCATACTCATCTGCACTCCATAGGCCACTGGCATGTTGGGAAACGTGCTTCTGTTGACGACAATTTTTTCCGCAGTGTTTAAGTTTGTTACCGGTATGTACAGGTCGATTGGGTATCGATCGTAAAGCTGCTGAAATGTAATGTCGGCAAGCCCTGTATATTTGTGGAGAATATTGTCCACAAACTGGTACAACTTCTTGCCGTCGTCCAGGCCCCAGCGGTAGAACAAGTTGCTCATGTCAATATTAAGCAGGCTCTCAATGTTGTTTGTGTGGATCATTTCAAGCATTTTGCTGGGTGGAAGTTGGATTGCGACCAGCACGCAGAAAAGGGCGCCAATACTAGTTCCAGCCACCGACTTTAACGTTGTGTAATCCAAGCGATCTGCCCGAAGCAACTCGTCCAGCACCGCGGCGTAGGCAACTCCCCGCGAGCCTCCTCCCGCAAAAATTAAATGTTCAATCGGCATAGTTGTTTAATTGCATGCCTTTTTTTTTTCCGTTCAAAATCAACGCTTTCTTTTGCGGTGTCTAAAAAAAACACAACCAAACATGGGTATAAAAGGTCTCGGCAAATTTATTCGAAGCAAGCACCCCCAAGCGCTACGAGAGGTGTCGCTGGCATCCTTCCGAGGAAAACAGGTGGCAGTGGATGCACCTATTTTTATGTACCGGTTCTGCGCCGTCAACCCAGACACATTTTTGGCCATGTTTCAGCGGCAGATTCAGACTTTTCAAAAGCACGACATTGTCCCTACCTACGTCTTTGACGGGGCCCGCACCGCCACACAAACTTGCCTAAAAAACGGAGTCCAGCAAGACCTAAAAACAGAAACCTTGCAGCTTCGCCGGAAGCGAAAGGCAAATTGGAAGGAAAAAGCGGAGGACGAGTCGCTGTCGGTGGCGGAGCGCCTCTCGTTCCAGCAAAAGGTCAACAACGTCCCAACTGCGGAGAAATATCGGGAGCTTAAGCAAATGCTGGTCGAGTGGGAAATTCCGTTCTTAGTGGCAGAAGGCGACGCGGAGAAAAAGTGTGTGGAGCTGTGCAAGGCGGGAAAGGCCGAGGTGGTGTTTAGCGAAGATTTTGACGTCTTGCCCTTTGGCTGGAACTTGTGCACTGGACTAGGGCGAAAAAAAATGGTAGAATATGATGTTAAGATTTTATGCGACTCCCTCCGCCTTACCCACGAGGAATTTGTAGACTTCTGCATATTGTCTGGGTGCGACTACTGCTGTACCATTGGCAACATTGGACCAGTGCGAGCGCTCAAACTGCTGCAGGTACACCATTCCATCGAGAACATCCTCCAGTATATTGATAGAAGCAAGTACAAGGTACACGACCACTTTCCCTACACAGAAGCTCGGAAAGAGTTTCAAACTTTCTGCTCGTCGTCGCCAAACTCGTCCGAGTCGACAACAACTTCCTGCTTCTTCGAGTTTTTGTAGTTGCTGTTGGTCTCTTTTATTTTTTTGATAATGTTTTCCTGGTTCTTCTTTCCATTCATCCAGTTGTTCAAATCCGTGTGCCGGTAGGACTGCGGAATCTCCTGCATCAAGCCCTTGTTGTCTGTTAGGGTCGGGTAAAGCCACTGGTACATGTCAACGCAGTAAAGGTGCATGGATTCCTCCTCGTCGGACAAGGTGTCCTCGATGTACCGCACGCATGTATCCTCCGTTTCAAACCCGGCGTATATGCACACCATTGGCTCGTTGAGCGACTTGTCAGGATCGTTGATGATCCCAACGGCAGCATACCTCTGCGCTCGCACTTCTGCATCGCGAGACACGAACGTATCGTCCTCCTGGACATCTTGCTGGTAAAATGCCTGCTTTTCCTCCGCCTCCTCTTCCCGCTTCTTGCGCAGCCGTTTAAAATCATCTAGGATGGCTTTCTCGTCCATGGTAGTTCCGATGCGTTTTTGAAACTTCTCTTTCTCTGCTTGGTTCTTTTGCATGTTCCCTTCGTACAAGGTCTTTGCTTTTCTGGTAAGGTACTCTTCGGTGCGATCCATGGTTGAAGGAATGACAAATTTGGAGAATGCGTCAATTACAAAGTAAGGAATCTCGTCTGCCAATTTTCGCTTTAAAATTTTCTTTAAGTGGTTGTACGCATGGTCCCGGGAGGGAAAGAAGCCCATGGCACGAATCGCTGGCAGCCCGTTGGTGGACTGGCACTGTATTCCTTGATGCGCAATGTTGACAAGCACGCAATTCATAGCGCTGTTATGCAGTGGTATAGCCGGGAGGTCCTTGTTTTTTTCTTTCCGTGGCGCGTTGTCCGCCGAGTATGATTGACGCATGTTTTTGTAAGGGTGTGTGCAAAATATATTTTCCAAAGTGACCGCATCGTGTCAGTTCGTTGCACATGTCGATTGGAAACTTTTCGAGCACACTAGCCAAGCGCGACACAAAACTATCGCGCAGCATTTCTGGGCGGTTGCACTTGAGCCCCAATGTGTGCTTGTTGGCAGTTACTGCGCTCTTCAGCTGGGGGATGCTCCAGTACTGCAGTGCCTGCTTCTCCATGTAATCCCGGCTTACCTGCACTTCCTTGCCCAAGTTGGTAACGGCGGGGTGAGCCTCCGTTTCCGGCACCGCTTCGCCTTTACTATACTTAATAAGTTGGTTAATTGTCTCCGCAAACACCATTGGATATTGTGGGTTCCACGCCACTTGCTTTACAAAAGTGACGTACTTTACGTTGTTGTTGGTGTGCTCAAAATCTACCCTCATGTAGTACTGCTCGTCCTTTAACTCGTCCACAATCTTCTGGTAACTGGGGCGAGGGACCGGCTCGTTGCCCCAGAACGCCACGATGGCTGCGCTCTCTTCGTGAAATTCGCGAGCAGCACACTCCTCCGCACTTTCGCCGTTTTTGCAAGATCCGCCAAAATCGCTCCACTTTTCCGACCCTCGAAATTTGTATGTTTTCTTCTCTTTCCCCAGCAAAAAGTAGATCCCTGCATACGTAGGGTCCACGCTGAAGCACAAAATAGAGGCGCCAATAATTTTCGCCATCTATACTTTTCTTTTTTGAACCAATCATTTTTTTTTGCCGTCATCACCGCACTACATTATTTTCTGCGTTAATAATAAAAAAAGAAATCATGTCTTCTAGAAACGCTTGGCGAATAAACAAACGTAGAATTGGCGAGGAGTGCGAGCCTGGCCAATGTTACAAACCGAATGCAATATGCGCGCAAAAACGATTGAGCGGCTTCCGCAAAGATCCTTTCTGCATGTCGCGCAAGAAGGGGCGAAAAAGATCCCCTTGCCGTCCTGGGTCCTGCCGCGACGGTTACACCTGCAACAAAGCCACCGGCTTCTGTTGGGACGGCGAAGACGTCGAGGAGAAAATCGAGGAGATCCTCGAAGCTGACATGCCGGACGCAGTCAAAATCACAGAGGTGGCCAAGGTCGCAAAGGCTGCGCCAGCCGCTGCCATGACAGCATTGCAAAAGGTTCAAATGCGCATGGGGCAACAGCCAAAAGGGTCTTTCAATTGTCACGGCGGACACAAACGATGTGGTCAAGGTGTCATACGAAAGAGTGACAGAATGACAAAAATGTGCAACGAAGCGCTAGTCAACAAGTGCATCGAAAAAATCGTGTGGAAGGTGGATCCAGTGGTCAATAAACTATTGCAACTGGAAGACAAAAAGCCATCTAAACCTGATTTCTCTTCTTATGCCGCTATGAAAGCGCAAAT
>Ga0206682_10000870_pt1 | contig 31324 bp, 20 predicted proteins | sample M240m12015metaG_FD_155444 | JGI IMG/M metagenome (GOLD analysis project Ga0206682, IMG submission 155444) | Ammonia-oxidizing marine archaeal communities from Monterey Bay, California, United States - M2 40m 12015 | ecosystem: Environmental > Aquatic > Marine > Intertidal zone | place: USA...
TCTGCGGGTCGTCCGACGCGAATCGCGCGCGTCGAATCGAATCGAATCAAAAAAAACGTGTAACTTTTCTTGAGTTATTGTGTGTCCTGCGATTCGCGCGCGACGCGACCGTCAGTCGCCGCGCGTATAGGCGTCGTCGCTCGAGTCCGAGCGTGCGCGGCGCGAGCGTCCGAGCGAACACTCACATCCTTGCGCAGGGGCCATGCTAATCTTCTCTGTATTTTTTTCCAGTTTATCAGGTGTCATATCCGAAGATAAGACGTAATATATGGGACCGTTTTCGGAGGTCACGCGTCGCGCGCGCGCGCGCGCGCGTTGTTACGGGTCGCGCGCGACGACGACGCGAACCGCCAGACCGCGATGTCCGCCGCGTTCGACGGCGCCGACGTCGACGTCGAGTGCGTCGCGTATCGCGACGGCGCGCTGTATTACCGCTCGCGTCGCGACCCGCGCGCGCTGCGCCGGTCGGACGCGCGCGAGGCGGCGCTCGCGCGCGACGTCCCCATCGCGTGCTGCGCCGCGACGGCGACGGGCGTCGTCGTCGGCGACGACGCGGGCTACGTCGCGACGACTCGAGGCGTGGAGACGCGCGTGGACGTCGCGCGCGTCGTTCGCGCGTGCGGGGAGTACGCGTCGAGCGTCGAGCGGTGCGTGCGATGGGACGCGAGGACGGGACGCGCGACGCGGCGGTGGACGCTCCCGCGGCTGGCGCCGATGACGGCGTGCGCGGGCGCGGCGCGAGCGAACGATGGGACGACGACGCTGATCGCGGTGGGAGGGGCGGCGATCGCGTCGACGTCGGCGACGAGCGACGACGCGGGGAAGCGCGAGACGGCGCTCGGCGGTGGACTCGCGATGATTCGAAAGTTTTCGTCGACGGCGTGGAGCGTGGCGAAGACATTCGTGGACCGAGACGCCGACGTGAGCGAGGACGCGGTGGCGTACGAGGGCGTGGATATGGATGAGGTGAGCGCGCTGAAACGAGAGAAGCCGACGTGGAACTGCGCGTTCGTGGACGCGCCGCGACGGTACACGAGATTTGAGATTTGCGCCGAGCGCGACTGCTTCGCCGTCGGCGACGAGACGCGCAGGGTATTGCTCTTTCGCATCCTGAGTCACGGCAAGCTGAGACTGAAAGCGATCATCAAGGGGTGTCGCGACGCCACGTTCGCGTTCGACGCCGACACGGGCGCGCTGTACGTTCACAGGCCGAGCGTGCGCTTGTTAGAGATTCGTTCCGAGCGCGGCGACGCCGTCGAGACGCGAGACGCCAGCGGCGTCGCGCGCGTCGTCCCGGGCTCGCCCAAACCGTACGTTCTGATGCGCGTCGACGACACGAACATGCGCGTGCTCGCGATGGACGAGTTTTTGCGCCGCGCGCCGGATCGATCGTCCGGGCGCGTAGGCAGGCCGACCCGCGGGTAGTCATGGTTCGCGGTAACACCTCGCGCCGCTGTAACACTATACTAAAAACACTCCTGCATCCATCCCCAGTGCGCGTCGCGGAGCGCCGCCGTCTGCCGCCATGTCGTACGTGCTCGACATGCGCGAGCTCGTGCACAAGCTCCCGTTCCATCACTTCACCGCGTACGGCTTGCGCACGTCCTGCGTCCTCATCGCGCTCACCTACGCCTCGCCCGGGGTCGTCGCGGCGGGAATATGTTTGATGTACTATCGCACGTACACGGCGCAAAACCGGACGATATTCGAGAACACAAACATAAAAGAGGCGAAGACGCGCGCGATCATCACGATCGGGGTGATCCTGGCGTTCATACCGGCGGCGCTGATTGGATTGATTGAAGGATTTCGAGGCGGGCTGCAGACGCTGAAGACGATCGAGGCGTGGGCGGAGAATGGACAGAGCGGAATGCGGGCGATCGGGGCGCCGATCATGGCGATGGATGATTCGTTGACGATGCTGCGCCGGGAAGCGGTGACGGCGAACGATGTCGGGGCGACGGCGACGATCGCGACGGCGCTGACGGCGGTGACGGAGGCGATGCTGCATCACAGCGGTTCGATCGAGTTTATTCAGGATTTAGAGTCGCTGAAGTGGGTGAAGACGTTCGTGGTGATTTACGTGACGTCGATGACGTTGTTGATGCTGCTGCTGATCTCGTTGCTCACGACGTCGGTGGTGCCCATCATCGCCCATCACGGCAAGACGCCCGTGTCGCGGTGGTGGAAGCGAGCGCCGGGACGAGTCACGCCAGAGTATTTCGTTCGCGCGCTTCCGTTGTTCACGCTCATCTATTGCTTCTTGATGACTTCGGTGTATTGGCCCGTGAGCGTGATCGGCGCCGAGGTGTGCTACTCCTACGAAGCCATGGTGGAGTTCGTGGTGCCGGAAAACGTGCAGCTGTACTTCGTGTGTCCGCGCTTTGGGTACGAGCTCGGAGAGTATTTGCAAGATTTGCACGCAGATAACGTCAAGCTGAAGGAGACGATCGGCAACGTCCAAGATCTGGGAGGCGCGTACGCGTCGTCGCAGTACATGACGGCGTTGAACGCGGCGATGACATCCTTTGGAGCAGACTTTGGCATCATCGACGAAGGCTTGGGGAGCTGCCAGCCGATGAGCGACACGATAGAGCTCGCCACGGCGCAGGTGTGCGACGAGGTGATGTTGGGGATGCAGATGGTCACCGCGGTGTCGTTCGGTCTCACGTGCTTGCTCATGTACGGCACTCTACACCGTTGGTTCGGCTCCGACGTCGCCAAAGAGCTCGTGCAAGACGAAGAGCAAAGCTTGTTTTCCAAGCTCACGTCCGAGTCGTTCATCGAGGCTCGATCAAGATTCGGTGCACAAAAGAAGACGCCCGCGGAGCAGGGTAAGGAAAAGGAGAAGAAAAAGAAGGATAAGGGTGCGAAGAAAAAGAGGAAGGAAGCCAAGGAAGGTAAGGTTGCCGAAGATGGATCGACGCATGTGTCGTCGTCGTCGTCGGAGGAGGAGGGCGCAGGCGCGACGGCGTCGCCGAGCGTCGAAGAGACGGCGCAGCAGGAGAGCGCTGCGCCGGCGACCTCCCCGCCCGACGATGCGGCGCCGCGAGAGATCGAAATGCAGGACGTCATGAATGATGACGAACCCTCGACCGCGGCGGACGACGACGGCGCAGAAGAATACGACTCGGGTGAGGAGGAATTTTTCGAAGACGACGGCCGCGTCGAAGTCCCGTCTGATCTCGAAGACTACATCGACGACGTCGACGAAACAACCGTGGTCGAAACACCCGCGGACGAGGAGCCACCGGTGTCCGCGGTCGTCGAGCCCGAGAACGAAGGATCCGACGTCGCCGAGGCTCCGCCGCCGACCGTCGCGACGCCGTCGAGCTCGAGCAGAGTGCGAATCGTAGACCCGCGAACGAAGCAAGAAGTGACGTTCGAGCCGGCACGACCCAAGCCAAAGAGCGACGACACGTAAAACGCAACACGCGATAGGCATTGAAGATTAACAAAACTAGACTAGACGACTCGCGCCGCCATCGTTCGCAACGCGTTTTCGCGCGTTTCACGCGCGCTCGAATTCCGGCGCCGCCGCCAGCGCCGCGGCGCGCGAGCGCGACGCCCCTTTCACACCGATTCTCGCCGCGTCCCTCGCCTCCGCGCTCGTCACCGCCGTCGCCGCGTCGCGGTGTCCTCGCCGCTCGCCGTCGCCGCGCCGACTGCGGTGCCGACGCCCCGACGACGACGACGACCGGTGGTGGTGATGCCCGTGTCGCCCCCCGCGCCACGCGAGCAATCCGTGCCCGCGATGCGACGCCCCCAGCGCGTATCCCGCCGCGCCCGCGCCGATCAGGGCGAGCGCGCACACCGCCGCGAGTCGCCACCCCGCGCGTCGTCCAACACCCTCGGCCCGACCGCGACCGTCGTCCTCGCGCAACAGCGCGCGCCGCTCCGCGCGCGGCGACGACGCCGACGCCGCGATCGTCGCGGATTTCGTCCCGCGCTCGACGTCGTCGTCGTCCATGGCGCGCGTCGCCGCGTGCGGCGCGGTCGGCGGTTGGGTGTTGTCTGTGGCGTTCCGCGAGCCGAACGCCAGGCGCCGACGCGCGGCGGCACGCGGCGCGCGGCGCGCGCGACGATGGCGACGGTGACGTTCGCGTCGTCGTCGTCGTCGTCGTCGTCGCTCGCGGACGTCGGGCGACGCGCGTCGCGCGAACTTCAGCGCGGCCATCGGTTGGTGCGACGACGACGCGAGTTGTGCGACGCGCTCGAGCGCGCGCGGTCGCGCGCGGAGCGCGACGCGATCGCGACGTGCGAGCGGGACATCGCGCGCGTCGACGCGACGGTCGAGCGCGTCATCGAGCGCGTCGAGGCGCTGAAGGAGCTCGCGCGGGCTCTGGAGGCGAGCGAGCGGGGCGAACGCGTAGACGCGTAGACGCGCAGACAGCGCCGCGCGGCGACGATCGCGATCGGCCGGCGTCTGTGATGTAATGTATATTACTCTCGGTATCTTTGTTACACGGCGGCGGCGTCCTTCGACGACTGGCTGCCCTTGGAGGCGGTGAACAGTTCGCGAAACGTCTGCTTTCGCCTCGCGCCGCGCTTGGCGTCGCCCTCCTTCGCGCCGCTCGACGAGGCCACCTCGATCGCGATCACGGCCACGACCGCGAATCCGGCCGCGAACGCCAACATCGGTCGAAGCAGGGCGCCTATCCTGAACTTGCGCCGTTTCGAGCTCGCCGAAAACTCGTCGTCGCTAGAGAAATCGAGCAGCGCCGAACGATATCCCGCGCTCTGAAACGTCATATTCTCGCTGTCCCTCGTCATGTTCACCGCCATGCTCGCGTCTGCGCTCTCAAAACTCATCGCATCGTCATCGCTCGCGCCCGCGTTCTCTTTCGACTCATCGCTCGCGGCGTCGTCGAATCGAAACGACGTCTCGCTCGTCCCGGCGCCCGCCGGTCGCAGCGGGGGCGACGCCGGCGTCGTCTCCTCCGCTTCCGCCGCCTCAACTCCCGCGCGCTTCGCGATCGGGCTTAAAATCTCCGACGACGCGTCGAACGACACCCGTCGAGTCCCTTCCGCGTCGTCGCCGCTCTCGTCACCGTTCAAAGTCATCTTTTTAAACTGTACCGACTTTTCGCCGTCTGCGATCGGCGTCGCGGACGATCCGGCGCGCTCGAGCGCTCGCGCCGGCGCCGACGCGTCGCTCTGATCGAACAGCTTTCTCGCCACGGGCATCGCCGGCGCGCGCGCGCGTGTGACGGCCCGAATGCGAATTTGGAATGTTTTCGCCCGCGCGCGAGCGGGACACGCCGACGCGCGATCGTTCGCGCCGTCGCTCGCCGCGCGGTTCGGCGCGAAGCGCGCGCGAGCGTTCAGCGTCGTCCTCGCGCGGTCGCGCGCGATGATGCGACCGCCGGCGCCGCGCGCGAAGCCGACGAAGGACGCCGCCGGTGGGGCGGCCCCGGACGTCGAGCCCGCCGCGCCGAGCGCGGACGCGCGCGATCGCGCGTCCGCGCCGCCGCTCGGGAAGACGTACGACGCGCCCGCGTGGGGCGGGGCGCCCGCGCGCGAGTTTTATCTCGATTGCGTCAAGGGCGGCGCGTTGGCGTCGAGGACGCGACTGGACCGAGGCGAAGGCGAAGACGCGCCGCGAGGACACGTGACGTTCGGAAGGCATCCGGCGTGCGACGTCGTCGTCGAACACCCGTCGACGTCACGTTTGCATTGCGTGATTCAGTTCAAGGCGAACGGGACAGAGGCGTACGTGTACGATTGCGAGAGCGCGCACGGGACGTTTGTGAATAAGCGACGCGTCAAGCCGGGCGTGCACGCGCCGATTCGAGTCGGCGATCAGATCAAGCTCGGCGAGTCGAGTAGATTGTATATTTTAGACGGCGATGAGAGCTTGATGCCAGAGGAAGGGCTGAGTGCGGCAGAGATGAAGGCGTTAGCGGCGTTGGAAGCCGCGGCGGAGGCTGAGATGCAGCGCGAACTGGCGGCGTTGAAGGCGGAACGCGCGGCGGCGCGCGAACAAGAGGCTGCGGCAAAGGCTGGGTCGTCTTGGGGGATGATGGATGCCGATGACGAAATCAACGAGCGTCAACGCGCGATCGAAGAGCTGGATTGGCGCACGCACGATGGGAAATTTAGCGATAAACAGGAAAAGCAAAAGCAAAACATTCGGCGCAAGGAGGAAAAGATCTCAAACATGCGCCTAGAAGTCGATCGAATTCGAGCCAAGGAGTCGCAGCAAGACGGTGGGCTATCGTCCGGGCAATCGACGCGAATATCTGCGGTCGAGCGCGCGATCGAGACGTTGCAAGAAGAGATCGAGGACGCCGATGAGACGCTCAACGAATCGTTGCGCGTGAGTTTGGGTTTGCAAGCTGCGGTGTCCAAGCGACGTCGGGGCGCGCGAGCGAACTCGGACGACGAAGACGGTCAGAGTGGAGATGAAGACGACTTTTACGACCGTTCGCGGACGAGCGCGAGTCGTAAGCGTCGAAAAGAGTCGAAGAAAGAATCCACGCAAGGCGCGGCGGCACCGAAAACGCTAGAGACGGCGGCTACGTTGTGGGACAAGCGCACAGCGATTGAGACGTCGATCACGGAAACGGAAGAACTCATCAAAGTCACCGAAGAAGCCGCGCTCGCCGAACGTCAGCGCACGGCGGGACTTTCGGCAGACGGCGACGCGTTGGATGCGTACATGGACGAAATTGGCGCGTCGAAATTCACGTCTCAAGTCGAGAGATTACGCGTGACGCTCTCCGAAAAAGTGTCTGAACTCGAGCGAGTGTCTCGACTGTTGAAGTACGCCGACCCAACCGAGGAATTCCGTCCTGGATCGGCCAAAGGAGACGCCATGCGGAAACACGCCGAGGAGGCGGAGGCGAAACGCGCCGAGGAGGCAAAACGACGCGCCGAAATCGCCGAAGCGAAGCGAGCGGAAGAACTCGAAGCGCGCAAGAAACGTGACGCAGAGATGCGACGGCAAGCGGAATGGGAAGAGCAAGGTAACTTGCAAGAGAAGCGAAAGTTCACGGGAGGCGTCGATCCCGCCTCAACGTCGGCGCCGGCGAAAGCGAAAGCCGCCGTCGTCGAAGATGACGCCGATAACGCCGATAACGCCGATGACGAAGGCCCAGTGATCGTCGAAGACGTCGAACAACGAGTCACACCGACCGAGCGCGAGATTGAAGCACATACCGCCGCTGAGACTGAACCCGTGGTGCGCGACGACGATGACGGTTTCTTGATGCCGCATCAAGTGCGCGCCGGCTTGGAAATTCGCAAACCCCCAACCAAAGCCGCGCCATCACACGCGGCCGCACCATCCGCGGAGGATACCGTCATGTCAGACATCCAGCGCCTTCTTGATGCCTCCTCGGGCGCGAGATTCGACGCCGAAGCCGCCGCCGACGATTCCGACTGGACCGCCCCGGCGAACCAATCCGGCGACGGCGCGAGCGCGCTCAACAAAAAGCTCGGCTACTGACGCGCGTTCTCTCGCGATCGAACCCATTCTCGACGCGTATCCTTTGTTTATCGAACCCATTATTTCGCGCATCGCTCGCGGCGTCGACTCCGCGCGCGAATTCGAGCCCTCGTTCGCGCGCGTCCTCGCGCCGCTCGAAGATCCAAATTTTCAAACGTCGTCCGTCTCGAATCGGCATTCACGGACGCGTCGCACCACCGCGCGCGGTCGTCATGCCCCCCAACCGCGCCGCGCGCCACCGCGACGTCGACGTCGCCGATCTCGAGCGCGAGCTCGCCGAGTTCCGCGACATCATCGACGGCTGGGTCGGCGAAAACGTCGCGCGCGAAAGACGTTTGAAGGATGCGCACGACCGACAAATCTTAAAGCTCGAGCGCGAGTACGACGCGCTGATCAATCGCGAGCGAGAGCTGAGCGAACGCGCGGCTGATAACGCGCGCGAAGCGGAGCGGTACGAGATGGAGGCGGAACAGGCGCTCGAAGAGACGAACGCGGCGAGAGAACTGGCGGAAGGACTGCCCGAGCAGTTGGCGGCGCTGCGCGAACGCGTCGGGGAGGAACGGACGGCGATCGAACACGCGAAAAATAAAGCGACGGGAACGAGCGCGATGGCAAAATTGGACGCGCTGAGGGGGGCGAGCGCGATGTACGCGGAACGATTGGGATTGAGATTTGAATACGGCGAGGCGGAGCGGTTGCGGTTGGTGTTTAAATACGTCGACGCGCGCGCGCCGGAGCGAGAGTTTACGTTCGCGGTGCGATTGCGCGGGACGGCGTACGAGGTGATGGAGTGCGCGCCGATGTTAGCGTCGATCGACGCGTTGCTCGCGGAGTGTAACCGTTCGAATGATTTCGGGAAGTTTGTGCGGGACGCGCGCAAGGCGTTCGTCGAACTCGCGAACGGCGACGACGGCGTCGGCGCGCTCGCGAGTCCGCGCGCGTCCGCTGGGCGCGCGACGCGAAGCAACAGTCGTAGGTAAATAGACAGCGCGACGGTGCCACCGGAACCGCATCATCACACAGTAGCGAGACATTTGTAACGTAGCGGCGCAGCGCGCCACGCCCGCTCCCGCGGCACAAGCCGACGCATGTCCCGCCTCGCCCCGCGCGTCCGCGTCGCGCGCGTCGTCTCCGTTCGCGCGCGACGCGCGAGCGCTCGCGTCCGCGCGTCCTCCGCCGACGCGCCGTCCTCCGCCGCGCGCGTCGCGTCGCTTCGAGCGATTTTAGGCCTCGACGACCGCGCGCTTCAGCAGCTCGATCACACGGTGGAAGGGCGCGCCGTGCGCGACGACGTTCCGCTCAGCGTGCTCACCGAGCGCGTGTACGCCCTGAGCTCGGCGCTGCCGCGCGCGTGCGCGCGCCACGCGTTCGAGCTCGCCGTCGAGCGCCCGGGGCTGCTGACGCTGGACACGTCGGCGACGCGCGCGGCGATCGAACGCGCGGCGAACGCCCTGGGCGGCGCCGAACAGCTCGAACGGCTGTGCGCGGAGTGCGCGCCGGCGTTCGCGCACTTGCTCTGGCGCGTGGGCGCGCGCGAAGGGACGCTGGCGGATTGCGAGCGACCGCTGCGAGACTGGGCGGCGGGCGAGGTGGGCTGGCATCGCGTCTTCACGCAGAGAATCGCGAGCGAGTGGGGGTACTTGTTGATGCTCGGTCGAATGGAGACGAGCGTGATGGCGGGGAAAGGCGTCGTGTATCGGAACGTGAAGACTGGGGAGAGCGTCGCGTTTCGGAAGAGCGCCGATTTCGGCGCGCGCGCGGCGGCGGCGGCGGCGACGGATGTGCGACGGTGAAGAACTCGTGCGACTAAGAATAATGTAACAACAGACGAATTTGTTTAGCGATACTAAGCTTTGCGTTCGAGCACGGCGACGGACTCGACGTGCGTCGTGTGAGGAAACATATCGACGGGCGTGACGGTTTTGAGCTCGTACGCGACGTCGTCCGCGCCCTCCGACGGCGCCGTGAGAAGTAGCAAGTCTCGCGCTTGCGTCGCGGGATTACACGACACGTAGACGATACGCCGAGCACCGATTGTGCGCAGGATCGCGATGAGTGCGGAGTCCATACCAGGCCTCGCCGGGTCCGTGATGACGATGTCCGGCATGGGAAGCTCTTTGCCTTTCGGCGTCGTGAGAAGACCTTTCGGGCCTTTGGACGGATTTAATCTCGCCAAATCAACGCGATAGAATTTGGCGTTCGTGATGTTGTTCAGCTCGGCGTTGCGTTTCGCGTCTTTCACCGCCTCTGGAACGACTTCCCATCCCATCACTCGCGAGCAGTCGCTCGCGACGCTGAGTCCCATCGTACCGACACCGCAAAACAGGTCGAGCACGATCTCAGACTTATCGCCGCTGAAAGCGCACGCCTCGCGAACCTGTCGCACCAATCTCGCAGCCTGCTCAGTGTTGGTCTGAAAGAAGGACGCCGAAGAAAGTTCAAAGTCGATGCCGTTGAGCGTTTCGACTAATTTGTTCTCGCCGAACACCGCCTCGACTTTCTTAGTTGACCCAGCCTTCGTCGTCGTGCCACCCTTGACGAACTTTGACGAGCGTCCACCGCCCGCGCGTCGGAGTTCGGCTTCGCTCGGCACGGAAGTGTGCACCACGGACACCACGCCCGGTACCTTCGAGACGACGTCGATGAGTCCCGCGAGCGGTCCCGTTTTCAGTTCGTTCGGCGAAGCCGTCGTCGCTAAATCGACCATCACAGCCTTCTCACCGCCGCGCTCGCCACCAGCCGTGCGAATCGTCACGCTTCTAAGGGTGCCTTCGCCGCTCGTGCGATCGAACGCCTCCAAGCGCCCGTCCGCGCGTTCCAGCGTCTCCCGAATCGCCGCCAACACGCGATCCGCCTCCTCGCTCTGCAACAGACATCCACCGCTTAAATCCACCACCGAATCGTTCGCCCCTCGCGGTCGCAACCCGACGACCGTCTTTCCTCTCGTTCCACTCGCGAACGCGAACTCCATTTTATTCCTATACCTCGACGTCTCGTCCGCGCCGACGCACGCGCCGACTTTCGCCTCGGCGTCCTCGCCCGCTTTATATATTCTCGCCAGCACGTCCACCACCCGATTCCGCTTATGCCGCACCTGCGCGTCGTAATTCACGTGCTGCCACGCGCACCCTCCGCACTGTTCGTAGTGCGGGCACGGCGCCGTCACCGCGTTCGGCGCCGCGCGTTCCGTCGCCGTCTTCGCGCCGTACGCCAGCTTCTTCCGCAGCTTCGTCACCCGCGCGCGCACCACCTCTCCGGGCGTCGCGCCGTCGCAGAGCAAAACCATCCCATTCGCGAGCTTGCACACGCCCTCGCCCGACGTGGCGAAATCGACGCACTCCACGGAGACTTCGTCGCCGACGCGAACGTCGCCGCGGTCGGACGCGGCGGCGGCGGCGGTGGATTTCGCGGCGCAGGGCGGACGCGCGACGGCGAGACGACGCGCGGCGCGCGCGACGGGGGCGCGCGCGGCGGCGAGCGCGCGCGCGAGGACGACGCGGGCGAACGCGCGCGGCATGGCGCGACGGCGTGTGCGGCGCGCGGCGGCGACGGTTGGACGCGCGGGAGCGCGAGACGCGCGCGCGGGGCGCGTGAGACCGCACATCGCGCGCAAAAAGAATGGTTGCAATGACGCGCGACGCGAGCGAGGGTCACAGCCCGGGAAGGACGTCGCCGAAGGGTGAGAGCAAACTCGCCACGGCGCGCACGTCGACGGGCAAACCCATGAGCGGGCCGAGCGGCGAGCGGATCTCCGCAGCCGAGCGCCAGGGTCCGATCCAAGGTCCGCCGCCGATTTCTAGACATGCGGTATCGCTCGTAGCGGCGTCGATGATGGTCTCGACGCGCTCGCCGCGGTCGTTGAGACGCCAAAGGGATACGACGACGACGCCCGTGAACGTCTCGCGGCACGACGGCGCCATACCCTCGTCCAAGCTGTCCGAAGGCGCGCGAATGACGGTGGATTTGTCGTCGTTCGTGCACGTCCCTTCTATCGAGCACTCGTATCGTTCACCGACGGCGGTGACGCTCCACCGACCCCACTCGACGTCCCATCGAACGGCGCTCGCCTCCAACGCCGACTCGGCGCCGTACGCCGACGGCGAGTCAACCTCCACTTGCTGCGCGGGAACGAATTGAAAAAATCGATCGCCGAAGTGCACGCCTACCAGACCGACGTCTTCGCGAACGTTCGGGAGCACGACGACGCCTCGGTTCCCTCCAGTCGCGGTTACGCTCAAATCGGGATAATCCGCGAACGAGTTGCACTGCACCCACCACCATTTCAACGGAAACCCAGCGCCGCCCCAATTCTTCTCGCTGTACGCCGGGCAATCGCTAAACTCAACGCGCTCGCCGTCGGTTTCGATCCATCCGCTCGCCAATCCGTGCGCCATGGTGACTTGCCAATGCGGCTCGAACACCGGCAGCGCCGTCATCCAGCCCGCGGGCGACACCATCTTCGCCCCCGGTCCTCCCCCCCATCCTCGAAGCGGCGTCACCGTGATGTCCCATCGCACGCTCTTCGCCGCGCGTCCTCCGCCCCACGGCCCTTCCTCGCTCTCTCCCTCGCTCGTCAACCTTCCTCGATGTCTCGCGCCCTCGCGCGACACCTCGAAGAAATCGTCGCCGCGCGTCGATTTCAATTCCAACGCGTGCGCCGCCCCCTCGAATCCCGCGCGCGCCTCCTCCGCGCCTTGTTCAAAGTACAAATATTTCCCACACGGCGCGCACACCTGCGCGCCCGCCCCTCCCCGCGCGGACTCGGGCAAATCCGGGTCGTACACGTGATAAATCAGACTCGCCGACGCCTTCGCGCTCGGCAGCGTGAACCGAAAGTACCATCCCTCGAAGAACGCCCGCGCGACGCCGCGCTGTCGATGGTATCCACTGTGCGGCGTTTTCACCGCGCGCGCCGCCGTCTCGGCGCTATCGACCGCGCGCGCGTCGTCGTCGACCGTCCCGTCGACCGCGACCGCGTCCGCCGCCGAGGCGTTCGCGCGTTCGTCGCGTCGCGCGCGCGCCGCGGTTCCTCGCGTCGCGCGTCGCGCGTCGCGCGCGGGTTCGCGCGTCGCGCGCCGCGCGCGCGCCGCCCGCGCGACGACGCCGCGCGCGACCGCGGCGCGCATGCGCCGCGAGGCTATTTCTGGCGCGGCGACCGCGCGGGACAAAAATTGCAATCGTATCTTCACTGTATCGAGCCGCGATCTCGACGCACGAACGTTCGCGACGATTGTTTTCGCGCGCTCGAATTCTTTCGGCGCCTCGATGTTACGGGCGCGCGGCGGCGCGCGACGCGACGGAACTGACGACCAACTAACAACCGACGACTGACGGTTGACGCGAAGACTGAAAGATCCGGGCGCTAGAGTTACAACACGAAGACGACGCGCGTCACGCGCGTCGCGCGAAGGTGCCGTGAAAGGTGTACGGAACGTGCATGGGGAGGGCGATGACGGCCACGGGGTCGACTTCGGTGAAGCGCTGGGCGTCGAGGACGACGACGTTTGCGGCGTCGCGCGAGACGTCGTACTCGACGTACGCGAGGTATCCGGCGTCCTCGTCGTCGGCGTTCGTCTTGGGGATGAATTCGCACTCGTGTGGGTAGTGACCGAGGGCGCTCAAGCGCGTCTCGGCCTTTTGCGTCTCGAGATTGAGTTTTTGAATGGAGTCAAAGTAGCCGTGCTCGCCGCACGAATTCGCGAGCGTGTACACGTACTTTGGTTTGCGGCGGCTCATCGTTCGCGGAGAAACCACAGGGAACTCCATGCCGATCATTTTCGTCATATCTCGTTCGCCATCGGCGTTCGTCGGCATCGCGAGCGCGTCTGTGACGTTACCGGTGGCGATATCGATCGTCATCTCGTGCAAATCGTTGTAATGTCGCGACGACCACACGGCGGCGTACATGTCGCCAAAATTCTTTTCGAGCCCGGTGCGATCGCCTCTGAGCTTGCCGTAAAGCACCTTGAGTTTTCCGTTCTCTTCGTAAGCGTCGCACGTGTGATAACTCGAAAACGAAGGCACGTTTTTCGCGTGCACGACGCTTAAATCTGATTTCCTCAGCACGACCATCCACGTCTCGCGTTCGTCGCTCCATTTGAACGAGTGTCCGAAAGACTTCATCCCGCTGAGTGCACCCACGATGGCGTCGTTCGGTAACTCCCACGGGCACATGAAAAACGTCAAGTAATTTTCGCTCATCGCGCAGTCGTGTAACAATGCAAATTCTGGCGCCGCTCGCGGAAACGGCATGTCGGCGACTTGCATCACTTCGCCCGCGGCGTTCACCTTGCCGACAGAAATACCTATGAACGGCGGCTTTTTCAACCCCCACGTGTACAACGTTCCATCGCGCGGGTCCTGCTTACTGTGCGCGCTGAAACCCATCGGAAGACTCGGTCCGAAGACGACTTCACCTCTCGTCGCGAGCGACGCCGGATCGATCGCCACCGGCGCGCCGCCTTCGCAACACGCCAAAACCTTCCCCGCGTGCACGATGATGGACGTGTTCGACGGGTTCGTCGGAAACCGTCCTAAATTTGCCATCATTCCGCTCGCTTGAGTCCACGCTCCTCGGACCGCGACGCCGCTGCTCCCGACCGCGTCGTCGTTTGTCCCATCGCCGCCGTCGCGTGCCCGCTGCTTCGTCCATCTCGCCGTCTCCACGTACTTCCCCGCGCACCGCGCCGTGTTCGCATCGGCATCCATCTCGATCGCTGTGACGTACCCATCGCCATCGAACCAATGCGCGTACTTGGTCGCCCCCAGACGAATCCGTCCCGGTCCCGCGCGATAGAGCGTCCCCGCGAGCTCGGCCGGTATCCGTCCCGACACCACTTCCGCCGCCGTCCACGGCGCGTTCGCCGCTGGTTCGAGTCCACCGCGCCACGGAGCGTCCTCGATCGCGCGCGCGATCTCCCGCGGCGTCGTCGCGCGGCAAACGCAGAGCGCGGCGGCGCGGTGACGTCGACCGAGTGGCAACTGTCGGCGGCGAACGGCGACGGGTGGCGACGACGCGGGCGGTGCGGCGAGGCGCGGCGCGTCACGCACGATGCGCGGCATTTTGTTCGAGCGCGCGGCGCGTTCGAGCGCGCACGGCGAGCGGATCAGGGATGCGCCGCGTTGTGCGGCGCGCGCGGCGACCGAGATTACCATACCACTGAACGTTTGCGTTTGCGTCTGAGTTTCGCTTTTATTCAATGCTGAACTAAGTGTGCGCGCGCGAGTCGCGCGCTGAGCTATTGAGATGATGTGCCTCAGTAATACTGCGGTTGCCCGTATCCCGGTTGCGGTTGCTCGTACCCCGGCATGCCCGGCATCGGCGGAGCCGGAAGCGCCGCAGGCATGAGTTGCGCGTAGAGGTTGCTATTCATCTCGGCCGCGACGCGCTCTTTCTCCTCGTTCACCTTTTCTTCGTTGCGGTCCGCCTTATCCTTCATCAAAATCTCCAACTTACCGTTCATATCACGCATGACTTGAATCATGTAAGGCATGACCCAGTCGCTAAGACCCTTCAACCATGCCTTTTGCATGACTTCGTCGGGCTTCAACAAGTCGTAGCACGTGCACAAGGCGGCGGAGAAGCACTCCTTGTTGCCTTGATCGATGAAGTAGTCGAGAAGTTCGTCCACGATGGTCGCGTCTCCACTCTTCGCGGCGATTTCCATGGCGTCCTTAAGTAACCCATCCCGCTTGCTAAGATCGATGGCTTGCTGCCATCGCGCGTTGCGCTGATAGATGTACGAAGAAATTCTTCGGAACTCGATCAGTTCGTGGCTCTCGCATTGTACCGCAAGAGATAGTTGATCGCAATTGTCGTACATATCGAGCGAAGTCTTCAACGCCGCGTGATCTTCTTCTTCGATCGCGAGTTCGTTCACGGCGTCGTTCACCGCCGTCAAGTTTGCACCCTGCACAGCTAAAAGGTACTCCTTCACCATGGCCAACTTACCCTCCTTGCGCATGAGCGACACCACGCGAGAGTGATCAAGTCTCGACTGAAGTACACCGAGAAGATTGGTCATCTCTGTTGGGTGCTCGCGAAGGTAAAACTCGATCGCCTGGTAGTACAAGTCCGCGTTGGCAAGCTTGACGCACACATCCTTGAAGACCACGTGCTCCCAAGCGTCGGGGTGCTTCATCATCACCTCGCAAGCGTTATCGTACTCGTCGTAGCACCTGTAAAGATACGCGAGCTCGGGCCACAACGCCACGTGGTTGCACGTGGTTATGAGTCGCGGAATATTGATGCGCGCGCTGAACAAACGAATGTGTTCCATGAGCTTGTCGGCCATGTGGTTGGCGTACAAGATGCCGAGCTCGGTGAAAATACCCATGTGCGCCCGGTCAACGCCGACGCCGGCTTCCATAAGCTGGATAAGCTCGGTGAACTTACCATTCGCTTGGTAGTACTCACTGACGGAATCGAGTTCATCAGCTTGGATAATGATGTTGAGACCGGCGAGCTGCGCGAGCTTGTTTTCGCCTTCTTCGAGACACGTAAAGCACACTTCCTTCCACGTACGCGGGGAGTTAGCCTTCTTCGCGGCGTCGACTGCACCTTGGAACATGCGAAGTTTGAGCAAAGTGCTCGCAAGGCAGCCCCAGTTGCTGAGCGCGGTGTACAAAAGTCGAGCAGCCTCGTACAAACCTTCGCCAAAGCATCTGTCGGCGACGGACTGCTGATTCGCGCTGTTCGGCGTAGCCAAAAAGTCTTCGAGCTTGGCCAAATCGTTGATCTTGGCGTACGCGTACACAAGTTCAGTATCGACGCGAGCTTCTTTCTTGTTCTTGCGCACCATGAGCAAATATGGAACCATGTCTTCGTACATGTCGGCTTGGCGCGCGGCGTGAATGACGTCGACGAAATCACTCCCATCTTGCGCCTTGATGTACGACTTGATGGCCGCTTTAACCGCCTCCGGAGTGCCAACCTTGAGCTGCGCCTTGCCGATTTGGACCCAAACTTCGGGTAAGTCGACCTTGCGCGCGTACTCGATGCCACGATCGAGGTCTTCGAGAGACTCGAGAAGAATCTTCATCGCGTCAACATGCAGATCAAACTTCTTGAAGATGGCAAAGGCTTCTTCGTACAACTCGTTACCGGCGGCAATCTCACCGACCTCCGGACCGTTGAAAGAGTCGAGTCGGTTGACGTAATCCATGACGCGAGATGCGTCCGCCTTGATGGCGGTAAGGATGAGCAAGTTTTGCAAGTTCGGGTTGTTGCTGAACGCGCTGTTTTGTAGCACGATCTTCTCCAACAACTCGATGAGTTCATGCGGCATTTCTGCCGTCATGAACGCCTTCACGGTCACAGAAACTTGCTCAGGGTTCTTGCTTTCTGGGAGTGCGGTAGACACGACTTGGTCGATAAGCTGGCGGCAGTATTTGTTTTCTTCCGTCAACACAGATGCCCAGAGATCGGCGTCCATACGCTCGACGACATATCTCGCCTGAACCTTGAACATACTGTTTCTGTTCGTGCAATCCACCAACTCTGCGTCGCAGTTGCCACGCTTGTACGCTACGCACGCCAAGTACGGATCGCGCTTCTCGCAGTAGCGACCGACGATGGCGGACTCGTAGTACTCGTTTGTGAGCAAAAAGTGCTCTGGGTTCTGGTTGCTATCGATGAGCATCTTACCCATGGCGTTGTGTACTTGCGGATCCACGCTCCCTTCGTTCACGAGGTGCTCGAGGAATTGCGTGAGGATCTTCAAGCGGTTACGTTTCTCCACTTCTTCCACGAGCGGCGCCACGGGCAAGAGAGATCGCACGGACAAGATGAGAGTCTTGATGAAATCGTCCGGGCACTCGAGATCCAACAGTGTACCAACGACCTTCGGCGCCTGCTTCGGGTTGACTTTTTGCACGTAGCCTTCGATGTAGCGCAACATGTTGTTGTTGTAAAGGTATGTCGTCAAATCCGGAACGAACTCATAACGGTCGCACACATTGATAAGCGGACGAGCATCTGAGAGCTTGGCTTCCATGAGGAACACCTTGACGCGTTCGGCATCGTAATGATCGCTCTCGCGCGTCACTCGCTCGACTTCCTTGATCTGTCCAGTCTTTGAAGCAGCTTCGATAAATTTGTACACAAGGTCCTTGTCTTCACACGTGTTCACGAAGTACCCGAGGTAGTAGAAGAGGCCTTCGGCAGATTCAAACTTGTCAAACATCTTCACGACAGAGTGAATCTCGAGTTGTTCCGTGTACTCCTTAGCAATGTTCACCGCCATCTGAAGGTTTTGACGCATGTTGAACGTGAGAAGTTCCTTAAGGCAGTCCAAAGCCCACTCGCGGCTCAGTGTACCGAAGAATTCAGTGAGCGCTTGCGGGTCTATCGAGTGTGTGTTGACGACACAACGCTTCAAGTCGGCGAGCTCCGTGTAGTGCTCCATGGCTCGAATGTAAAGACCAGCCTTCTCGCAGAGCTGCGCGATGCGCGGGCGGTCGTAGTGCGTGAGCTTTCCTTGCGCCAAGATCGCATCAGCGACGTTCGGGTATGTCACCAAGTTGATCTCAAGAACCTTGGTTTGCAGCGCCGCTTGGCTCTCGTCGTCGCCCTTGAGCAAATCGAGCAAGATCGATGTCGCCTCACGAATCATGTTGCGCTGCAAGAAGAGATCGGCGATGGCCCCCATGTCGCACGGTGGCGGTGTCATCTGACTGATCTTTTGTGCCAACTGCACCGCGCTCGCGGGATCTTTCATCATAAGAGCTTGCAACATGTACATATAGTCTGGCTTGTAATCGACGGCGGCGCAGTATTGCGCCATCTTGTCGAATTCGCCACGCTGCGCGAACGCTGCGGTTACCTTCGGACTCGCGCGTGCTTTGACGTAAATCTTAAGCGCAGTATCGGAGTCAGTCGGCGCCAGCATGTCGCCGAGTTCTTCGCTCGCCTCGAGCTTGTCCTCGCTCAGCCATGTGTCGAGAAGCTGCTTCTTGTTTTGCGCAAGCACGAGCTTTGCGAGTTCAACTGATTCCAGCTTGTTCAACTTTCCGCGCTGCAAGCACGCGCCAAAGTACTGTAACAAAGGAGAACTTTGGCCCGGTTGAGTCGGGACGCCGCGAAATCGGGCGATGGTCTGATCTGTGCGCAACGAGCTCATGCTCGCCGCGAGTTCGGCCGCCCCCTTGTAGTCCGCAGAGTTGAAGAGCATATCAAACTTGGGCATCACGAGCGCATCGGCGCCGGGAAGATTCCCTCTCGACGCGACCGAAAGCGCAAGCTCCAAGTTATTGAGCGTGCTGCTGATGAACGGCACAACGGCGGCTTCGTTCAGGGTGATCAACAAGACTTGGCCGCCTCTGTTGACAACGTACAAACCGCCAACGCTCGTCGCGGACGCGCCGACGAAGACCGGATCTTGCGAAATGCGGCTTCGGTAGATCGGCGACGCAGTTTCCACGTCGTACACGAACAGCAGACCGCTCTTGGTGACGATGTAAATGACGCCGTATTTGTCGCTCACTTGCATGACGACCGGGAAGTCGTCGGCAAACTCGGGCGGGAAAAACAACTCGCTCGTGCGCTTCGTGAACGGCGTTTGCCCTGCCGGCGCGCCGAGCTCAATCACATGAAGCTTGGAAACCACCGATCCATCGGCTTGAACCATCTTTTGAGCGAAACATACCAACTGACTCTTTTGCGCGTTGCCCGGCACTTGGTGCGTCGTGAACGCCGCCATGTGCGCCTCGAGCGGCTGCGAGCGTTGTTGCGCCACCGAGTACAGCTGCATGTTACCCTTCACTAACGCCGGTCTCGACGCGTCGCCTTGCGCGATACCGATCAGCGTGAACCACTGCATGTCCTCTGATGCTTTATAGCTGATGATCTGATTCCCGTTCAGGTTTGCAGTTCTGTCAAACACCTTCACCGGCGCGTTCGCGTCATCGATCGACCAGTGAAACACCGCGGTGTTGGTCACGATCCCCAACATTTTCGGCGTGATCCACTTCCAAAACACCACCGGCTCCATGTCGTGCCCCTTGATTTTCGCCTTTTGATCAATGTTGAAAATCTGCAACGAATCCTCCACGCCATTCTCGTTCTCCACTCTCGCCTTGAGCGCAATCACGTTCTGCGTCGGGTTCATAAGCGCGCTATCCGCCGTGATCGGTTTCTTCATCGGCTGCAGCGGGTTATTCACCTCGACGATCACCACATTATTCGTCGTCCCGCTCTCCCGAGCGCACACGTACTTCTCGCTCTCCATGGTGAGATTCGTGAACGAAATACATTGCGGGTTCACTCCGCACGTTTTCAACTGCGCACCGTTCAAAGCCGCGCGGATCTCGTCAGTCACCACCGTCCGCACCATCCCGCGCCCTTTCGCGCGACGACGCGTCCACCGCGCGTTTTCGTTCGACATCGATTGACCCAACGAGATGAGATCGCCTCGGCATTGCCGTCGCGTTCCGTCGTCTTTTCGCGCTTCGAGCGTCGCTTTCGCGCCGCGCGACCGCGGGTCGCGGACGCACCTGTATCGCTTCTTTCACCGTGACCGGCACCGCGGGCGCCGCCATCGTGCGCGCTTCGTCGCGCGCGCGATCGTGCGGTCAATCGAGATCCGCCGGACGAATAGGGTTGAGAGGTTGGGCGCGCCGGCGCGTCGCGGCGCGACACACGGCGACGCGCGACGACGCGCGCGACGACGACGCGCGCGATGTCGACGACGACGCGCGCGACCGCGGTGGTGGGCGCGGCGCGCGCCCCGCGCGTCGGTCGCGCGAAGGCGAGGACGCGGATGCCGACGGATAAGTCGACGACGCGACGCGCGACGCGCGCGAACGCGAGCGATGACGCGGAGACGGGGACCGCGGTGGACGGAAGGAAGAGCGCGTCGATTCGCGGCGTGACGACGACGACGGGAGAGGCGGTGAGCGATGGACCGCGGCCGATGTTGATGGTGGACCTGGCGGCGGGGACGGTGAAGTTCGCGCCGACGAAGCGGCAGAAGAGTCAGGCGACGGCGAAGAAGGATCAGGCGGTGAAGCGGGTGTCGGTGGAGATGAAGACGAAAGGGAACGTCGTGATCGGGGTGCTGGAGGAGGAGGATGTGGACGATGCGACGAATTTGGTGATGGACTTGTTTTTCAAGGTGAGGCCGCAGGATATCTTGGCGAAGAACCGATTGCGAGGCGAACAAGCGAAGCGCGTGCGCATGGGACTTTTGGACGGCGTGAAGACGGCGGAGGATCGTATTTTGATATCTGCCAAGGTTGGGAACGTGTTGGTGGGGATTTCGGAGGTGTCGTTGCCGAACGGCAATAGATACGGGGCCGACAAGCTGCAGCCGAGGGCGCCGAGGGACAAGGCGTACTTGTCAGACGTGTGCGTGAGCCCGACGCAGCGCGGGCGTGGGATCGGCCGACAACTCGTGCTCGCGGCCGAGCGCGCGATGGCGAATATGGGCGAAACCATATTGTACACGCACACTAAGGTTGACAACGAGGCTGCGCAGATTCTCTTTGAAAAGTGCGGATACGAGGAGCCGCCTGAGGTCAAGGCGAAGCTCACCTCGGCGCAAATCGCGCAACGTTCGAGCAAGAACAATCCCTTCGCGAAGCTCGGTCTCGTCGAGGTTGGGCACATTTTGCTCGCGAAACCACTCACAAACTCTGACCTGCCGCCGTAGAGACGAACGATGACTTTGCAATATTATTCACAACACTCGTCTCGTCGTGACGCGCTACGCTCTAACTCTATCTAATACTCAGCTAGGACTTCTCTTTCTTCTCTTTCTTCTCCTTCTTCTCCTTCTTCTCCTTCTTCTCCTTCTTCTCCTTTTTTGCCTTCTTCTCCTTTTTTGCATCTTTACTCGCCGACTTTCTCTTTTTGTCGCCGCGCGGACGAAACACGTGAATGACGCAATTACCGGCGCCAGTGCGTTGGAAATCGGAGTGTAATGCCGTCACTGGTAGCTCCGTTCGCTCAAAATCTTTTACCGTTGACTCGGTGTAAAACTTAGTTTCCGCGAGCGGATGGTGTACAGGGTACCGCTGGACGTTTGCGATCAAAATGAGCGTGTTCGGCCCAGCCAAGTCGCGCATCGTGCGCACGAGATTCGTCCACTTGGCCGGGTCGTTACCGTACACGACGTCGCTCGCCAAGACAAGATCCGGCTGCGTTTTTAACCCGAGAGTTTTTAGCGGCTTTTCGTTGCCCCAAACAAGTTTCTCTACGCGTGCGTCCTTCGCCGCGTTTGCTTCGACGTTCTCTCGCAGTAGCGTCAAGACGTCGTCGTCGCCTGCGTGGAATGAAAAGGAACTCGTCAGTTCGATGTGCGATACGCGCGATGAATGTGCGAGAGCTACTATCAGATGACACTCATGGCCCGCCGAAACGTGCGAGTGCTGTCAGCGAAACTCCCGAGTTGATGTGTGCCACATTTGAAACTCCAAGGACACAGAAAGTCCAATGAAGGGATTAACAGTGGCGAAGGACGAACAAGTCGAAAGAAGACGCGCGAAACGTACCGTCGGTAGCGACAACGTGCGCGCCAAGTTTGGAAGCGACTACGGACGGTAAACCTAAACCAGCACCGAGTTCAACGCATACTTTACCCTTCCAATCGTCGTCCCAAGCTCCACCGAGCGCCTTAGCGACGCCCTCCGTCGCGAGCGGCGATTTCTGTCGAGATAACCACTCCGCTAAAACAAAACTTCCTTCCCACAGTGCCACACCCGTGTTTCCTCTTCCCCATCCCCCACAGCTATCGTCGACGCGGACACGATCGGTACCTTTGTAACTCTGCGGTGTCGCCGCGGTGAGCTCGATGGTAGCGTTCATTGAGGGAAACTCGTACGACAACGTACGCCGCGCCGACACGGCTTTGGCGAGTGAAGCGTCTTCAACGCCGAGTCGCTCGTACGAACCGAGGAACTTTAAAAGCTCCTGCGAATTAAAGTCGTTGAGCTTCATTTGTGCGCACGCGCCCAGTGCTTTGATTAATTCATTGTCGTCGCATCCGAGCGCGGCGAGCGCCCACGCCGTGTTCGTCAAATCTCGCGGATTGAACTCGTCGATCATGGACTTCATCGCCCGCACGATGTATGGTAAAACCTCTTGCGTATTTTCGTTGAGCATGGCGAACGACCACAACACCATCGTCAAGTGGTGTGGCGAAAAGGTTTGAAACTCGACGTCGAACAACATCTCACACACCACAGCGCTAAACATTTCAAACAGTTCTGGTGCCTTGATGTCGAGTTTTGCGAACGACCACGCCAAGAACGCGATGTCGCGCGGCTGAAATTCATCTCTGCGCGCCGCGGCGTGATCCTTGTAAGCCTTCATTATCTGTGAGTTATAAATCCCGAGCTTTGCCATCGCGTGCGCTGACGTCGCGATTTGCTGCGCCGATGATTCGTCCGCTTTCCTCGCCATCGACTTTGCGAGCGCGTGCATGACTTTGTGATCGTCGACGGCGAGATTCGCGAGCGCCCACAGAACCATCGAGAGTTCGTGCGCGTTGAACTTGTTCGCGTACTCGTTTGCCGCGTCGACGAATATAGCGATCAATTCCGCATCATCGCTCATGTTCAACTTCGCGCACGCCCAAATAACGTTGGAGACGTGCTGGCACTGAAACTCGCCGCCGGAGAACCACGCGCGTTCTCGCTTCAATCGCGAGCACAACGCCTTGACACCTACTTCGGCGTCTTCTCGCACGCTCGACCCACACTTCGCGAACCCAGACATCGTATTCGCACATTCTTGCGGATTGAACATCTCAACTCGTTCTTCCACCGCCACCGCGATCCCACGTGCGAGCTCGCGTCCCAGCGCGCTCTCCTCGAACACGCCTCGTCGCGTCGTCTCCGTCATCGCCCCCAAGCTCCACGCCGCGTTCGACACCCCTTGCGGCGTCCATCCGTTCTGATGATCCGTCCCTTTATCCACCATCAACGACGCTCGTATCAAGTCTCCCAATATCAACCACAATCCCACGGTATCGCTCTTCGCCTTGGCCAATCCCCAAAACGCGTTCGACAGTTCCTGCGGCTTGAACATTCGCGCGCGCGCCTCCACCATCGCCTCGATCGCGCGTTCCATCGCCTCATCCCGCGCGTTCGCGCGTCCACACGCCCAAAGCATCGCCGCGCACTGCCGCGGCCACCACTCGCGCGGCGCGCGTTCCAGCGACGCGCGCGCGACGTTCGCGATGGTTTTCACCACCGCGCGCGCCTCCCCGGCGGCGGCGCCATCGTCGCGTTTCTCCGCCAGCGCGTGCATCTTCGCCGCCTTGCCCGCGATCGCGGCGCAGTTGATCGCGTTCAGCAGCGCGTCGTTGCCGTCGATGAGCGCGACGAGCTCGCGCGGCGCGCGAGCGGCGACGACGGCGCGGTTGAGCGACTGCGCGTCGGCGCATCGCGTCGACATGACGACGAACAGCGTCGCCGCGCGCGCGTCTCGCGCGTCTATCTCGTGCGTGTGCGCGCGCGATGCAGCGTTACGTCATCTCAGCGCGTCACGAGCGTCGACGGTCGCGCGTGACGTCGCGCGCGCGCGCGAATGCGGCGACGCCGGCGACCGCGCGCGAGCGATCGACCGCAGAATCCGTCGTGATGTTTACCGTGCACGCCCCGGCGCGCGCGACGCGCGTCGCGGCGCGTCAAACGTACGCACAGCGATCGTCCGCGCTGGCGCCGCGTCGCGCGGCGCTCGAACGACGACGCGCGCGCGTGATTTCCAACGGATTGTTCGGGCTCGGGCTTCCTGAAATCGTCGTCATCGGTGGCGTCGCCGCGGTGCTGTTCGGCCCGAGCAAGCTTCCCGAGCTCGGAAAGTCGCTCGGGAAGACGGTGAAGAGTTTTCAAGAGGCGGCCAAGGTGCGCGGCGAAGGCGTTGATCGAGCGAGCGCGCGAGACGGACGCGCGAGGGCAAAGAGTATCTCAAACGAAGGCGACGCGGGACGAGGGCGAGCGAACGCGACGACTGACGAATCGTGACGGTTGGTTTGCGACGCGAATAGGAGTTTAAGGATGAACTTACAGAGGAAATGACCGAAGAAGGCGAGACGAAGGCGATCGAGGGCGATAAGAAGGAGGAGTAGACGGCGCGAGGAATCGCTGAGACGTTGTATTGCGCAGCATCAAGACCACAAAATCTACGTTAGTTACGTCCCGCCGCCGCGGATGCCTTGGCTTTGGCCTTGCGCGCCGCCACGGCGGGGCGCTTTCCCGATCGTTTGGCCGCCTTCGCGATGCCGGCTTTACTCGAAGTTTGCCTCGCGCCTGGGGCGCCGCGCTGCGCCTCGCCGCCGCGGTGCGCGCTCTTGGACGATTTTCCACCGGGACGAGATCTCGACCCTTCCCACGCGTTTGTGCCACGCGACGTCGACGCATCGCCACCTTCGTCACGAAGCTTCGGATTCCGTCGTTCGGCACCGGTGGCGACCTTCGGCTCGGCGCGCGCCTTGCTCGGCGTGCCGGGTTTCGGCGCCTTGGATCGAGCGGCTTTGCTCACGCGAATCTCTCTATCGCCGAGCTTACTCCCGTCAAGCAAAAGCGCCGTACGCGCTTGCGCTGGCGTTTTGAACAACACGAACCCGATGCCCTTACCCATGGTCGTCTTTCTGTCTCGCACCACGCGCACGGCCTCGACGCTCTTGCGCAAATCGGGATACTCTTTATTCTTGTTGAACAACCGAATCACGTCCTCATCGTCGACATTAAACGGTAAATGGCCCAAGAAGACACTTCGCGTGTGATCATACACCACCTCACTTCGTATGATCGATGGTTTACTCGCTAAATCAACGCGAATGTGCCGTCCCTCGAACTCCTTCATATTCAACGCCGCCGTCGCCGCGCGCGCCGACGCCGCGTCGTCGTACACCACGAACGCCGTCGCGTTCGCCCGCTCCGCGTTTAATTTTCCCTTCAGCACTTTAATTTTCCTAGGTTCGTTTCCATCCGCTTCCACGGGCACGTTTCTCAACCGTACGCTCACCACCTTGCCGTGTTCGCCGAATTTCGCCTTCAACTTTTTCAGCTTCGTCTTCGCCGGGACGTTCCCGACGAACACCGTCCGCGCCAGCTCCTCCGCCGTCGCCTCCGCCGATCGATCGCGATACCCCGACCCCGACGGTTTCGCTTTCGTCGCTCCCTCATCGCTGTCGCTGTCGCCGTCGTCATCGCCTTTCGGTTTCTCGTCCGAAACCGCCGCCGCCGCCGGCGCATCGTCCTCGCTTTCGCCCTCATCGTCGCTCGACGCCGCGTCCGACGACGACGACGAAGCGCCAGCCGCGCGCGCGTTCGGTTTTTCTCGCGCGCGTTTCGCGCGCGCGTCCGTCGCGTCCGCGCTCGCGTCGCGTCGCGCCCGTTTCTTCGCCGACGCCGACAACGGCGCGCGCACCACCGGCGCGTCCGCCGCGCTCGCGGCGTGAAACGCCGACCGCGCGTCGAACAGCGCGGACGCGCCGCTCGACGCGCGCGGCTCGCCGCCGAAGATGCCGTCGAAGATGCCCATGGCGACGCGCGACGCGTCGCGAAGTCGCGCGCGACGCGTTCGGTGCGCATCACATCGCGCCGTTCGACGCGCTGGCGTCGCGCGCGCGCGTCGCGTCGCGGCGAGCGCGTCGCGGAGATGTCCGCGCCGTGGTCGTCGCGGTCCAAGTATTACGTCGGACAGGAGGTGGCGTTCAAGCGCGACGTGGAGAAGCGCTGTCGAGAGTTCTTTTCGCACTGCAGCGTGGAGGAGTTCGACCGCGCGCTCGCGGAGACGATCGCGGCGCAGGGCGGGGGCGCGGGGGCGAGCGATGCGAAGTGTGGGCTGGAGGCGCACTGCGTGAAGCGCATGATCGCGTGCGCGCTGGATAGAGGGGCGAGAGAGCGGGAGATGTGCGCGCAGGCGCTCGCGGCGACGAGGGCGAGCGGGACGCTGGACGCGGAGGATTTCGAACGTGGGTTCGATCGCGTGCTCGCGGAGGTTGCGGATTTGAAAATCGATTTCCCAGATGCCGTGGCTGAGTGCGTGACGTTTTTGGCGCGCGCGGTGGCGGATGATGTGGTGTCGGTGACGTACCTGGAGACGGCGTGCTCGAGGGACGGTTACGGCGAAGGAAGAGACGTGGCCAAGTCGGCGAAAATGACGCTGGCCGATGCGAGTGGGGAGTCGCGCGTGCGTAAGGCGTGGGGCGGACCCGAGGGATACAGCGCGGATAACGCCAAGATAGAGATGCGGGATATCATCGATGAGTATTTGATGTCGAGAGACGGCGCCGAGGCGGAGCGGCGATTACGTCGGTTGAACATGCCTTTTTACCATCACGAGCTCGTCAAGAAAGCGCTGACGCTGGCGATCGAGCAGTCGATCTTGACCCCTAACGTCATCGAAAAGGTGGTGGATTTATTGAAATACATCGGGCGGAGCTCTGTGGTGAACGGAAGTCAAATGGCGAAAGGTTTCGCGCGCACCGCCACGGCGCTCAAGGACGTGTCCATAGACGTTCCCAAGGCACCCGAAATCTTTGGCGAGCTTATTGAACGAGCGAAACGCGCAGGTTTACTACCTGTTGGTCTGAGTGCTTGGGCATCGGTGAAACCTGCATCTTACGGAGGGAAAGCTGCGCGTGGTCACGCGCAGTTGCTTCGGTTGGACAGCGCGCCGGATCTCGCCGCGCTCGCGAAGGCGACGAAGTCTCCAGGTGAATCTCCAGGAGGCTCGCGAAGCGCGTCTCCGGCACCGTTCATAAGTGACCGTATGCACGCCATGACTTTGGAGCGCAAGAACTCTGCCGGTTTGACTCGAATGGGGAGCGCGACGAAGAGGCAAATCAACACTGGTTGGAGTGGCTTGCGCGCTCAAGCGATGCCAAACAATTTGAAGAATTCGCAACGACCGCAGGGATTCGACACCAAAGGATTACTGGTTAAAGCCATGCCTAGCTATCGTTTAGCGCACTTGTTCGCCAAACGCATCGAACATAAGCCCGAAGGTCGAACGCGAAACAAGCTCGGGCTGAAACGAACGAATTCTGCGCCGGGCGGTTTGGACGATCTTGACACATCGCGTTTTGTTCGCCCAGTCGGGTTAGTGCACGATTATATGCCTTTCCTAGACAAGTACGACGTTTTAGAAACTCTTGGTGCCGGTGGTTTTGCCGTTGTGCGCAAGGCGAAGCATCGTAACACGGGTGAAATCGTCGCCGTGAAGACGCTTCGCGTCGAAGGTTTAGGCGGCGACAGCGACGACGAAGGTGGAAGTGAGTCATCGAGCGATGAAGACAGCGACGATGAGGATAAGCTTCAATCCATGACGCTTCATGAAGTCAAGCGCGAACTCGTCATGATGCAGCAGCTCTCAGCGCACCCGCATATCGTCACCATACGAGAGTTTTTCACTGAACAAAACGATGAAGTCGTGCACGTCGTCATGGATTGCTTGCAAGGCGAGGAGCTCGACGATTTGGTGAACGCGCGCGGGGCATTTAGCGAAGAAGAGGTCAAGATAATAATGTCTGCCATGCTCGATGCAGTGGCGTTCATGCACGGCAAGGGTGTCATTCATAGAGATTTGAAGCTCGAGAACTTTGTTCTGGCTGAAAAGGGCGATTTGAAGTCGTTGAACATTGTCGATTTTGGTTTGGCGAAGGCGTTGAACGCTCGTCAAAAAGCGCAGCACGTGTGTGGTACACTATCGTACATCGCCCCAGAGGCGTTACTTGCTGGCGTGTACGGTCAAGGCGTGGATGTTTGGGCGCTCGGAATCGCCATGCACGTCCTGCTCACGAATACGTGGCCGTTTGATGACGACGATGAGGATGAACTTTACGAGCAAATCATTGAATGTGATCTCGATTTCGAAACGGAGGAGTGGGAATCTGTGAGTGATGTCGCGAAGGATTTGATAGAAGGTTTACTCGATCCCAATCCCAAGCGCAGGCTCACCGCGGCTCAGGCACTAGAACACGCCTGGTTCACTGGCCAGGCTTCGCACACTTCGGACACGCTGCATAACCTGCACACCCGACTCGACGGGTTGATTTCCATCTCTCATCAACCACCTGAACGTCGATTCAAAAGCGGCGAGCTCATCACGCGGCAGGGTGACCCGGCGACGGAGTTCTTCATAATAACTGCAGGCGAGTGCACGCTGACTCGCGACGGCGTCGTCGTCGGCGTTCGTCGAGTGGGCAATTTCGTCGGTGAATTGAAAAACTTGGAAGCGAGCGGCGAAGAAGAAACTCTCACGGCGTGGACGTCAGCTCGCGCCGTAGGCGACGTTCGCGCGCTCGTGTTTCAAGACACCGAGGTACAGTGGGCGTACCAGTTTGATTATCGCCTGACGTCGGAGTTTGACAATATGATTCGTTCGCAACGAAAAGTCATCGCTCGAGAGGCGCGCGAGCAACGCAAGCGCGAAGCGCATGACAAAAAAGCGCTCGAGGCCGCAGAGGCAGAAAATGAGACACCGATGACGAGATCGGTGAGTGAATTCGCGATTCGCGAGTGATTCTACGACTACATCGACTATGTAACAACACGAAAGCGCGCGCTCAATCAAACGTACGCGGCGGGCGGCGGGTCGTCGGGCACGCCTCCGATGTCGAACGAAGGCGCGCACCACGCCTCTGAGTTCGGGACGTTCGGATCCGGCGTGAGCGACGGCGCGCGCGGCGCGTTACCGCCGCCGAACGGACTCGCGCCTCCGGGACCGCCGCCGAACGGACTCGCGCCGCCTCCGGGACCGCCGCCGAACGGACTCGTCGGTTGCGCGCTCGCCACGAACCCCGTCGCAACCGGCGTCAACGAAGGCTGATTCCCCGTGAACCCGCTCGCCATCCCACCCGCCGGCGCGAACGGCGTCGCCCTCGCGTCGAGCGCCGGCGCGTGCGTCCTCGAGAACCCTCCCCCACCCCCCACGATCGCCGTTCCGTCCATCACGCGATCCGCGCCCGCGGGCGCCATCTCCCCTCGCTCCACGCGGTCCAAAACTAACTTTAGCTGATGTTCCGGGAACGCCAGTATTCCCTTGACGTCGCCCGCCTTGGCGTCGGCGTACTCGCGCGCTCGCGCGTGCGCGCCTCCCGCGTCCCCTCCCGCGCGCACCGTCGCGTACGCCGCGCACCGCAGCTCCTCGAACGACGTGTCACCGCCGAGCAGGTTCGGCTGCTCGCCCTTCGGGCCGTAGCACGACAGCGCCCAGTTTGGTTTCTCGTTGCGCAAATCTTCCTGGAGCAGGTCTCGTCTTCGGACGCCGACGGCGGCGTGTCCGCGACCGCCGCGTCCCTGACCGCCGTCGCGCGTCCACGCGTTCGAGCGTCCACCGCGCCCGCGACCGCCCATCGCGCGTCGTCGCGCGCGGACGGCGCGTCGCGGAATCTCGCGCGCGGTCGTCTTCACTCATTCGTCGAGCGCGCGGCGCGGCGCGAGCGTCGACGCGTCGACGAAGTGTGCGCTTCTTTATTATTAAACGCGTTCGGTCGCGTCGAGCGCCGATCGCGTTCGCGTTCGCGACGTTTCATCGCGTTCGCCGCGCGCGCGCTCACGACGCCTCCGCCTCCGCCGGCGCCGCGTCCTCCGTCGCCGCGTCGCCGCCGAAGCTCGGCAGGCTCGGCAGGCTCGGCAGCGACACGCTCGGCAACGAAAAGCTCGGCAACGCGAACCCCCCGCCCGAGGATTCCTTCTTCGCCCTCGGCGCCGCTTCCTCCCGAACCGGTCGTTCAAACTTCTTCGTCGCCTTCGGCGCCTTCTTCGCGTACTTTTCTCGCACGTTGTACGACCCGCGCTTGGAGCTCTCGTAATCGCCCGCCTCGCGCGCGTCGATCTCTTCGCCGTACGACTTCGCCTTATCGCTGATCGGCGACAGCCCGCTCGATCTCTCGATTACGTTCGCGTCCGCGCCGGATTTCGCGTGCGCGATGTCCGTCGGTTGTTGCATCGCGAGCGTCGCCGCGAGCGTCACCGCCGCGAGCGTCCGCGTCGCCGTCGCGAATCGATCGCCGGCGTCGATCGCCGTCGATCGCGTCGTCGTCGTCGCGCTTTTGCGCGTCGTCGAAGGAGCGCGTCGGGGCGCGATCGCGCGCGCGCGGGGCATCGTCGTCGTCGTCGCGAGCGTCATCGCGGCGCGTCGGATCGCGCGCGTCGTCGTGCGCCGCGCGGTTCGATCGCGATTCGCGATCGCGCGACGGTATCAGCTCGTATCGATACGAGCTGATGCCGTATTGGCGTATCGACGTATTAGGCTTTTTGTATGGGCAAACAGTGTAAAATCGCCGATTTCAATACGCATCGGGAAATTCCCGATACCGGATTCAAGCACCCCGAGGTCGACCTCGAGGTCGATTCGATTCGATGCTCGAATCGATCGATTCGTTCGATTCGATCGATTCGGATCGCGTCGATCGGGTTCGATCGATCGATCGACGCGCGCACGCGCCGAACGAAAAAAAAGCGACACCGCGGCGACGACGCGCGATCGATGCCGACGGCGGACGCGCGCGCGCGTGACGGGCGCGAACGTTTCCGGCGCATCGAACGCGCGTCGGCGCGCGCGTTCGCGCGACGCGCGGTGACGACGCGCGGCTCGGTCGACGCGCTCGACGACGACGACGCGATGGCGACGCGCGCGCGAACGGACGACGACGACGACGCGATGGCGACGCGCGCGCGCGCGGACGACGACGCGATTAAAGCGAAGGATCGCTTGAATCGCGAATCGGCGCGCGCGTCGACGTCGCGCGGCGCGACGGAGACGATCGAGTACGGGACGTTTCACGCGCGCGTCGGCGCGGTGTTCGGGGACGGCGACGGCGGCGGGTGGCGACCGCGATCGAACGCGGTGACGCGACGGGGCGGCGACGGCGACGGCGGCGACGGCGAGGACGCGAGCGAGAGCGCGAGCGAGAGATGGGG
>Ga0206682_10000874_pt1 | contig 31182 bp, 41 predicted proteins | sample M240m12015metaG_FD_155444 | JGI IMG/M metagenome (GOLD analysis project Ga0206682, IMG submission 155444) | Ammonia-oxidizing marine archaeal communities from Monterey Bay, California, United States - M2 40m 12015 | ecosystem: Environmental > Aquatic > Marine > Intertidal zone | place: USA...
TACAAACGATACTAATTACTATGCAGACCCAAGAAGTAATTCAAGATTTAATACAGCACAGTTTGTTGGAGATGTTAACTTCGACGGTGGCGCTGGTGCGATCGAGCTTACAAGTTCTGATATTCGTTCAAACGGAAACTCAAGCTGGACAGGTAACCCAGGTAGTACTGTAGGTAAAATTCAAATGCACAGTAACCGTTGGTACATTGTATCTAACGGAAACTCAAATAGAATTGTTCAGTTCAGACAAAACGGTTCTGATAGATCTTATATTGCTAATGACGGTAGATTAATTGGACCTGGTGTTAGTGCTAGTAGTGATGTTAGAGCTCCAATATTCTATGATTCAGATGATACAACTTACAGAGCTGACTTTAACTCTACTTCTAACACAGCAATGCGATTCAGAGGTGGAACATTACATGGACCTAACCCAACTTGGGGCAGATACTTATACGTAGGTACAAATGGTAATGTATCAAGTGAAGCTTGTGTTGCTGCTACAAACGGTAATTTACACTTAGATTCTCGTGCAGGTAATAACCTATATTTACAGTGGTATGTCGGTGGAACAGTTTATGTAAATAACGCAATCCAAGCACAAAGATACTACGATCGTAATAATACAGGTTATTATGGTGACTTTGCTTCTACTTCATATATGAATGATGTAAGAGCTAACATTTTCTACGACCGTGAAAATACTGGTTACTACTTCGGTGGTTCGACTGGTGATGCTTCAATGAGAACGGTCACAGTTGATACGTTGAACATGAGAGATCGTGGTGACTTCATTACATTCTACGGTGACGACAGTACTTATCACTCAATATCATCTCGTGATAGTGGTGGTGGTGTAACCGACGATTTAAGATTTAACTCTTATCACGATATCTTCTTTAACCTTGACTCGAACAACAATAATAGTACAGGTTCAACAGGATTCTATGTCGGTCAACACGGTGCAGCAACTGGTGGTATCTCTGGTTGGTACTTCCAAGCAATGTGTGATGGTAACTCATACGCATCATCTTCATTCCGTGCTCCAATATTCTATGACAGAGATGACACAGGATATTATGTTAATCCTAACAGTAGCTCACAGTTAAGATCAGTATATGCAAATGACTGGTTCAGACCGCAGGGTGGTACTGGTATTTATTGGCAAGATTACGGTTACGGTATACGTTCAGCAGGTGGTGAAGGTAACCCATACGGTAACATCGCAACTTACAACACTGGTAGAAATGGTTGGAGTGGTTATGGTATAGGTACTCGATGGACTCTGATGTCGACCGAAGGCAACAACTGGGGTATGCATGACAATACTCGTAGTTGGAACTTCTACTATAACGGTTCTTATCATAGATTCTATTATGGATATGTTTACTCAAGTGAATCATTCCGTGCTCCAATATTCTATGACTTAAACGACACCGGTTATTACATGAATCCAAATAGTGATTCAAACTGGCAAGGTCTAACAGCTCGTGGTCAAGCACAGATTGGCTTACCTGGTCATACAAGAAGTAACGCAATAAGTAACTACGGTAGACGACCAAATATTACTGGTGACTCAAACTATTGGACAGGTTCCAAAGGTTGGGGTAGAGTTGATATGAACACAGTTGGTAACTGGGGTTCAGGCTTCTTTGATTCTTGGTCAAACCCAGCTAACCAACCAAGCGGTACTTCGCATTGGGTTGGTGTTCAAGCATATCACTATTCTAATGGTAGTGCAAGATATGGTTGGCAGATGGCAGGTGGACCAATTACCAACTTAAGATTCAGAAGCAGTTGGTCAGGATATAGAAGTTGGAGAACAATCCCTGTATTAGATGAGAACAGTGGTAACGGCGGCGCAATGTATGCTGGTATTTACTACGATTCAAATAATACTGGTTATTATGCAAATCCAGCCGGCAGAAGTAGACTACAAGAAATTGACTTTGGTAATGGTAGTTACTATATAAGAGCTGGTTCTTGGGGTATGAGAAATCAGACTCCATCTGGATATATTGAGTTTGGTCCTGCTAACACTAGTCATGCTCATATTTACACTGATAGAAGTAACTTCTACTTTAACAGACTGATTCAGGTAAATGGTCGTTCACGAATGGACACCAACGATATCAGGTCTGATATATTCTACGATCTAAATAATACAGGTTACTATACTAATCCAGCAAGTACTTCGCGTATGAACGCGATTACTGTTAACGTGATTAACTCACCATACGCTGGTGGTAACTCTGGTATAACAAGAGCTTCCAAGCCATACTCATACGGTTTCCAGGAATCTGGTGGTTGGAGTTATCCTTATCCAGATATGGTATTCCAGTTCCATACTGGTCTGTCATTTGCAGCTAACCCATCATATGGTGGCATGAGATTCTTCAATGACTACAGCAGTGGAACTGTAAGATTCCAAATCAATGGTGGTTCAAGTTATACATACGCAAACACATGGTTAAGAGTTGCTGGTGCTAACCAAGGTATTTACTCATCTTATAACGGTGCTCACTTTGAACCTAACGCTCAAACCGGCTATGGTTCTTGGAACTTTAGAGGTTCAAGAAGTGGTTACAGAGGTATCTCATTCCACGATGCGGGCTATGACCCTCATCTAATGTGGGATGGTTCAGGTAATGGTGGATTCTATCACGAAGATTTAGGTAGATGGTTACTTTATCATAACCGTGGCAATAACTGTATGGGTGTCGGTTCTTCGGCAACGCGAGGCGGATACAGAATGCAAGTTAACGGTTCACTATGGTGTACTGGTAACATTGTTGCTTACTCTGATGAGCGTCGTAAAGAAAATATTGAGACCATTGAAAACGGTTTAGAAAAAGTATTACAACTACGTGGTGTAACATATACAAGAAAACTTGAAGCTTGGGAAGAAGCACAAGATAATTCCTTCCAAGGCACTCAAATGGGTCTTATTGCTCAGGAAGTAATGGAAATTGTTCCTGAGGTTGTAACACACGATGTTGAAGATGATGAGTATGGTATTGACTATCCTAAGATGGTCGGTCTACTCGTTGAAGCTCATAAAGACCAACAAAAATTAATAAATAGTCAACAAGAAAAGATTGACAAACTTGAAGAAATGTTATATAATATAATGAACAAAATGGAGAACAAATAAGATGGCATTAATACAGTCATACGAAGTACCTGGCACAGGATTAACTGCACCTGATGCATATTTTGTAGTTACAGATGTTAAGGTACAAAAAAGAATGGAAGATTTTCCACCCCCACCTGATGCTTCAACACCTACAGGTTTAACAAACAATGGTGTAAGAGAAGAAGGTACAGAGGTTTATTGGAAAGCTGGATATATAGCAGAATGCTATGTTACTATCTGGGCATCTAAAGAAGCTCGAGATGATGGAAATAAACCAATCGGCTTTGCGGGTTTAAACTCAACAGAAGTCGAAGCAGACTTACATATTGGTACAAAAGGATTGGACCAAAGATGTAGATTTTTTATCGATATGGATTCGAGCGATAGTCATATAGTTCAATCGTATAGTCACTTGAAATCACTTGATTATTTCGAAACCGCAATCGAAGATTAATAAATAGGTTATAAATAGATTTTTTATAGGAGAAATTAAAAATGGCACTAACAACAGATTACACTTGGGCTTGGGAAGTAACTCAAATCCGCAAAAGTGATCGACAAAATACCGAGGGCGCAACTTTAAGTAACGCTGTCGTTCAATCGTTCTGGAAATTAACTGGAACAAACTCAGGCGGAGTATCCGGCGAATTTTCAGGCGCAACTCCATTAGATCCAACAAATACCCCTGCTGGTTCTTTTGTTGCATTTGAAGATTTAACTGAAGCTACAGTACTATCTTGGATACAAAATATAGTAACTAGCGATCAAGGTTATTGTGATCATATTGCTGAAAGAGTTACTGCTTCAATTAATGAAGAGCTTACACAAGACGCATCAATGCCTTGGGCTCCTGAAGAAGACGTTACTCCTCCAGTACCAGATGATGCAGCTGATCCTGCAGACGAAGACGACGGAGAGTAAAGTTAAATGACTTACTCTTGGCAGATTCTAAATTTTGTAACTCGAGATGAAGTTAATGGCGATGGCGTTACACTAAGTAACGCTGTTGTCAATATTCATTGGAAACGAAATGGTATAGATTCTGAAGGTAATACTGCTAACGTTAATGGTTATACATCATTAACAGCTGGTTCAGTTGCTGGAGATGACTTTGTTGCATTTAATGATTTGACTGAAGAAACTGTTACTGCATGGCTTAACACAGCTAACGCAGATCTGATCGCTTCTTATAACGAAAAGATTCTGTCGAAATTAGCAAAATCTAGTGAAACTACTAGAGCTGTTCCCTGGTCATAAATAATAGTTGACAATAACACAAAAGTGTGTTATAATATAATATAGTTTTTTACATTATGGAGCATATATGCATGATTTACGTCATCATGGTTTAGTATACCATGCTTTAAAGCGTGGTGGATCTATCCATCCAATTACACTTCCGAAAGAATTAACTGGTGAAACTGGTATAATGAATCCTTCGATCTTCATTCACGAAGGTCGGATTCTTTTAAACGTTCGCCATGTCAATTATACACTCTACCATTCCGAAGGTAAACAGTTCCCGCATCTATGGGGACCACTTCAGTATATACACCCAGAAAACGATGTCACATTAACGACTCATAACATTATGTGTGAGCTCGATCCTAATATGAATATCTTATCTGCTGGTCGTATTAAAATGAATTTAGATACAGGTGAACCTACCTGGAACTTTATTGGTTTAGAAGATGGTAGACTATTTGCTTGGGAAGGTAGACTGTTTCTTTGTGGAGTACGAAGAGATTGCTACGACGATAAAGGCACAGGTCGTATGGAAATGTGCGAGATTGAATTTATTGATAATGAATGGCAGGAAATAGGAAGACATCCTATTAAAGCGCCAGGTGACGATGGTACTTATTGTGAAAAGAACTGGATGCCAGTACTTGACATGCCATGGCACTTTGTTAAATGGTGTAACCCAACAGAAGTTATCAAATACGATATCGACACAAGAACAACAACCACAGTACATTTAGACGAAGAGAAACAGTATAGTCAATTTCATCGTGACTTAAGAGGCGGTACACAAATAATGCCTATTGGTAATGGTAATAGGTTAGCCCTTACGCACGAAACAGATTTATATAAAGACACCTTCGGTCGAAAGGATGGCCACTACAATCACAGAATTGTCGTGTGGGATAAAGATTGGAACATAGTACATAATACCAAAGACTTCCACTTTATGGGCACCCAGATTGACCACACGACCGGACATGAATACAATATTGAGTTTGCTACTGGTATTTGTGTTTTAGATGGTAACGTGTTGATCGCTTATGGTTACCAAGACAATGGTACGTATATACTTAAGATGCCAGAAAAGGTATTTTTTGATTTTGTGAGTAAAGGATAAATTATTATGTTACAAGAATTATTAAACACACATTGCCTTGACCCTAAAAACCCACGTAAACTATATGACTTAGCTGCAGAATACGATCGTTTAGATCAAGGAGCTATGGCCGTATCATTATATCTTAAAACAGCCGATATCTCTGATACCGAGATCCATGATGAAAGGATTTTACAATATAAGTCTATGATTGGTATTGCTCGATGTTATCAAAGACAAAATAATAGATTTCACACAGTTGAAACATGCTACATGGATGCTATTGCGTTGTTCCCATTTAGACCTGAAGCTCATTTCTTTATAGCAGAATTTTATGAGCCTAATAATAAATGGAAACAAATGAAGATGCATACTCAAATGGGATTAGAGTATTATAATGGTGCATGGGAAGTTGAAGACATTCCTGGATTTGATGGATATCAAGGTCTACAATATTATGACGCACTATCTACATGGTTTATTGCAGGAACACAAACTGGTAAACATGCTTTCTTTGATCTAAAACACAGAGAAATTTTAGACGATAAGTATAAAGCAAAAGTAGATCACATGGTAAATACATGTTACTATCCAGATACTATACCTTATAAGCCAGAAGATTACGAGAGATTTAAATTTGACTTTGATAGTTTAGAGGTAATAACTAAAAACTACTCTAAGCACATGCAAGACTTATTTGTATTAGCTGTACACGATGGTAAGCGCAATGGTACTTATTTAGAAATTGGTTCAGGCGATCCTTTTGTTCATAATAACACAGCACTACTTGAAACTGAATTTAATTGGAAAGGTATTTCTATTGACAACTCAGAAGCTTTATGTTATAATTTCAAAGAGAATAGAAATAACATTATCGTATGTTCAGATGCTACTACGTTAAATTACGAAGAGTTATTTAATGTTCATTCTGTTGATAATAAAATAGATTATTTACAAATTGATTGTGACGAAGCAAGCTTAACAATACTCAAAAATCTTCCTTTAGATAATTATCAGTTCGGTACTATTACGTTCGAGCATGATTCTTATAGACTAGGAACAGGTATTAGAGATGAAGCTCGAACAATATTGAAAAAAGCAGGTTATGTTTTATTAGTTAATGATGTTGGATTTTTCCCTGGCCATGCTTACGAAGATTGGTATGTACATCCAGACTTAGTTGATATCAAAAAAGAGATGATTGGTACACACGGTATTAACTTTGTGTGGGATTATTTTATGGAGGAGCTATGATTACAGTAGTTGCAACAGGTGGTTTTGACCCAATACATTCTGGTCATATTGAATATTTAAGAGATGCAAGTACTTGTGGTACAAGACTCGTTGTTGGTGTTAATTCTGATGAATGGTTAACTCGTAAGAAAGGTAGATATTTTATGCCTTGGGAAGAACGTGCTGCTATTGTAAGAGAACTTGCTTGCGTAGATGAAGTAATATCATTTGATGATTCAGACGATAGTGCTATTCATGCATTAGAACAAGTTAAACTTTTATATCCTAATGATAGAATTATATTTGTTAATGGTGGTGATAGAACAAAAGATAATATTCCTGAGATGGCACTAGAAGGTGTTGATTTTGAATTTGGTATTGGTGGAAACAATAAAGCTAATAGCAGTAGTTGGATATTAAAAGAATGGGCCCAACCTACAACACAGCGTAAGTGGGGAACATATAAAATATTAGATTCTAATGGCCATTGGCAAGTTAAAGAATTAAGTTTTGATGTTGGTCATTCATTAAGCGATCAACGCCATACACATAGGTCAGAACATTGGCACATTGTAAGTGGTTCTGTTTTAATGGAACTCGATAGAGGCGATGGAATGCCTGGGTCAAAACACACAAAGATTTACCACGCAGGTATGAGCGTTGATATTCCAAAAGAAACATGGCACAAAGCAACCAATGTTGGTAAAGAATCTGCTAAAGTAATAGAAGTATGGTTAGGCGATATATTAGAAGAAAGTGATATAGAACGTCGCGATTAATATAAATAGAACTATACTGATTTAAACGCTAATAGTCGGAGGACGAAGATGGCAATTAAAATAAGTGGCGAAACAGTCATAAGCGACACTAAAAAGATAGGTAGATCATCAAGCGGCGATGGAAGACTTAACTGGCTAGAAGACGTCGATTTCACAGATTTTCATCCAGCAATAGAAACATTAGGCGCATCAGACGGAATCAATATAGGTGGTACTGCAGGCGGTGGAACTAGCTTATACTCATGTACTCTAACTACAAATAAGAATTTTTATAAAGCACCAGCAGGTTCTATTGGTGTTAGTGAATACGGCCACCAGGTTACAGTTTATTTAGATCGTTCTGCTTCACTCTATACTCCAACATTTAGCTCACAATTTAAGTTTACAACAACACCAAGTTTTGGAACTGACAGATATTGGACGCTGTCGATGGTTGCTTGGACAGATGGAAACTTCAGATGTACACTTGTACCATTCGACGAACAATCAACTCCATCATCTTCTTTTTCTAATTTTGGTGGTCCGTTAGGAAGTCTCCAATGGAACAACCAAGATAATTCATTCGGAAGTGGTACTCCTTGGGCAGCTGCTGGTATATCATTTCTTCACAACCCAGCAAATAATAGAGTTACTGTAGTAACATCTGGTGGTAACTCAAGAGAAGGTACTACACAACAAACAACATATGCAAACTATACTGGTTTAACTAGTATTACAGCTGTTGAAGTTCAATATAACCCAGGCAGTCAATCATGTACTGGAAGTAATTGTGGTTCTAACTCAGGTCAATCATATGGTCCACTACCAACTGATGACGGTAAAGCTGCTGGAACCTATTATAGTTGTGCTTCAAGTTCAGTCTTTTTTGGTTGGTCTTCTGAAGTAGATGTAAATTCAGGCACTGATAGCCAAACATTAGCTGCATTTAATTCATCTGATCCAGATTTTAAAATTAAAATTGTATGTGCTGAAGGTACTTTTTATTCAACAACAAACGTCGGAACCGGAGTTAACCTATTCACTAACTATGGCCCAACAGCAGGAATCGGAGGCATTTAATGAGTATTAAAATAGACGGCACAGCGGTTATAGATACTTCCTCAGGTGGCTCAATAAAATATAAAAATCTTTTGGGTCTCGAAGGTCAGTATAATGATGCGAAACCAATATACGCCGCCAATACCCACGAAAGTCAGAACGCTGCAACAGTGCAACATATCGCTGCAGCTGATACTACAACCAGTCGACTATATGGCGAGAACTTAACACTTGAAGCTGATTATAAAATGGGTGGATTTAATAGTCAAACAAATGGCGATCAGTACACATTTTTAGTAGACACATCAACTAACCTTCACGATATATCATTTGACACAACAGATGGTGAAGTATGGCATTTCCCAGATGACAGTGAGCCAGATTTTACAACAGCAAGATACTGGATGATTACAGTTACTGCATGGGATGGAACCAACATTTCAGTTACAACACAAAGCTGGGGAGCATAAAATGGCTTTAACAGGAAACTATATAACAGTAAAGCTTCGAAGATCCGATAATGACGAAAATACATTTGACGAGTGGCAAATGCACCCAGAACATGACAACGACGAAGATAACCATCAAGAGCTTATAGCTCTTATGCAAAGGTTAAGGACAGATATGAAGGACAGGAGTTAATAATGGCTATTAAAATAGGCGGCGACACGGTAATTGATGATAGCCGAATAATGCAAAATATAGCAGGTAACGAAGGAACATTATACACGCGATATAATGCTAATTATCCTCTTTCTGCAACAACTGATAATATAAACTTTTCAACTCCATTTATGTTTTGCGTACTAGATGCAGCAACCACGTTTACAGAAACTGGTGCAGCTATTGGTAAATCTTCACAAATGTTATTAGATATTACTACAGCAGGTTATGTACCTACGTGGTCGTCTAACATAAACTGGGCAGAAGGCACTGAACCAACATGGGGCGACTATCAAAGATGGCACTGCTTTTTTACAGTTGTAGCTTTAGATGAAATTAGAGCGACTGCGTTTGGATATGGTGATATTACAAGTGTAGGCACACCTTCAAGCTGGCCTGCTGCAGCACAAAGTTTAGCTAGGGCAGGTGATACAGGAAATAGAACTGCTTATTCAGACGAGCACGAAAGCGGAAACTTGGGCGCTACTGGTTCAGTTTCAGGTTCATCATCAGTCACGACATATATTACACATAGAGCACCTCAAGGCGTCGACATAGGCTTAGGTTGGAATGGAACGGGCGGCGCTCAACCAGGATATTGGAACCAAAGTAACAACTTCATTAGCAAATCAGATGGTGATACATTAGATACATGGATAGAAACTAGTCTTTCAGCAGATTCGGCCAGATTTGTTAGAAAAAGTATTGGTGGCACCGTTATTGCTGATTCTGGATACATTTCAATAGGTACTGTTGGAAACCAAATAAGTGTTGCCACTAGTGTGTCTAGATCTAGATCAACGTCAGGATCCTCAAGCGGTAGTAATGAGCAAATAGTAGAATGCTGGTTAAGAAAAACAGGTTATACAGATACTAATGTAATTACTTACCGACATTTTGTTGAAGTTTATGTAAGTGCTTCTGGTTGTTTCCTTGGCTCAGCTAATCTATACAGATGGAATGTTGATACAAATACAGCAGATATTATAACAATGAGCGACGCTTATGAACAATTTGTTGCTAAAGAAGAAGATGCAGTTCATCACGTTATCGGTACAGACGGAAACAATAAAGAAATATTAGCTTTCAGTAAATTTGATTTAGAAGATACTTTCTATGCGTTCAACGGAAACGATACTTTTGTTTCAAGTAGTCACCCATTCTTAACAACTGACGGTTGGAAATGTTGTAATTTAGAAGATGGTAATCATGATTATCCAGATCTTGAGTTAACACAACTTGCAGTAGGTGACACATTACAAAAATATAACGCTGCAACGAACGAATACTACGAAGAAGAACTTACATCTATTACACCATTAACAGGTGAAACAAAAGAAGTATATTTACTTGATGTTGGCGGCGATGACACGTACGTTGTTGACGGATATGTAGTTCATAATAAGTAAAGGAAATAAAAGATGCCAAGCCACACATTCAATACACAAGCAGGGTCTCTAGCTACAGGCGGAACAGGCGGTGGTTCTGCGCAAGTTACCGGTTCTGTAACAGTTGAAAACGTAAGAGATGCAAGCGAAGGTACAGGTCTTCAAAATGCCCAACTAGCTTATGGTTCAACGTCCGCAGCTGCCGACACAGATCTACAAGTTATCTTTAAAAGACCAACTACTACTCAGGTGCAGCTGAGGATACAAGACGACAGCTCAGCATCAGGACCAGGCGCAGCAACAGATTTTGACACTGCTCAAGCTAATAATCCAACATCTGGCACTGATTTATACAATGATTTGAGCGGGGCAGTTGAAGGCCCTAACGGAACTGGTTCAATTGCAAGTCCTGGTACTTTTCGTTGGACTGTTGCAGAATACCAAGACGGCGAAGGCATGACAGAACACAGGCTTGAAATTTGGTGGAATGGTACTCGTGTACACTTACAGTTGATCGGTGGAGATGCTGTCACATCGAAGACTGTTGGCGCATATACATACACTCCTGGAAGCACCTACGCGTCAAATTCAACTACCACACATAAACAAGTCAGTAGAACTATACCAACATTTTCAGCTTACGCGTTTAACAGTAATGTAGGTACTATAACAGCAATTAGAATGAAAGTTACTGTGTCAGCAATGACGAACACCGCTGGTTCAGTAGCACCACTTAGAACTCTAGCTGGAACCCCGTTGGCGTCAGGTAGTAATGATTCTGGATGGATAACTTCTAATCTTAGTGATGGTATAACTTTAGATATACAGCACAAGCCAACGACTGCTACTACTCCGTCCGATAACGCAACTTATACTTTTGTTGCAGAAGTAGAATTATGGGCTAGAGCTTCTGGTGTATCTGACACAAAGCTTAAAGACTTTGGGATGTCAGCAACTACAATAGTAGACATATAAGATAAATATTAAAAACAAGAGTTAAATTAAATGGCCATACCAAATACAAGAGAACTTTTCAAAGATTACATTCTTAGAAAGATCGGCGCGCCTGTTATTGAGATCAACGTATCTGAAGAGCAAGTAGAAGATCGTATTGACGAAGCTATATCGTTTTGGAGAGATTATCATTATAACGGAAGTCAACAAGTTTATCTTAAGCATAAAATTACTGCAAGTAAATTAGAGCTTGATGCTGCAGTAGCAGGCAACTTTGTTGTGGGTGAAGAGATCGTCGGTGGTACTTCAGGCGCAAAAGCTACAATTGCAAAAGATTCTGATGGTAGTACAGTAGTTTATGATTATCTAACACATAAAGAACTAATACCTTTTGAAGCAAATGAAACACTTACTGGTGTTTCCTCTGGTGTAACTGCTACCATTACAACAGTAACTAAAGGTGATAGAGAAAACGGCTATCTTACCCTACCTCAAGGACTGCTTGGTATCTCTGGTGTATTTCCATTAACATCTAATCTTTCAACTGGTTCTGGTATTTTTAATGTTCAGTATCAATTTGTTTTGAATAACATTGAAGATATTACTGGTTATAACGTTCAAAACTATTATATGACAATGAGTCATTTACAATTCCTGCAAGAGATTCTTGTAGGTAAACCAATGATTCGTTATAATAAGCATGTTAATCGTTTGTATATCGATGTCAATAAAGACTTCCTTACACCAGGCGACTATATTATTATTGAAGCATATGATGTTATTGATGGTGATACTTACGGAGATGTTTGGGGCGATCGTTGGTTACAAAATTACGCAACAGTTTTAGTAAGAGAAAATTGGGGATTAAATTTAACTAAGTTTACCGGTATGCAATTAGTTGGCGGAGTTACATTTAACGGTGAACAGATTCTTTCAGAAGCACGTGCAGAACGAGAAAAGATGGAAGAAGAAGCAATTCGTTCTTACCAACCGCTTACTTATAACTTTATTGGATAATGTTTAGATGGCAACCAATGTATTCTTTAGAAACTACGATAACTTTAACGAACAGAATTTAATTGATGATTTAGTTATCGAGAGCATACGAATGTATGGTGTTGATGTTATGTACATTAAGCGTACCATAGGTGCTCGTGACGATGTTTTAAACGAAGATGATTTACCACTATACGATGAGATGTTTCAGTTTGAAGCTTATGTTAAAAACGTGGATGGGTTTGAAGGTGAAGGCGATTTCCTTTCTAAATTCGGTTTACAAATACGTGATAGTATTACATTCACTGTAGCTAACAGAACATTTGAAAGACATGTTACTAGAGAAGTTGTCGAGATCATAAGACCTCGTGAAGGCGATCTAATATACTTCCCTCTCAACGAAAAAATGTTTGAAATTAAATTTGTTGAGCATGAAAGCGTATTCTATCAGACAGGTGCTTTACAAGTACAAGACATGAGATGTGAGTTAATAGAATACAGTGGCCAACGATTTAGTACTGGCCATCCGAATATTGATAACTACTTTGATTCGATTGATACTACAAGCACTACAAATTTACAAGACCTTGCTAATACAGAAATTGACGGAAGTGATTCTCTTGCAAGAAACTTTACATTCGAACAAGAGGGTGATAATATCCTTGATTTCTCAGAGAGCGATCCGTTCACAGAAAATATTAATATAAGTGATACCTAATGGCTATAGCTAACTATTTCTACAACAGTACAACACGTAAATATGTGGCACTTTTTGGTACATACTTCAACCAATTACAAGTTAAAAGAGTTGATAACGGTGGTGTAACACAGCAGTCAATGATTGTGCCAATCTCTTACGCTCCTTATCAAAAGATATTATCTCGTTTAGATCAGAATCCAGACTTTAAAGCTAAAGCTGCGATCACTCTACCGCGTATGTCGTTTGAAATGACAAATATGCAGTATGATTCAGAACGTAAAATATCACCTGTTACTAAGATCAGAAAAACATCTGTAAGTGATGAGTTCGGTGGACGTAAGTTTGTTTATGCTGGTGTTCCATACAACTTAGATTTCCAATTGTTTATTATGACTAAATATCAAGAGGATGCTGTAAAGTTATTAGAGCAAGTAATTCCATTCTTTAACCCAGACTATACACAAACTGTCCGCTTAATGGAAGGTATAGATCCTATTGATATCCCTTTGATATTAAATAGTGTTTCAATGGATGAAGTATACGAAGGAAGCTTTGACGAACGAAGAGCGATCGTATATACACTTAACTTTACTATGAAAGCTTGGTACTTTGGACCTGAAAAAGAGAAAGGAATTATTAAGTTTGTTGATATACGATATGCAACAGACTCAACCAGTAATACTACACCAGAAGAGTTTTATACTCTACAACCTGGTATGGATGCTAATAATGTTGCAACTACAGACCAAGATCTTTCTGTTGATTACAGCTTAGTAGACTACGATGACGATTGGGATTATGCGGACGGAATAGCAAATACTGCACCAACTGTATAAAAGGGTTGACAAAGCACTTAAAGTGTGTTATAATATATAATGATTTTTAAATTATGATGGAGAAATTATGAGTAAAATTGGATTTACATGCAGCGCATTTGATTTATTACATGCAGGTCATGTACAGATGTTAAGAGATGCTAAAGCACAATGTGATTATTTAATGGTGGGATTACAGATGGATCCTGCTAAAGATAGACCAAAAGACAAAAACCCTCCGATACAATCTATTGTTGAGAGATATACACAACTCAAAGCAATATCTTACGTAGACGAGATCATACCCTATAACAGCGAACGAGATCTTGAAGATATACTAGAACTATATCATATTGATGTTCGTATATTAGGTGATGAGTATAGAGATAAAGAATTTACTGGTAAAGATATTTGCCGTAAACGAGATATTGATCTCTATTTTAATAAACGAGATCATAGGTTCAGCACATCAAAATTACGCAAGTCTTGCGCTTGGGTTAATAAAGATGGTGATTGGAAAATGACTCAAGAAGGCTAAATGAGATATGATAGACTCAGATCTGCCGCTTATGGAGAAGGCCGAAGATGGTTCAAGTGGTGGTTAGTATTTACAGGTCAACGAAGGTCATAAATAAATAATGAAACAAGATAAAATTGCAGAGGTTCTCAACATGCGATCACTACAAGACGCAGACGAGAGAAAACAAGAAGTTCTAGACGAACTCAACCCAGATAAATTGCCTGACCTACCAGAGATAACTGTTAGCAGCGATATCGTAGAGGTCGAGGGCGAAATACAGCCTCTCGCAGTTGTAGACAGCCAAGCTGATGAGAATCTAAAAGATATTGAGTTAGCCAAAGAAAATATTGAGAATATTATTAACTTGGGTGATGAGTCAATCAAAGAAATGGTTGAGATTGCAAAGCAGTCTGAGTCACCAAGAGCTTTTGAAGTTGTATCCACTTTAATGAAAACACTACTTGACGCCAACAAAGATTATGTTGAGATGTCAACGAAGAAGCGATACGCTAAAGAAGAAGCAAACCCAGCTAAGAACGAAGTTACTAATAATAATTTAATAGTATCTACTGCAGATTTGCTCAAAATGATAAACGGTGAAGAAGAGAATAAATGAGTAATGGATATTTAGGAAACTCTTATCTCAAACGTACAGGAGAGGCACTAGAGTATACACCTAAACAAATTAAAGAATTCGTAAAGTGTGCTAAAGATCCTATATACTTTGCTAAAAAATATATTAAGATTGTTCATGTTGACAAAGGCCTTGTTCCTTTTGACATGTACGATTACCAAAAAGAAATTTGTGATAAGATATTTTCATCACGACGTGCTTGTGTTTTAACTGCTCGTCAGTCTGGTAAGACAACTACTGCTGTCGCTGTTATCTTACATTATATTTTATTTAACGAATTTAAGACAGTAGCTATCCTTGCTAATAAAGGAGATGCATCTAGAGAAGTTATGGGTAGGCTTAAGTTAGCTTATGAATCATTACCCAAATGGTTGCAGCAAGGTATTGAAGAATGGAATAAAGGTAATATCGCACTAGAGAATGGTTGTCAAGTATTAGCAGGAACAACCTCATCAAGCGCTATTCGTGGTAAGTCTGTTAACTTCCTATATCTAGACGAGGTTGCATTTATTGAAGGATACGATGAGTTTTTCGCTTCAGTATATCCTACTATTTCATCTGGTGAATCTACAAAACTATTAATGACATCAACGCCAAACGGTTTGAATCATTTTTGGAAAACATGTAAGGGTGCTGAAGAAGGTACCAATGGTTATCAGTTTACTAAAGTAATGTGGAATGATGTACCAGGCCGAGATGAAAAATGGAGACAAGAAACATTAGAAGCTCTTGACTATGACGAACAAAAGTTTAGACAAGAGTATTGCTGTGAGTTTTTAGGTAGCTCAGGAACATTGATTGATGGTGCTAAATTAAAAGAATTAGCATATTCCCGACCAATACAAGAAAGAGAAAACTTAACACAGTATGAAGCAGCTGTAGAAAATCATACATATGTAATAACAGTTGACGTATCTCGCGGTAAAGGACTTGACTATAGCACATTTAATGTAATTGATATTACATCTATGCCTTATAAACAAGTATGTACCTATAGAGATAACACAGTGAGTCCCGTGGATTTCGCGGCAATTATATATAGAATAGGATTAATGTACAACGAGGGTTCGGTACTCATCGAAATCAATGATATCGGTGAACAAGTATCAGATGTGCTCTTGATGGACTATGGTTATGAAAACCTTCTCTTTACTGAGAATGCAGGAAGATCCGGTAAACGGATATCAAGCGGATTTGGTAAAAGAGTAGATAATGGCATAAGAACAACAAAAAGTGTTAAGAGTATCGGTTGTTCTATATTAAAAATGCTGATTGAACAAAATCAGCTAATCTTACAGGATTATAACACAATACAAGAGTTATCGCGTTTTAGCAAAAGGGGAAATTCTTACGAAGCAGAATCTGGGATGCACGACGATTTGGTAATGAATTTAGTTATCTTTTCGTGGTTATCAGACCAGGCCTTCTTCAAAGATCTTACCGATATCAACACTATGATGCGGTTAAGACAAAAGACAGAAGAACAGATTGAGCAAGATCTACTACCATTCGGATTTATTGATGATGGTGGAGATGATGCAGTTGAAGACGACGGATATGGATTCGCAAGAGAATCATGGCAGATCTGATAAGCCTTCAGTTTTTATAAATAGAATAGTGATAACTAATTTTAGACAAAAGTTTTAAATAGATAATATTAAAGGAGAAATAATATGGCTTTTTCCGTAAGTCCTTCGGTAATAGTTCGCGAAGTGGACGCATCAGCATCGGTTCCGGCCATCGCAACGCCACCTGCCGCTATTGCAGGTGTTTTTAGATGGGGTCCGGTCGGCGAGACAGTACTAGTTTCTTCAGAGAATGAATTAGTAGAGCGTTTTGGTGAACCAAACAACGATAACTATGAGACATTCTTTGTAGCAGCAGACTATCTTTCGTACGCGAATGCATTATACGTAGCTAGAGTAGATAACGGTGCAGTTAAAGCATCAGCTTCTGATGTACAATTACACGCAAATGGAAGTGTTAACGCAGCAGCAACAAGACATGGCGCCTTTGAAGCGTTATATGAAGGTAAACTAGGTAATTCACTTGAAGTTGCTTATGTACTTGATACTTCATTCGAAAATGCTGTTATTAGTTTGGAAGCTCCTGTTGATGCAGGTGATCCAGAGAATATCCCAGCAACAAGATTAACAGGTAATACTCAAATCAGTCAAACGTTGAACTTCAATTCAACTAACATTATATTTGAACTTGCACCTGAAAATGCAATTGCTGCAGACACATTTGCTCCAGGCGATGTTGTAACGATAGGTAATACTTCTGTCGGCTATCAAGATATATCAGTAGCAAGTTTTACTGATACTACTTTGAAAGCAGATGGTACTGCTACTTCTAACACTTCACTTATTGCATCACATGAGTTTAATATTGGTTTAAACGGAGCGTATACGCTTGCAGAAACTGATTTAAGTAACTTAACAATTGATCGTAAGTGGAAATATGCAAGTTCGTTTGGTAAGAAACCTCAAACTGGAAACTATCATGTCTTAGTAAAAGATAAAGATGGTGCAATCACTGGCGATGCAGGAACTATATTAGAGATGTACTCTGATATATCAACTTCACCAACAGCAAAACTATCAGACGGTTCATCTAATTACGCTGAACAAGTAATCGAAAACAAATCATCTTGGGTCAAACTTGCTAATACAGCACACTTCAGCTCTGGGTCAACAGACTCTGTTTATGAAGAATTCGGTGTTCTATCAGCTTCTCAGCTTGCATATCAAGTTAGTGCTAATACAGTATTGACTGACTCAGGCATAGGTACTGACGGTACCACAGAGAGTACAACAACTCTAGCAGCTCTTGCTGGTGGTTACGATATGTTTAAAGCATCTAATGAAATTGATGTTTCATTCGTACTACAAGGTAAAGGTGACAATTCAGGTAATCTTGCTAACTATATCATTTCTAATATCACAGATTATAGAAAAGACGCAGTTGCATTTATCTCACCTTCTAAAGAAGCTGTTGTTGATGAGAATAAGACAAACGCAAAACTTGCAAACGTAATTGCATATAGAAACAAACTTCAGAATAGCTCATATTGGTTTATGGATTCTGGATATAAGTATAGATACGACAAGTATAATGATGTATACAGATATGTACCTCTTAACGGTGATACAGCTGGTCTGGCTTCAAGAGTCGAACCATTTGAATCTCCTGCAGGTTTCAGAAAAGGTGTAATTAAGAATGTAGTTAAGCTTGCGTTTAACCCAAATAAAGCGCATAGAGATCAGTTATACAGCGCAGATATTAACCCAGTAATGAGTCAAGTAGGTCAAGGAATTGTTCTATTCGGTGATAAGACTGGATTAGGTCTACCAAGTGCATTCGATAGACTGAATGTTCGTAGATTGTTTATCTCTGTTGAAAAGGCGATCGCTAATGCTGCACAAACATTCTTGTTTGAACTTAACGACGAGTTTTCTCAGACACAGTTTAAGAATATCGTTGAACCTTTCCTAAGAGAAATTCAAGGACGAAGAGGTATTATTGACTTTAGAGTTATTTCAGACACTACAGTTAATACTCCTGCAGTTGTTGACCAAGGTAAATTTAAAGCTAATATCTTTATTAAGCCTGCTAGGTCAATTAACGTTATTGAGTTAACCTTTGTGGCAACACGAAGTGGGATTGAGTTTGAAGAAATTGTCGGCTCAATCGGTTAATAAATAATATAAAAGGAGAATACGAACATGGCATTTAACATTAATGAATTTAAGTCACAGTTAACTGGTGGCGGTGCTCGTCCAAGTCTGTTCCAAGTTCAAATTCTTAACCCTGTTGCTCCAGAAGCAGATTTTAAGGTTCCATTTATGTGTAGAGCTGCTGGTATACCAGCCTCTACCGTAGGTACCTTTAATACTAACTACTTCGGACGTCAGATTAAGTATGCAGGTGATAGAACATTTGCAGATTGGACTGTAACAATCATTAACGACGAAGATTTCATAGTCAGAAACGGTATGGAAGCTTGGATGAATGCTATCAACACCCACGATAGCAACCTCCGTGCATTACCGCAAGATTATAAATCTAACGCATTAATAACACAATACAGTAAAGATGGAGACGCGATTAGAACATACGTCTTTGAAGGGGTTTATCCAACCACAGTAGACCAGATAACAATGGACTGGAGTACAGTAGATCAGATCGAAGAATTTACGGTCAATTTCAGTTACGACTTCTGGCGTGTTGAAGGAGCTACTGGAATCCCTACAACCTAATTTAGGTAATATAATATGAAATTATTTGGTTTTGAAATATCGAGGCCACAAGACGAGAACGATTCAGTCGCCTCGTTTGTGGCGCCTCAAAATGATGATGGTGCAATTACCGTTAGTGGTAATTCACTTGGTGGTTTTTATAGTACTATACTTGATATGGAAGGTGCAGCTAAGTCTGAATCTGAACTTATCACAAAGTATAGGAATATGGCAATGCAGCCTGAAATTGCTCAGGCGATTGATGACGTAGTTAACGAAGCTATCTCTGTCGAGATTGACGAAAGTGTAGTTAAGATTACTTTAGGTGAGGCTGAACTGCCTGATAAAGTAAAAGAACGTATTACGGAAGAGTTTGAAGACATTATGGCAATGCTTGACATTGCTAATAATGGTTACGATATGTTTCACAAGTTCTATGTAGATGGTAGGTTAAACTATCATATTGTCATAGATCCGAAGCAATTGAAAAAGGGAATTGTAGAGTTAAGATACTGCGACCCTCGTAAGCTTAAGTTAATTCGCGAAGTAGACAAAAAGAGTAAGGATCCTCATAGTGGAGTCCCTACTAAAAAGATTAAGAATGAGTATTATATGTACTCAGAAAGTGGTTTTGGTTCATCGAAGAATGGAAACGATGGGTCAACTACCGGCTTTAAGATATCAAAGGATAGTATAGCTCGAGTAACATCGGGCTTGATGAATGAGAATAATAGTTTAGTACTATCTCATTTACATCCAGCGATCAAGCCGTTAAACCAGTTAAGAATGTTAGAAGATGCTACTGTTATCTACACGTTAACAAGAGCACCTGAAAGAAGAATTTTTTATATTGATGTCGGTAACTTACCGAAGGCGAAAGCAGAACAGTATCTTAGAGATATGATGACTCGTCATAAGAATAAGTTACAATATAATTCGTCAACTGGTGAGATAAATGACTCACGTAAGATGTTGACAATGACTGAAGATTTTTGGTTCCCACGAAGAGGTGGTGAACGAACAACTGAAGTTGATACTCTAGCTGGTGGTAGTGCACAGGGCTTAAGTGATGATACTAATATGTTGTATTTCCAACGTAAATTATATAAAGCGTTGAAAGTACCATTGACTCGTTTAGAGCCAGAGAGTCAAGCAACATTTGGTAGAGCTTCAGAAATAACAAGAGATGAACTTAAATTTGGTAAGTTTATCAAAAGAATTAGAACACGTTTCTCATGGTTGTTTAATATAATGCTTGAGAAGCAGTTGATACTCAAAGGAGTGTTAACACCTGACGAATTTGATGCTATCCGTAATGATATTCGATATGAATTTGCTAAAGATAATTATTACGATGAGCTAAAACAGGCAGAGATACTACGTGAAAGAATGAATACTTTACGTGATATCGAAGACCATATTGGAAAATATTATTCTAGAGAATGGGTTATACGAAACATTCTTCAGATTACAGAAGAAGAATTTTCTGAAATGAATAAGCAGATGGAGAAAGAGAAGCTTGAAGCTCCAGATGAAGCCGAAGATGATTCAGGCTTTTAATAACGAATCCATTTTGATAATAAATATAGATTAGATAAGAAATTACAGGGACTAAATATGAAAAACTTTAAAGACCTACTCTCTGAGGTGGCACAACCAAAGTCACCGGAAGAGCGAGCATTTAAAGATCAGCATAAGATTGAGTTGATTAAACACCCAGTCGCGCCAGAACATATTCACACTGGAGAAATTCCAGGGGTGACTAAGAAAGAGCGTCCGGCTGATCCTAAAGCTGGGGAAGACGAAAAGAAATATGATAATGGAGCTGCTGCTAAAGCAAAGCCATTTAAAATGCCAAGAAACATTGACGAAAGCGACTCAGTAAAGGCTAAAGAAGAATTAACATTTAAAGGTTTAATGACTAAAGTTTCTGAATCAGCAGACCTTCTTGAGAGTCCCCAAGAAGAAGTCTCAATGATGATGAAGCAACTTAACTTTATCTGTTATGCCTCTGAAGAAATTCAAGAGTATTTAGAAATCGACGGTTTAGATCCTGAAGAATGGTGGCAAGGTAAATTAGCACAAGCATTTGGTGAAATGAAATCATTATATGCATACGCTAAGGGTTCAGAAGTTACTAATAAAGCAATTGATATGGACGGAGACGACGATATCGATGATGACGACGTCGAACTAGAAGCTGGATATATTGCTTCTGGTATGTACGAAGAAGTAGAAGGATTAGGCCTAATATCAGAAAGCTTTGACTTAAGCGAATCTAAAATTGATATAGACTTTATCGGTAGCGACAGCCAAAAAGCTTCTATGGAAAAAAAGTATAACGTTAAAATCTCAATGCATGGCGATGGAATGGCATACGTAAATGGCGAGCCAAAGGATGTTTTCAAATTTGCTATAGATCATTACGGTGATGCTGATGATGCAGCTGATAACCACCCTGGTCTAGCTAAGTCAATACGTTATCACAAAGATGGTTTAGAAGAGAATTTAGAAGAAGCTAATTTTAAGGCTGGTAATATTAGACTTAAAAATGGTCAAAACGTAAAAATAGATTTTAAAGATGTTAAGCATCTCAATTCAATGATGAAAGGATTAAATCCTAAAAATCGTAAAGAGATGGAAACTAACATGATGAAAGATAAAAAAGGGTTTGATGAAATCCTTAAGTTTGCTACTCAATCCGGAGCTTAATAATGGCTTGGGTTTCAGTACCTGGTAGTAACGGAATATGGCAATTTGATAACGCAGCAACTGCCGCGGATACTTATTCAGATGCCAACGGAACTACAGCTGCAGGAGTTAGAACATATACTCCAACAGGTGGTAATGCCCAATACACATATATTAAGTGTAGAAAAACGGGTGAGACAACAGAACGAGGCGAACTAAACAAGAACTTTTATGATAGTAAAAGTGCAGGCGGCACTCCATAAAAGTATATAAATAATTTAAAGAATTTTAATTAAGGTGATAATATGCAACTTATTACAGAACTAAATGAGAACCTTGAAGTAATTACTGAAGCTAAAGAGGACGGATCTAAGTCCCACTTTATCGAAGGTATCTTCATGCAAGGTGATCTAAAAAATAGAAACGGACGTACTTATCCGAGTGAAACTCTTGAAAAAGAGATGGAGCGCTACGATCAAGAATTTATTCAACCGAAGCGTGCCCTTGGAGAACTGGGACACCCAGACGGACCAACTATTAACGGTGACAGAGTATCACACTTAATTACTTCAATGAGACGAGAAGGAAACGACTTCTACGGTAAAGCTAAAATCTTATCTACTCCAATGGGTGAGATTGTAAAATCTTTATTAGACGAAGGTGTTAAAATCGGCGTCTCAACAAGAGGATTGGGTTCAGTCAAGCAATTGAAAGACGGTGTTATGGAAGTTCAAAAAGACTTTCATTTAGCAACTGTAGACATTGTAACTGATCCTTCAGCTCCAAATGCATTTGTTAATGGCATTATGGAGAACAGAGAGTATTATTACGATATCGCTTCTTCATCTTGGAGGCCTCAGGAAGTAGCTGAAGCCATCGAGGAGATTGTCGAGGAAGTCGAGAAAAAGGTTAATCGTGTAGTGCGAACAATTGATGAAGCAACGGCAGCAAGGATGTTTCAAACATTCGTTCGTTCTTTGAGAAATTAAACAATTAATAAATAATTTGCAAATAGATTTAATTTATATTTAAATAGATATTAAAGGAGAAATAATTATGGCAGACGACAAAAATAAATTCGTTGCTGATGACGGTTATTCAGAAGTACCTCAGCCTGTAAAGCCTGAAGGTGGAGAAAACGTCAAGAAGAAGAAAGGCGAAGTCGAAGTCAAGAAATCAGATGTAAAGACTCCTGGCCAAGAAAAAGCCGGTGAGAAAGTACCAACTGCTGAAGAAGTAGAATCTACTGAAGAAGTTGTTGTTGAAGAAGAAGTCGTTGAAGTGGAAGCTTCAATCGAATCAATCTTCGAAGGTACTGATCTTTCTGAAGAATTCAAAACAAACATTAAGCTAGTATTCGAAGCAGCTGTTAACGAACAAGTTGCAACAAAGACTGAGTCTTTGAAAGAAGAACTAGAAAGTAAATTAGAAGCTGAACTAACTGAAGCTATTGATACTCGTATGAAAGACGTTGTCGAAAATGTAGACAAGTATCTTGATTACGTAGTTAAAGAGTGGATGGAAGAGAACAAGATCGCAGTAGAAGCTGGCATTAAAGTTGAAATGGCAGAATCATTACTTGACGGTCTGAAAGGACTCTTCACTGAGCACAACATCGAAGTATCAGAAGAGACTTTTGATGTAGTTGAGAGTTTAGAGAAGCAAGTAGCTGAACTAGAAGAAGGTAGTAATTCTGTAGTCAATGAAAATATTGAACTTAAGAATACTATTGCTTCTATGAAAGCTGTAACAGTATTTGAAAGTATGGTTGAAGGTTTATCTGAAAATCAGGTAGAACGTTTTAAAGTACTTTCTGAAAAGCTTGACGTTGAAGATGTAGATGCTTATGCAGAAAATCTTTCAGTAATCAAGGAATCCTTCTTTAGTGAAGGCAAAGTAGTTGCCCCTAAAGTTGAGGATGTCGAAGAAGACGAAATTATTCTAGAGGAACAGGAAGTGATTAAACCAGCTTCTGATTATAACTCTATCAATGCTCTAGTTGAAGCTTTCAACACTAAGAAGTAAAGAATAATTAATAATTGGTTTGTTTAACAAAACTTAATTTAATTTAAAAGGAGATAGAAATGAGTAACTATCAACAATTAGTGGAAAAGTGGAGCCCTATCTTAGAGCACGATTCTTTTTCACCTATTACTGATTCTCATAAGAAAGCAGTAACTGCAACAATCCTCGAAAACACTGAAAGAGCGTTATCAGAAACTGGCGATTTGTCAGCGAACATGACTTCTTTACTTTCAGAAGCAGCACCAACTAATGATGCTGGTACTGGTGGTTTCGGTTCAGCTGCAACAGCTGCAGGTCCTAACGCAGGTTATGACCCAATTCTTATTAGTCTAGTACGTAGAGCGGTTCCTAACCTGATCGCTTATGACATCTGTGGTGTTCAGCCAATGACTGGCCCTACAGGTTTAATCTTTGCTATGAGAGCACGTTACGGCTCACAAGCTGGTGACGAGGCTTTTTATAACGAAGCTGATACTGACTTCTCAGGAGCTGGTACACACGCAAATACATTACCAAACGCTAACAGCGCACTAATCACGACCGGTACTGGTCTTGACACAGGTGCTGGTGAAGCTTTAGGTGATGGAGCTGGTGCTGGATACGCTGAAATGGCATTCTCAATCGAGAAAGTCACAGTAGCTGCGAAGACAAGAGCTTTAAAAGCTGAATACACTACTGAGCTTGCTCAGGACTTAAGAGCTGTTCACGGCTTAGACGCTGAAACAGAACTTGCTAACATTCTTCAATCTGAGATCTTAACAGAAATCAACCGTGAAGTTGTTAGAACAATCTACAAAACTGCTGAAGTTGGTGCTCCTGGCTCCGCTGCTGCAGGTGTTTTCGACTTAGATGTTGATGCAAATGGTAGATGGTCTGTAGAGAAGTTCAAAGGCTTAATGTTCCAAATCGAACAAGAAGCTAACGCTATTGCGAAGGGAACTCGTAGAGGGAAAGGTAACCTGGTTATCTGTTCTTCAGACGTAGCTTCTGCATTGCAAATGGCTGGTGTACTTGACTACGCCCCTGCTCTTAACAGCAACACTCTTGAAGTTGATGACACAGGCAATACTTTTGCTGGTGTTCTTAACGGACGTTTCAGAGTGTACATCGATCCATTCGCTGGATCTAACTACCTAGTAGTTGGATACAAAGGATCAAGCGCATTTGACGCTGGTTTATTCTATTGCCCATACGTTCCATTACAAATGGTTCGTGCTGTTGGTGAGAATAGCTTCCAACCAAAAATCGGATTCAAAACTCGATACGGTATGGTTGCTAATCCATTCGCACAAGGTGATGTATCTAGCCAAGGTCTTGGTGCACTAACTGCTGATACTAACAAGTATTACAGAAGAGTACGTGTAACTAACTTATTCTAAGAATAATAAAGTAACACACCTTAAAGGGGGCCTTCGGGTCCCCTTTTTTTATTTACCAAAAAGGATTTAAATATGACTATTGTGTTTTGGGTGATTTTAGTAGTAGGCTCTATTAGTGCTATGGAAGGTAATAAAGAGTTAAACCGTTTATGCGATCAAGAAATTGAGGAAGGTATTTCTGAAACGGTTCGAGAGTGCAAACAATATCAGTACGATATGAGAGTTAAAAAAGGCTGGTAGAGTAGGTTGGTATTATATTAGCGATCGTCCTAAATCAGATCCTAATTGTTCGTATTCATGCATAGGTCCCGAGACAATACCTAGCTTATCTGTCTCAAAGTTTTTGCCGATTATTTTTATAATACCATCTTCTATTGCCGATAACATTCCAACTGCCGTGTGGCAATCTCCATCTATTTCTATTAATGCTTGTTTTTCAGCCATACAAGTATACCAAGTATCAAGACAATTCTTATCAGATAAAACTTTTGATACTGAGAACATATAGTCTTTATCGCTCTTTCGACATTGTAAAGCAATAACACCTTGACCAGGTGCTGGTAACATATCAGCAGTTCCAAATACTCTACTTATCTTATCAGATATACCAAGAGCATCAAGACCAGCTTTAGCTAATACTATCGCGTCGTATTCTCCATTCTCTTGCTTTTGTATTCGAGTATCTATATTCCCACGTATAGGAATTATCTCAGCGTTAGGATATAAATCTCGTATCTGCTGGATCCTTCTAGGGCTACTTGTACCTATAGTCCTAGGGTTAATATTATTGCCTACTAAACAGTCGTGGTGGTCATTTCTGGTCACTACACATGGTACTTCCAGGTACTTGTCATTATCTCGAGTGAGATCTTTAAATGCATGACAAGCAATGTCAATATCACCGTCCATAAGAGATTGTTCGATCTCTTTACAGAATACGCCTTTGCCACCCATTTCTTCAATGGATGTACTAGGGTTTAAATCTGCTTTTGAATCTATGAGAACAGTTTCCATTTGAAGGCCAACTGCTTCTTTTGCCATTAGTGTGTACGCATGAGCTAACTTAGACTTTCGTGTTCCAATTTTTGGAATGAACATAATATACTCTTGTTGGTACTCCGTAGGAGAGTCGAACTCCTGTTGCCGAGATGAAAACCCGGTGTCCTAACCACTAGACGAACGGAGCAAGGTTTGATTATTCTTGGTCGAACCTGACTAATTCTACGTCTTCGCCTGAACCACGAGTTTTAAGAAACCCACTGTCAATTAAAGATTCTATAGTAGCTGCAACCATTTCTTTCTTAGCAGCTCCGATCGCTACATAATATCCAAATGCAGAAAAAACTACAGATGTTACAAAGAATTGTGTGTAATCCATTAGAGGTCTCCGTATCTTGCTAATACTTTTTCGATGATTTTTTGTTGAGCAGATAGCTCTTCGTCATGGTCGATCTCAAGCTCAATTTTATCAAGAGTTTGATCTCCATAATCTTCAGGCCTAATAAAGCCTTCATCTACACTTAACTTCCAAATTAGATTTTCATCTATTTCAGCAAGTTTTTGTAGCGCAGCTGCTAATACAACATCGACATCAAGTCTGCCTGCGTTGCAATCTTCAGTTAAAGTTTTGACAATATCGTCGTTTACCATAGGTGGTGCCTCCATTAATATACTTATATAAATTAAACATTCGCTGACGCTAATTGATTCAAAAACCACTCGGGATGTTCTCCGTCGTATCCTTCAAATCCGCGCCACCAGCTAGGTGCTGGTCGACCCCAATTCCACTTAGCAAAAGGTTTTGCTGCGTGGTAATAGTTCCTATACGCCGTTACTGCATCTTCATTTCTGCATTCCGGGTAGTGACTCATCGCTTGTGCAAACGGTGTGAGTCCGTTGTCTTTAATGTTTTTAGGAGGCGTACTTAGCATGTCACCAAGTTTCTGCCACGTTACATGTTGTTTCTTTCTACGATATTCAAATTCCTCGGCAAGTCCGCGGAAGTGTTCGTAGTGCCACTTATAATTAGTTAGACTATCGGCTGTCCAAGTTGTACACGGATGGAATTTGTGTACTGCCAAATAGTAGAGGTTGTCTCGTTCATCACCAAACGAGTAATATTGTTGCATCGTCTTACCTGACTTTGAGCGTCTTCGCTCTGGTGTGCCGTCAAGCATTCGATGTACAGTTGAAAGCATCTGTGCACTCTCAACAATCATTTTACCAACGTGTTTGTCACAGACCATTTGGGCTGCAACTACTGGGTCGTTATCAAGTACAAATATATTCAATTACTGTACCCACACTTTGTTGTATTTAGTTGGCATATTTTCGCAACTGTAAGAATCATCTTCTGAATAGTTAAGAACTTGTACACATTCGTTAGTCGAATGGCTCACGTGAACATCTGGGATGCTCGTTGCTGCACTTAGTATTAGTACTATACCAGCAAAGAGAATAGTAATAAGAACTATAGAGACTAGATCATAAACAGTATTACGCATTATATTCACCTACCTTTTTGAACTTACGTCGTGATTTAGAAAACTGCTTCATTGGTTTATTAAACACCTTTAGATCTCCACCATTAGCTTTGTAAGCATAAAGTTGGCCAAGACCATTGACGTGGTATTCACCGTTGGATACATTCTCAGTACCCCAGTCAGTTATTTCTTGTAATATCTCAATCATTAGATTTACCTACAAACCATTTTTTAAATTCTTTAAAGTCTTCCCAAGGAAGTGCAAGGTACTTATTAGCACGTTTTTCTTCTTGTATATGTACGCTCATGTAACAAATAAAAGCACCAATTACTAATACAAACAACCCGATGGCGTATTCAAATAAAGTTTCCATTAGGCAGCCTTCCTTGAGAAGTATCTGCCTCGACCTGACCAGCCGACTCTTTGGACAGCTTCCATTGGAGAAGTTTCTGATGAAACTTTTAGGTATTCCTCAACTGTATAGTTATCAACTAAACAATTGATGTAAGATTTCCAAGGCTTTGCGCCGTACTTGAATCTTGCAATAAAATTAGGCTTGACTTTGCCAATCCATGAAGGATGGCAATCAGGGTGAACTTCGTTCATTAAAGGAGCTCCTGGAAATTCTCCACGATACATTAGGTACATTCCGTCCCAAGTAAATTCTTCTTTGTTAAATTTAGTTCCCATAATCAATTCCTTATTTAATTTAATTTATAAGTATATTATAACATATCAAAACGTATTTGTCAACCCTTTTTGACATTTATTTTCACTTATTTTAGCACGCCTTGAGAAGTGTTGGAGATACTCTCCAGATGCCACCTTCTACGGTATCAACTTGGATGTTCTTAATCATTACCTTAGTAACAACACCTTCTTGACGTTGGCCAAGCTTAGTCATAAAGAAGACCTTCTGCCCTTTAGTAAAAGAGTTCTTAGCCATCTGCTGCTTAGCTTTGTGCTGATCGTTAAACATGCCATTGATCATTCGCATCTGAGAAGCGTCAGCCTTAGCAAGTAAAGAGTTCATTTTGTTCAATTCGTTTTGAGTTAGCATAATGTAGTTTCCTATTAATTTAAATTTTCATATTTGATGGGTATATTATATCAAATCAAATGGTGTTTGTCAACTGTTTTTTTATATCAATTTGTTATAAGCTTATAACTATAGTGAATAACCAGCAGATTTACCGTAAAAGCCGATTTCTTCGAGCATTAACACGATGCTGTCCATATTAGTCTTGCCGACCATAGGATAGATGCCTACAGTCATAGGATCTGTAAGGTTAAACTGGCAGCCTTCCAGAGCTGGATCATTCTTTTTGATCCATAGGTCAACTAGGATCTTACCGTGCTCAAAGGTTTCTAAGTCTTTAGTTCTGACCTCGAAGTCTGTGATGTAGTAAGCATCATCTCTAGTTAAAGTTGGTTCTGGTTGGTTTCCAAGTATTCTTACGTTCATTTAGTTTCCTATTTAATTTAATTTATAAGTATATTATAACATATCAAAACGAATTTGTCAACCCCTAGTCGTCATTTAAATGACTTATTTTTAGTTTATTATAAATAATAGGAAGCCATTGTTAGCTTCTAAAATACGGAGTGTGTAGTGGAACAAATCTTCCAATTGATAGCAGATGTAGGATTACCTATTGCTGGTGCTCTTGTAATGGGGTTCTTTATATTTGTCATTATTAGACAGATATTTGAAGGAATCGTAGATAGTATCAAGACATTAACAATATTTTCCGAAGGCCTAGAGAACAGAGCTAGGTCGATGAGTAATGAGATTGTGAAAATAGATTTGTTAGTAAGTTCAGCATTAGGCCTAACACCTGATACTGACAGAATTGCACGTGCAGAAAATTTTGTTGAAGATGGAAAGGTTGACGTTAGACGAGACTAACCTATCCAAGAACATTTACATGAAGGAGAATGAAATGATTTATTTTGAATGGAGTTTTGATATAAGTGAAGCAGGCTTAAAGCTCACGGATCGAGCCGATCCAAACGAAACCTATCAAGTTCAAATCAGAAACACGCCACTTAAGGTCGGCGACACGTTTACCTTAGAGTTGGACAAAGACAATTGTATGTTTTTCCGTAAGGATGCAGTACAACCACCAAGGCAATTAGAGTTAGAGTGGTAATATGGAAGAATTAAACATTGCACTAATGGTGCAAGAGTACGGTTTTCCAACTATAATGGTTGTTGGATTAGGATACTTTGTTTATTTTGTTTGGAAATTTATTGACACAGAGATTACACCTGCTTTAGATAAACACCATATGCAGCTGATAAAAGTAATCGACCGTGTACGTATGTTAGATCAAGATTTAATTCGTTTGCAACAGAAAGTAAACGTTGTTCTAGAATATAGAGCAAAAGACGAATTGATGAGAGATAAAAATGAGAGTAAGAAAAATGAAAGAACTAAAGAATAAACCTAATAAAATAGAGGAAGGCCTTTTAAGTACAATACGCACGATATCTATAATAGTTAGTTTCATGCTGATACCTATTATAGCTATGGAACTTGCTGCAGATGAAAGCAGGTTCGGGTTTAAAGATGAGAGTTGAGAAAATGAAAGAACTAAAAATAATTAACGGTACACTATTAGGTGTACTAGTAATAGTATTATATTTTGGAGCTCAGTACGCTGAAGCCGATACTATTACACACAGATTTAAAAATCCATCATTTAGTGGTGTTGGAACAGGTGCTCATTATTTAACTATTGAGAACCAAGAGACAAGCAGAAAGGAAGCAATTAAAGATGCTTTTGATGCTGCAGAACGAGCTGCTCAACGAGCCGAAGAGAATACAACTCTTGCCAAGTTTATACGTAACTTAGAATCTCGTATTTATGCTCAGTTATCAAAACAATTAGTTGATAACATGTTCTCTAACGATAATCCAGTTAGATTCGGATCCTTTGTATTAGAAGGTTCAACTGTAACTTACGAAGTGATCACGAATGCTGATGGGACCGAATTTATTAAAATGACAATTATTGATGAGAACGGAACATCAACAGTTATCGAAATACCGATTGGCAGCGGTAACTTTGGAGGAAGCGATGATACGGGCTCTGACGGCGGCTAGTGTATTACTGTTTTTAACAGGTTGTGCTTCATTTTCACAAATTCCAGTTTGGAGC
>Ga0206682_10000877_pt1 | contig 31101 bp, 35 predicted proteins | sample M240m12015metaG_FD_155444 | JGI IMG/M metagenome (GOLD analysis project Ga0206682, IMG submission 155444) | Ammonia-oxidizing marine archaeal communities from Monterey Bay, California, United States - M2 40m 12015 | ecosystem: Environmental > Aquatic > Marine > Intertidal zone | place: USA...
CACTATTTGTAGAAAATGAAAATGAAAATAAATTGGGAATTATGATCAATAATAATGAAAAGAATTCACAAACAATATACAAATTAAATCTATTAGATATTCCTGATGATAATATTAGTATTCCGCCTGCTGAATTTGAAACAGAATTGTCATTACCTTCTGGGGATTTCCAAAAGATAATAAGAGATATGGTAAATATTGGGGAAAATATTGAAATTAAGAGTATCGGTTCACAACTTATCTTAAATTGTGAAGGTGATTTTGCTTCACAAGAAACAACTCTCGGCGAAACAAATAATGGATTAAAGTTCAATCAAACTTCACCAGAGTCTTTACCAATTCAAGGGGAATTTTCTTTGAAATATTTAAGTCTTTTCACAAAATGTACAAATCTATGTAACCAGATCAATCTATACATCAAAAATGATTATCCTTTAATAATAAAATATGCTGTAGCTTCACTCGGAAATATAAAACTTTGTTTAGCTCCAAATACAGGGGGTGATTAATTATCAACAACATGTTTTTTATATAATGAATTTTCTAAAATTAATTGTGAATTATTCTTTTCTATAAATTTATTCTTATAATCTATTGTTTCTGAAAACCACACTTTTACAATATTAAATTCTTTTTTAGGAGATATTGATAAACCATTAATTTTATCATTATCATCTTTAAGTAATGTCTCAAGTACACATTTTAAAAAGATAATCTTCCACTCATCAATAACATTCTTAGAAGAAATTTTGAACGATAAACAACCACCCAACCGATTACTAGGATCTTCCCAATTTGGAAATATACGGTTCTTCATAAGAAAAAACATTCCATTTTGATAATGATTTTGTTTAAATATATCAAAGATAAGATGAACTTCATATAAATCTTTCACACGAAATAGTTCTTTATATGAAGACTTTCCCCATTTGTTTTCATTAATAGAATGATACCATAACGTCCATTCATTCTTGATATCAACACATTCCATCTTATATCAATATAATTTATTATAATGTTTTAAATAATTATATTAAATATATTATATTGATGTTCACTGATATTCTTAAAAAATACATGAATATATTCATAATCGTTTTGTATGTTTATATTCTTTACTCATACGATTTTAAAGAAAACATCCCACTACTACTTGTAGTAACAGGGATATTTATTTACATAATATACAATAATAAAAATGGAGCCTTCACAGGAGATATAATAGAAGGTAATACAATTCTTGAAGATACAAATCGAGAAGATACACAACCCAATCAAGAAGAAACACTCGCTGTCGTATCGCCCCCTACTGCAGGAGGTGGAGATGCTACAGGAGGTGAAGGTGGAGATGCTGTAGGAGGTGAAGGTGGAGATGCTGCAGGTGGAGATGCTACAGGAGGTGCTGGTGGCGGTGATGGTGCAACACGCTCTGTTAACCTCGTAGATAGTCAAAAGTTTCAAGAATTATTAGATACTGTTAGAGAACTTGAAGGCGAACTTCGTGAAATGGATGAAGAAGGGACATTAGGTACAAATAGTAACAAAATTTCACAACTCTTTAACCTCTATTTAGAAATAGACCCTAATTTTTCAGTTAATAATATAGGTGGTTCTATGGTAACACCAAATATAAATGTACCTTCTGACTTATCTTTAAATGGGCGACCTATAAACTTAAATTTAGATTTAGGTAATATCAAGATTCCAAAAGATTTATTTGAAAAGGCTAAAATGAATGAAATGAAAAAATTAAAGAAAAGAATAAGAGATTTAGAAAATAAGGTAACAGCGATGGATCAAGAAGAACACGTTGGACTGTTACAAGAAAGAATAATGGATATTGAGATAGAAAATGATAAATGGGAACAAAAAGATATTGAAGAAAGCGAAGAAAATACTGATAATTTAAAATCCCGTAAAGTAAGGCATTTCGCAGAATACAAAACAACAACACCAATGGGAATGTATGATGGTTTATGTTTTGATCATCTTAAAAAAGAAAATGTGTATGGTTTAGCAGATGAATCAGAAGTAAATACATTTTTAGGAACAAGTATCCCTCTAAAAGTAAAGAGGGCTGATAACTCAAAATTAGAAAATGGTCCAACTGTAGATGGTAATGAAAATACACCAAAAAGAATGAATATGTTAGAAACAAATAAAACATCTATATCTTGTTGTGAAGATTCTCCTTATTTATCTAATAACGGATGTGTTTGTTTAACATCAGATCAAGAAGATTACCTTGTTAATAGAGGTGGAAATCACGTTGATTAAATTATCTTCCAAGCATCCTTTGATGTATAGCATCATATGTGCTAAAGGCACTTTGATCAGATTGTTGTAATCTTTTTACACGTTCTTCTTCTCTTTTCTCTTCCATTATTTGAATTTTTTTTTGTTTTTCTAAATCTTCTTGAGTCATCTCGTATGAAATACTTTTACGTTCTGTATTAGCCTGTCTTATTGTTTTACTACGATGAGAAATATCAACCGAAGATACATCTATCAGATGACTATTAGAAAAAGCATCGCGATAGTCTCTGTATTGTAAACCCGAACTACTTTCACCACTAAAATCATCTACTTTATCATCTCCTAATGTAACTAAACTATCTTTTCCTCTAAAGGAAATAGAAACTTGGGGTCCTTCATAGTTTACTATCTCCCCTTTCATTTGTTTTTTCTTTTTTTCTTGAAATTTTTGATGGAAATTGTTTTTACTTACATCTCCCCTCTCTATTTTATCACTTGTAAGTTGATTTTCTTCTATCCATTTTTCATACCCACTATCAAAGTTATTTTCTTGACGATTTTCTTCATATATTTTATTAAAAACATTTCTATCGAATTTATCTGATAAATTAACATTCTTTCTATTATCAGACATCTGATTACGTGTAAATTCTTCATTTTCTGTCTTTAAATCATTGTGAGATTTACGACTATCTTTTTCTCCTAATTTTTTAAGTAAAAACTGATATGCCTGTGTTATCTTTCTAAAATTTTCAGCATCTCCACCTTTATCTGGATGGTGTTTTAATGCTAATTTAAGGTATCCCTTTTTTAAAGAATTCTCATCATAATTTTTATCTAATTCAAATAATTTTAATATAAAATCTAGTTTTTCATCATTTTTCATTTGTTTTTTATGTGGTTTCTTTGTCACAGTTTGTTTAGGTATTTCCCTGGTATTAAGTCTTGCGAGTCTATTTATTTGATTTTGCTGAGATTCAATTATTTTTTTTTGTTCTTCAATATATTTTGTATATTCTTCACTAATTTCATTACTTTGTGAATTACCCATTATAATATATATAGTTCTACAAAAAATTTTTTAATATAACATATATTAAATGATAGCTGCGGCTTGTACACCATGTATATTAGGGACTTTAAAAGTAGGGGCGACTGCTTTCGCAGGAGCTATTGGATATTCAAAAGTAAGAGATAGAAAATTTAAAAAGACTAAAAAGAAAAATAAAAAGACTAAATCAAAAACAAAGAAAGGGGGTGGTAAAAGATATACAAAAAAACAAAAAGAATTTATAAGAGTTTGTCGTCGTGTTGAAAAAAATAAAGTATTAAATCCTAATATGAGAAATTTAGATTGTGAGAGTATGCTTGACCAAGGTTCTAAAGAAATATCTTGGATGAAAAATTGGTATGAAGATGCCCTTAAAAATAAAAAATTAGATTGGAATAAATACAATAAACATTATTCTAAAAAGAAAACAAGAAAGAAAAGTAATAAGCGTAATAAGCGTAATAAGACACGTAGAGTTAGAATGAAGAAGTAATTTAAAGCTCCCTTTGCCATGGTTCTACATATCCCATTTCCAAGAAATCAAAGATATCTTTTTCTGTTTTAATCTCTTCTCCATTTGGATCTACTACATTTTTTTCTTCTGTAAGTTCTTCAAGGTTATACTCATTAAGAGTATACCCCTTTGTGTTTGCTTCTTGCCTCATCATTTGGTTAAATTCCTTTGATCCTGTGAAGTAAAGGATTGCAAATGGATACTCATGTGGCTTTGTATACATAATATCTATACGTCTACCCGAACCATCTCTTCCAATCTTACTAATACCATTGTATTTCTTTCTACCAAATGCCAGATCTTCAATAAGATAAGCGTCCTTCTTCAGCTTGTTTACAAATCTTGTATAAACCGTTTTGTCTTTTGAAGTAATGAGGACATCAATATCACCACTATCCTTCCTTCTTCTGCGATATGAACCAGCAATTGTAAGTTCTGCCTCTTTATCTACTTTCTTCAATACGTTTTTCAAAAGTTTTTCATGCTTTTGAATTTCTTCAAATGGAATCCTCTTCAAAAGATCTTCATAATGACGTAGACCCATTATTTGAACATTGTTCAAGACTTCGCCTTTCTTCTTGATGTTTCTGAGATCTTGAATACATGTGTAGCCAGCAGAAACAAGTTCTTTTGCTTTCTTTGGTCCTACACCGTGAATCTTCATAAAATCTTCTCTAGGATCTTTGATGTTCTTTATCTTTTCATAGATGGATGTTGTCCCTGTTTTCTTAATGTCTTCAATCTTCTTGTATAGACTATCGCCAACACCTCTGATAGATTTGATATTGTTTTCTGTAAGATCTATATCAGAGTTCATCTTTTTGAGACCTTCAATCACCTTCATATAGGATGATGCCTTGAACTTTTGTCCATTCATTTTCTCATACTCTGAAACTTCTTTGAAAATCTTGATGATGAGGTTTATCTTTTCGGTAGATACTTCGTCCGGTTCATCCTTGATAACTACATCATCCCTTATCCTCATATACCTAGCAAATCGTGGTTTTCCAGCGGCTGTCCGACCAGAGTGAGTAATAGTGATTACTGTTCCAATTGGATGTGTTTCTTTATAGTTTTCACGGACAGCGTCATCCATACCGGATACGGTATACTCATGATTCTTATCTTTGTCAATGAGATGGTATGTATCCATGTTCTTGAGAGGATGACATACGAAACCACCAAGTAGCCCCACATACTTTCCCTTTCCCCCAGTATAATCTATGATGATACCTTCCTCGTCAAAAGAAGGTTTCAGCTTTAGCATGAGAGATGAACGTCCGTCGCAATAGGCAGATTCACCTTGTTTAATCATGATCCCTTCTCCTCCTTTTTGAGTAATCTTTTTGTATGCTTCCATCATTTGTTCTTCAGACTTTATCTTCGTTTGAGGGGCGAAAACCAGAGGACACTCCAGTTTATTGAATGGTTCTGGAAATTTCTTACGGATGATCTCCCACCTTTTTTCATTGTCCTTCACTACTTTCTTTAAAATCTTAATCCTCTCAGAGAAAGGCTTATCAATATCGGGGAGGTCGTAAGCCATAAACTTAACTGGGATCCAATCTTCTTCTTCAGGTTCTTTTCTCCTTACCACACCCATGTGTTCGAAGTTTTCTCTTCCCACCCAAAGCTCACCATCAATGCGGAATTTAGGTGGCATCGCAAACTTAAACCATTCGGGAGATATGAAGAGCTTCATCGCACGGGAGTAAAATTCTTGATCATCGTCCATCCACTGAGCCCTATATCCATCAAACTTTTCAGACCAATACCAACCGATTGGTGGAGGAGATCCTGTAGCTGATTTGGGGAAAGGCATGCCTGGATGATAGTCTTTTGCGAGCATGTATGCATTTGCCATCTTATCTTTGTTAGTATTTTGTTTCTATGATATCTTTAAACTTTTTCAAATTTGAAATATAATTGGAGAGACAATTTAAATAGTCTAAACATTGAGAAAAGATGCCCTGTAGTCACTGTGGTGGAGCGGGTCACACATATGTGAGATGTCCTCAACTCACCTCCGAACAGGTCAAAGAGAAAAAAGAAGCCATTAAGAAAGAAAAAGAAGAAAAAATCAAAAGAAAGATGATGCGTGAGAGATCTATTGAAGTCTACAAGAACCGTGATTATACATTTGTGAACAATAACATGTATGAAGTCGCCGTGTATTGGGCATTTTCCAACATACCCGAAAACGAACACAAAGAAAGAGACCGCTTTATCAGAACTATGTATATCCCTGCTATGGAGTCAAAAACGATACAACTTTGTAAGATTTATAGAATAGCTATCTTTCCAGTTCTAGAAGTCCCTTCTCAGAGGATACCTGGAGATGCGAAGAAGGTTATTCTTATCAACAATGAGTATTCAAACCTCTTCAAACTCGTAGATATTGAGCTAATACATTATCCCGTTACAACATGGGAGATCAAAAGAGAATACAATCCTCCTAAATCAGAACTTGAACAGTGGAAAGAATTTGGTCTTAAGTCCCATTATCTTCTTAAAGAAATTGAGAAGATGACGGGTGGTGGAAAATGTAAAATATATGAAAATCTGGAGCCTTTTATGGATATGATTCAAGACATACAGTTACCAAATACATGTACAGAACATGATAAAGAAATGGCAGGTATCCCTTCTGCCCTAACAAACATCACATAATTTAATTTATCTCATTCGCTGCTTAATATCTTTTAATTCATTTTTTAAATCCGCGAAATCATTTTTAATATTCACTTTTAAATCATCAACGCTACCTTGAATATGACTTATGTCGTTAGCCATAATATCAATAGTATTCACTTTTTTTTCTTGAGCCTCTACTTTTAATTCTAATGACTTTAGTGTTTGAGCAGTTGAACCATAATTTATTAACATACTTCCTGCACCCATACAAACGGCAAAAATAGGAGCTAATTGTTGAAAGTTAACACTCATGTTTCAGACAAAATGTCTTATATATATTATATACAACATTTAAATAGACTTAAAAACATGTTAAAAATAAATAAAAACTATGAGAAGTCTTTTTTTATATTCAATTATAATCTGTTTTGTATATGCGAATATAAAGACATACTTAGAGAATAAAAAGAAATTTGCGAGTATTTTTGATTCAATTAATGGAATAAATAAAAAAATAGAAAATGTAGAAGTATTTATCAATAGAAAAAGGGTTCAATTTAAAAATGATAAACAATTTATTAACAGGACAAAAAGTTTAGATATAGATAATACTTAAAAGAAATTAAAACATCATCATTTCATCTTCTAAACTTACTTTACCACCAATCCCAGGACTAGGGTGTCTATCTGAATTTAATGGTTTTTTTCTCACCTCAAACCGATTATCATTATGAATTATTAATATTTGGGGTTGTCTGTATTTATCATCACCACAATCCCTATGTTCTCCAAAAGCTCTAGACATCCCTACATCAACTCTCCATAATCTATCATTATAAATAGCATTGAGATATTTACCATCCATAAACTGAGGCGTGTGTGCTATTACCATACCTTTGGCAGGTTGAACCAATTTATTTTTATGATTAATAGTTTCTAATAATCTGTTAAAGTTTCTTTCTGTGTTTTCAGAGTCATCGTCTTCGCCGAATATTCTACACCAAAAGGGAGACATATCATCATCATCTCTAAATATTTCATCAAAAATTTTATCTTCTGTTTTATCTGTCTTTTTTAACATCCATTTAGATACGATATTATTTATTTCGGTTATACTATATTTATCGGCTAAATCTAAACTTATTCCACCATGTACAAAAATATAACTACCTACCATCATAATAGATTTCTTTTTACTGGCATATAGTTTTGATATATTTCCACCTCGTTCAAAAGCTTTTGTCCTATGGTAATATCCATTAGGATAGCCGTCGCTTGTCATCTTCTTATTTCTTTCATTTTGAGGGACAAATTCAAGGAACTCTTTTGGAGAGACATATCTAAAATCTTTATCAATATTCATTAACTCATGATTGCCTAAAAGCCCTAAAACTCTTCCCCCAAAACGTCTCGCTTCTTCATCTAAACGTAATAATAATTTAACAATAGCCATGTTACTACCTTCGTCTTCAATTACATCATTAAAATCCTTAATACAATTTTTATCCCAATCATCTGGACGACATCTATCAATTTGATCACCCAATTGAACAATCCATGTCTTACCACCTGTCCAATGAATATTATCTACATTTTGAGGAGTAGATGATTGAGGTATAACTTCAGCCAATTTTAAGGCAGCAAGTGTAACATGTAAATCTCCATGTAAATCCCCTATAGCTACTAGTCTTTCGACCGCAGGATACATACCAATAACATCATATTGAGGGTTTAGTTTTTTTACTTCTTCTTTATGTTCTTGAGAGTATGTTTGTTTTATAACATTTCTTTCATGTGTTTCAACTGCTTCTTTCTTTTCTATTTTTGTTGTTGGTTGAGACATACGTCTCTCTCTTTGTACTTTTGGAGGACCACTGTTATTTTTTACTATATTCTTTTGCATGTTTCCTGATACAGACATTCTACGGACAGCTACTGATTTCACTCCACCACTCTCTTTTTTTTGACCGTAACTTTTTAATTTCTTATGTAACCATATATGTAATATTTTTAATAAATCATGTCTCCTGTATTTTTTTATATCATCAAATTCAATGAGTTTATATTTTAAACATATACTTATAATTTCTTTATCAGACAATTTATTAAAATCAATATCATTTAATTTCATAATTAATAGACAAATTATAAAAAATATGATATTTATACACGCTTCTTTCTATCCTTTCTCTGTTTTATATTTACATTTCTTCGCGAGGTAGCCCTTCTTGGCGTAGCCCTTCTTGGCGTAGCCCTTCTTGGCGTAGCCCTTCTTGGCGTAGCCCTTCTTGCTGTAGCCCTTCTTGGCGTAGCCCTTCTTGCTGTAGTCCTTCTTGGCGTAGCCCTTCTTGCTGTAGTCCTTCTCGGAGTGACTCTTCTCGTGTGTTTCACTTTCTTTGGAGATGTTTTTCCTTTAATAGAATGTTGTTTCATTAAGTTTATAAATTTATCGTATGCTTCTGTAGGTAAAAGACGTTGTTTTAGATCCGGATTTATCATTTCACCAAATAATGAAAAGAAATCATTTATCATTGGATCGCCTAGTTCCATTATATTTGACAAATTATTTTCATAAAATAAAAATGCCAGTGTTATACCTAAACTATAAACATCTATCTTAGTAATTACATCGGTCACATTATAGTCTTCTATATTTTTTAAGAGGGACAAACAAACATCATTAATATTGAGGCCAAACATAGCATAAATATATTCTAAAATATTATAGTTTCTTCTATACCTTATATTCATGTTTAATTCAGTATGACGTTGCCCTTTATCCATAAATAAAAAGATATAATCAAGAGGATAATATATATAAATCCTGTGTGTGATTGTTTCATTTAAAGAACGAACTCTAAAATGTCTAATATTATTGACTTTACTTGCTAAACCGAAATCAATATATTTTAAACTATCATTTTTATGAATAATGTTAATTGGTTTGATATCATTATGAACTATTTTGTTTTTATACATTTCTTTTATTCCTAAGAATAGAGGTTCAACTATTACCATTAATTTTTTGAAACGCAAACTTACATCTGTTTCTTTTACTTCCTGAAAAATTTGCCTAAATTTTTCTTTAAATGTTTCTCCACCATATTCAGAACTTAATAGTTGAGCATTTTCATATGGATTACTATCACCTGTTTCACCAAAACATTCAACATACCCTTCGGGATCGTATTTTTCTATATCATTGTGTTTTGGAGCATTACAAAATTCATCATAGATAATAGCCCAATCTTTAAAATTGTTTATTTTTTTTATTATTTTTGATTGTTTTTCTTCATGTTTTGCTAGTTTTTTCGCATCATAATGGTATAATAATTTACTTACTCTATTAGTGTCTACCTTTCCATTTTTCTTACAGGGTATATTCGGATAAAAAACGCAAGAGCTTGAACCCGTCCCTATCAATTTCCCACCCTTCATTTATATTTTATATATTATATATTAATATAATAAATATGTATATAGATGATGTCAAAGACATTGTAAATAATTGTAAGTATTTTGAAGACCTCTATGATACAGTATGGAAATTAGGAGAAAATAAAAAAATACAAAAGAAAAATTACAATGGTGTAAAAATAGGATTATTCAATACTCCTTGTGCTGGTTTTGGAGATATAATTGTATGTAAGACATTTTATGATTATTTAAAAACATGGTATCCGGGGGCAAAAGTAACAATATGTACGACAACACCCATTAAATACGAAAGTTTAGGAATAAAAGGAGATATTTATAAACTTTACAACAAACAAAATGATGAAGATTCTGAATGTATTGAGTACGATGAACTCATACTCAAAAAGAAAATTAAGTTTGATATTATGATTGTTATACCAATTATCAATAAAACATTCGATATAAAAGTTTTTCAAAAATTAATACCATATTCGAATGTTTTTAATACATTCAGTGTTAGCGAATATAATGGGGAATATCCACCTTATACATTTCCTATTGGTGTAGGAAAAGATAATTTAGGTTTAATGTTTAGTAATATTAAGCTTAAAAAACAAACTTTTGTAAAAAAACCTTATGCGCTTGTTTATATTCAACCATCCCCAGAGTGGGGAACACATTCAAAGACATGTTTTGTATCTTATTTAGAAATGATATGTAAAAAATATTCTCCTCGTTATCCTAAGTTTGAAGTTGTAATTCCAGATTGGATTCATGATGATATTAATGATAATTCTCAATTTTACAATCGGATAAAAAAAATAATAACAAAATATTATGATAATTGGAATATTTTGTATTCCGATGGAGAAAATGTTCCATTAGTAGAGAATGATAATAAAAAGAAATCCATTACTTTTAGAGCGGATGTTTTCCCACAACCTAGAGAATTATTTGTTTCTTTAATGAAAGAAAGTGTAGAAGACATATTAGTTACAGGAGATCAAAGTTTAACAGATGTTTTATCGTGTTGTAAATCCCATAAAAATGTATGGTATCAAATAGCTCCTTGGAAAAAGGGTCTCGCATACAATTTATCAAAACACTTACCAAATAAATATTATTCTACATTCAAAACATCGTGTGGAACATTAAGATCAATAAAAACAAATATTGATTGGAAAAATTTTTTAAGAGAATACGATTTTCGTGTAAAAGGGAAACAAAGGATGGATTCTATTTTAATTGGTAGAGATATTATGAAAACAGATAAGAAACTCCATGATAACCTTTTAAAGATAATTGACGGTTCAAGATTTTTAGAAACTGCTAAAAATAAGATAGATAAATTAAAATAAATACATATTATATATATATATAATGTCAAATAATCCATTATCTATAATTGACTTGATGGAAAGAGAGTATGATGTAAATATAGAAGGAGATGATTCAGCTGGAAAGAGGTGCTTCAACAATCTTTTTGAGATTGAAGGAGATAATAGTGTAAATATAGATAAGATAACGAGCATGAGAAATCTATATGAACTGGGTGATTCTAACAATATGGAAGAACTAATGTATGTTGAAAATAAGATAAAAAAATTTATCTTAACTGATCCACATCACATTTCAGAATGTCTTGATTTATATAATTTCGCTCAAGATTTTTGTGAAACAGGTATTAGTAATGAATTAATACCGTTATTGGGGAAGATTGTTAATCTTGAAACAAATGGAGGCGAAGGATTTGAAGAAAACATGAAAGTTGTTGAGAATAGATTAGGTAAGTATGTCCCTGATATTGTTGAAAAACTCATTGAGATATCAGAAAAATATGAAAAAAATAATTGTTCGGATGTTAGTAATAATACCATGATATTAAAAAGGTTACATCCGCGTATTATGAAGAAAAACGCATCTCACGAAGAATATGAAATGCCTGAAATAGATTTTGACGTAAAAGGATTTATTGAAGGTTTTCAAACAAATATGTTAACTAAAACAATATTCTTGGCTTTCTTGGCATATATTGTTGGGAAAATAATAAGTTTATTTAGTGTCAATTACAGTGTATAATTAAATCCCTTTGAGATATAATAAGCTTTTACAGCATCTTCTTTTTTTATTTCACCATTTTTCTCTGCTATTTCTTTAACGATAAAAGAATTTTTATCTATCTCACCAATATTATGATGTTCACTTGAATCTATGTATACAAAACCACCTTTGCGATAAAGTTTTTTAAACATTTTACTATATGATACTAATATCTTTTTAAATAGAAGATTGATTCATTGGAGACGCTAAGGGAGGATTAAAAAATTGTTCTTTTGTCCCCACGTATCCATGAAACCAATGTTTTCTTCCATCTCTTTCAAATTCTATGTAAAATTTTTCTCCTTCTCTATGAGGAAATATCTCTTCATAAGTATAAAGCATTCCATGCCAGTTATTCTTTTCTCCATAAAATCCACGAATAAGTTCTGTAATGTCTTCTTTTTTTGATTCATGCTTCCATATCTGAGCTAATGTTAATTCTGGACCCTTATATTTGTTGTAATATCCTAATTCAATCATTTATATATCTATAAACCAATATTTTTTTAAATATTTATTTTATATATAATGTCAAAAAAAGTTAGAAGAAACAATCATTCCCTTAGAAGGAGTAGAAAGTCCCGTTCTTTTAGGGGAACAAGGAGAACAAGGAGAACAAGGAGAACAAGGAGAACAAGGAGAACAATGAAACAATATGGTGGTGTAAATAGTGAAGAAGAATATTCAGCACTTGGATTAGGACCCATAGTTCCACAACAATCAGAAGAAACTTTGAGAAGAATGCGTTATAGTTCTCCTCCAGAGGATAATCCTGGGAAACCCGCAATCGTGGTTCCTGGTGAAGTTGTGAATTTAAATGAACCAAGAATACGCGCATCACCTTTAAATATTATAGGGAGCGCTCCACCTTCAAATATTCTAGGGATCGAATCACCTTCAAATGCTCTAGAGAGAGCTCCACCACCATCTTATGTACCCGACCCGTTACCAATTCGTTATAGTAGAGAAGGGACTATGTTCAGGACAGCTTCGAACAAATTAAGAAATATGCGTCCAATTATAAGTAATTATTTAGAAAGACCAGTTAAAATACCTGTAACAACTGCTATTAAAAATAAACAGGTAAAAGTAATATCAGCACATGGAAGTATAAAAAAAGATACTTGGCTGCTTATACCAGAGGGTGTAAAAATAATAACATTTGGTGCTATGGGTTGTAGTGTCAGAGGAGAAACAGATAAAAGTCACCTTGAATCAATATTAGAACTATATCTAAGTGGTGGAAGTTTATTCAAAGAAGATGATGAAAGGGGAAAAGAAAAAACAGTTGAAATGGATGAAATATTAGCCGGATTTTCAGATAGGGGTAAATACATCGACAAAGATGAATATAACGATGCATTTAACTACGAGTATAAGTTACATAAAGAAAATACTATCTTCCCAGAAACTACTATAACTTTTGATGGTGACGGTTGCAGTGAGAGATATCCTGATATTAATTGCGCTATCATTACATTTAATAAATTAACATGTAGAGCATTAACAGATGTAGAAAGGGTGAAAGAAGAAATAATCCATTTCATACCTGATAGTGTGAAGACAACTATAAAATTAAGTGATTTAATAAAAAAACTTGGAAAAGGGTTATATATATTATTTACATGTCGCGTGTTTGATATGGTTGAAACAGTAGAAACATTATTTAAAGATAGATTTTATAGTCATCTTGATATTGGAAGACATAAATTAGGAAGAAAAATAATAGAATCCCCACATAATGTATTAACATTCAATGTAACAATAGATGAAAATCAGGGTAAAAAAGACACTATAGAGCGTTTTATAGATATGGCATTATATGGTAAAAATCCCGACGATCCACATGAAAGAATAACTTTATTTAAAGAACTTTATGATGATTATGATGGAGATTCTGAAATAGATGAAATAAATTCTCTGAATATAATAATGAAAAAATATAAAGAAATATTTTTAAATTTAAATAATCAAGATGTAAATGAAAATGATATAGATATAAATGAGGTGGTTATGTTAAATAAAACTATATTCTCTTTATTAGAAGTAGGGCAGGGACTTAAATTAGTTGATGGTAAGGAGTGTTTAGATAGAAGAAGTGTAAATCTTCCTTTAGGTATGGTCCCTCAATATGTTAAATTTTTAATATTGAAAATCGCACTTTTAAAAGACACTTAAAAACAAAAGCATATATATATGTAGTCACAACATATTTATGGATATTCTAACTAGGCAAAAGATTGAAAAACAGGAACTCTCTATATTCCTGCGAGATCTTTCTGCCGATGTAAATACAAATATAAAACATATGATTGAAGATAGAGATAAACATAAACTAGATGAAAAAGTAACTAAAAAAAGCAAGAAGGGTAAAACACATGTTAAAAAGAAGGATTTGATTATTCAAAAACAAAATGAAAAGAGAGAAATTAAAGATATTGAAGATGATATTACTCGGGTTGATTATTTCTTGAAGATTTTAGATAAGAATGACCCATTCAATCATCTTAAGAAATTTAAATCAAAAGTGGGGAAAGTAAAATTTAAATACGAGCTTCTTAAAACTCTTTGGAATGAAGATAAGAAAACTTATATGAAATATATTATCATACTTTTTTATGAATTAAAAGAAAATGATTTCGTAGATGAGGATAGAATATTAGAAAAGATTGAAAAAACACTCAAAAAGTGTGATGAAAAAGATTTTATGATGGAAAAGATGGGAAACCTTCTAAAACCACTCGATCATTGGAATGATAGAGAAAAGGTGTTTGATGATTGGCAAAAAGACGTTATAGATTACGTTTCTAAAAGACAGAGTGTTGTTGTAAAAGCCCCTACATCTGCTGGAAAATCTTGGGTAGCTATGTCAGCGGGTATTCTTCATAAAAAGATCATATATGTTTGTCCGGCAAAACCTGTTGCTTATCAGGTTGGAGCACATTTTGTGAATATGGGATATAAGGTTCACTTTATCCTTGATAATATTTCTCATTTTTCCTATAGTCCACAGACAAATATTTTTATTGGAACACCGAATGAGATTGAAAATTCACTATTACGTTTAGGTACAACATTTGATTATGCTGTTTTTGATGAAATACATAATGTAAATAAGAGTGAAGATGGGGACATATATGAAAATCTGATAAAACTTTTAAAGTGTAATTTCTTAGCCCTTTCAGCTACAATTAAGAATATAGATTATCTAGTTGATAAATTGAAGGTTATAAATCCAAATCTAAAAATAAATTACGTTGAATACAACCAACGTTTTATTAATCATCAAAGGTGGGTTTGGAAGAATGAAGGACTCAAGAAGCTTCATCCTCTTTGTGCTTACGAAAATGTAAATGATAACTATTTAGATAATAGTTTGTCTTTTACACCGAATGATTGTTCTGTCCTTTGGAACCGAATTTATAATATTTTTGACGATATTGATGAAGATGGTGAAATGCTAGATTCAATATCACCAGATGAATATTTTAAAGGTAAGGGGATGTTATCTCTTAATGATTGTAGGGACTATGAAAGAGTATTGAAAGAAAAGATGATAAGTTTATCAAAAGATTATCCTTCCGAAATACAAGAAGTATTTAATACTTTCAAAGAAAAGAAGGATATAAACAAAGATATTATATCATTTATAAGAGAAACAAAACAAAGAAAGATGTTTCCAATGATTATGTTTCATACAAATGAAAGAGAATGTCTGAACATCTTTAATAATATATATGAATATCTAGATACAAAGGAATTAGAAGAATATCCATATCATTATGATATTCTTGAGAAGAAAGAAGAACTTTATCGTGAAGCTATGGATAAAAGGGAAACTTATCGTGACAATCTAAAGGTAACATCTACAAATGCACGATATGAAATCAAAGAAAAGATGGATAATTTTGATAAAAAACAAAAACGTGAATTTACAACAAAAGTTTTATCCTATTATGAATCAAAGTTGAATGATGTGAGAAAGAATGAAGAAACATTACAAAGGGTTAAGAGTATTCAGGAAAAAAATCTCATGAAAGAAATGAATAATTTTATTGTAAATCCTTATTTTGGTCCACAGGATGTTTTTGCCAAGCATAGTGATTTTATTTTCACAACATCAAAAGAAGCAATGTCTGGTGATACTATTAGAGAAGTCCGTCGTGAAATAAAAAAAACACTTGGTATCAAGATACCATATGAGAGTCCTTTATTTCAAATGTTAAAGCGTGGAATAGGTGTATATCTAGAAAGTATGCCAGATGAATATAATTGGCAACTTCAAAAGCTACTATCAAAAAAAGAAATTGGAATTGTTATTTCTGATAAAACTCTTTGTTTGGGTATTGATCTTCCAGTAAAAACTTCATGTTTTCTCGAAACAAACGGAAACTGTTTCACACAGGATGAGTATTTACAAATGTCCGGACGTGCTGGACGGAGGGGTAAAGATACTCAAGGCAATATAATCTTTTTTGGAGATATAGATTACTTGAAACTTATGAAGTCAGGTCATCCAAATATAGTTGGTAGTAATCGCTCCATATATGATAACTATAAAGCTTTGCCAATAGATACTAAATGCTTATTTACAAATATGATAAATCCTGAAAGAAAACATGAAGAAATAAATAACGCTACAATGAATGAAGAAGGTAGAAAACTTCTATGGGCCTTGCGTTTTTACAAGAACGCATGTTATTTTGGATTAAACCTTTTTAATATAGAAAAAGAATTATATAGTTTGAGTGAAAATAGGAGAGAAGAACATTTTATAAAAAAGGTATCTGCTCTTATATGTGATGTAGACTTCAAGTCTACTATGGAAACATATAAGAAAAAGAAAATAGAAAGTTATGATAGTTTAAAAAAAATAAAAGAATATTCTGAAGTTTTCATGAAGATTCATAATAATATAAGGAAGGATAAATATGTAATTATTTTAGGTATTTCAAAAGGAACATTCGATAATATGAATAAGATGATATTCAATTATATCATTTAGATCCACAACTATTACACAAGCATGTTTCAGCATTATAAATTTCTTTGACACATCCATTACAGTATCTGGCACGGTGCTTATATCTCCCGCGATCATCTTTTATCATACAATCTTCCCCAATACATTCTCCAGCTATACCACAGTGAAAGAATTCATTACACATATTACAATGTATCTTTAGCTCGTTTGATCCTAGACTAAATACCTTTCTACAATTCCCACAGTGCATTGACTCCCTTAAAAAGTTCTCCATGAAATTAGTGTCAACTTTTTGAGAAGCCATTGGATGTGGGTGAACAGAATTTCTACGATACCTCTTTACTTTTTTGTCTCCTCTTCTTTTCATACAAGACATTTTGTTTGTTTGTTTTTAACAAACAAAAAAAATATATCAAATTTACAATGTATATAGAAAAAAAATGTATTATATATTATAATGGTTGTAGGAACAAGGGCACAGGTTTGGCATGGAACTGCTGATAGAACTTCCGGTGGTTTGAAGAAGGTAGATTTAGTAATGAAGAATGGTCGTATCAAGTCCAAGCGTGCTTCTCGCTCAGCAAAGAAGAATCAGAATTTAAAGAACGCTGGTTGGACTTTTAAGAAGGGTGAGTTTGGTGCGATTCGCTTAGATGAAAAAGAACTTTCTAAGAAGAAGAGAGGATCAAAAGGAAAGAAAAGAAGCTCCAAGCGTCGTGGATCAAAGCGCAGTGGAAAGAAGCGTAGATAAATACTTAAAAAGTAATCGCAAAGATACATTAAGCGAATATGAGTGGTGTTAACTTTATAGTTAGTAAAGATGATGTAAATAAAACATTAAAAATCACATCTAATGTTACTATTGAAAGTTTAAAAGAAAAAATCAAAGAATTATACGGTATTACATCTTATATTGATATTGATTTTCAGATAGAGAAACCTATGAGAGTACTTGGAAAATTTAATGTTGAACCAGGTATTCTTCCTAGAACATTTGATAGATATGAACTTGATAAATTTGGAATTAAAGGTGAAATAAACTTGACATTCCATCTTGTGACTGATTATACCCCTTTTAAAAATACCAGTAAAACTCTAAATTTAAAAAAATATAGAGAAACTAATGGGGATAAGCCTTTGGATAATACTAGTTTTAATATTGAATCCGACACAGAATTTCCTAAATTAGGTTAGTAAGTTGTTGTTGTTGTTTCTATAAAATTTGCTAAATTTTTTTCTTTCATAGAAACTGTATTAATTACGTTTTCTATATATGTATTTTTTTCAATATCATTACTACTATTTTCAATAATCTGTAGTAAACTATAAATTAAATCTATTTCTTCTTTTTTCCAGAAACCTTTGAGTCTATCTAAGAGAGGTGAAGGATATTTTTCACTATCATTTAATCCCTTTTCAATATCTTCTGATTCTAACGAATCAGTTAAAAGCTTGCAATATAATTCAAGTGTTCTAGATATTGTTGATTCTTGATCATAAGAAGATATTAATTTTTCAATACCACTTTTACATTTCGTATAGAAATCCTTATATATTTCTCCTTCACTCGGAGGATACCATTCAAGTGATTTTATAATAGGATTGTATAAATTATGTAGGTCTTCTCTTCTGTCACCATTAAGGTTTCTTAATAACCCTTGAAATTGTGATGGTTCATAAAAATCAATTGAATTGTTTAAGATAGAAATTTTTGTCCCATTTTCTTTGTAATTTAAGAGTATTAATTTAACTATACATGATATGGGTTCTAATATTATTTTTTTGTTTTTATTTTCTGTGAAAAGGGCATTATAAAACATATTATAATAAGTTACATAATTTGTATTAATGTTCATTTAAATAGTATGTATTTATTAAATTTGAAAGAAGTTATAAAAATAATTTAAACATTAATTTAAACATTAATATATAGTATAATTATAAATGTTGATTCCTCCAAGATGCTTTACGTGTGGAACACCTGTTGGAGACAAGTGGAGTTATTTTGTAGAAACATTGAATGAACGTAAATCAGCTTCAAAAGAAAAAGTTGATTCAGAAATAGATATACAATACATTGATATTAAAGATGATGGTAGTATAAAAAAGTCAATTGAAGGAGAAATACTTGATGAACTAGAACTTCATAAATATTGTTGTCGTAGAATGTTTCTGGGTAATGTCCAGTTGATAAATTATATTTAAAATATATAAAATATATATATGGATGACCCAAATATTGAAGAAAGAGTAAATGACGAGGGGTTTGCGATGAATAGAGAATATGATTCGGAAGAAGGATACCGCGTCCTACAAAATTTAGGTATTCCACCAACTGGTAATTCTATCAACAATATGGGTGTTGGCGAATATGATTCAAGATTTTTTTCAGAAGTTATGAATAATGCAAAGATAAATCGCGATGAAGATTTAGATGAATCTATTATTGATGTTCGTAATCCTGAAATGGATCCTAAAGTTTTTGAATTAGAGAATGGTGATAAAGAATTATTAGGATATATATCAAATGAAATATATTACCCAATTGAAAAAGATAAAAAAGTAATCGATAAAAAAGTAGAAAAGCATACTGATGGAGGAATTATGAGTATACCCATTGGCGAGCTTTTTGAAAATACTTCAATGGTCCTCAATAATTTTGACGACAGATTTTTAAAAGCACTACATAAAGTAGACATAGAATTTGGATATACATACAATAATGAAGGGATGATTACAAACATCAAAAGATATATAATGGCATTTATGATTTACCTTCAAGAGGAGAATAATATACTGTATATTGGTATAACTCTATTTATTATCTCAATAATTTTATATTTTATTAATATAATTAGAAAGAATGATTAATCTTCCAAGAATAAATATAGCGGATAGTAAAACACTACTAATAATACTTTTTGTAAGTATTATTTTTTATACATTGATTTATTTAGATGTAAACAAGGTTGTCGTAATGATATTCATACTTTTATTCTTTGTATATTATGATACAGCGATGAAAAAAACAAATAAATTTTTCTTCAAGAAAAGGTCACGAGATGAAAACTATAACAATAAAATTGAAGGAATTTTAAACAAAATAGAAACTTTTAAAAAGAAAACCCCTTACAAGTATAATGATGGCTATAATATGTGGGTAAAATTCATAAAAACTTTAAATAAGCTAGAATCTGAAGAACTCTATAATTATACCCAATATTTTGAAAATGCTCATTTTTATTTGAAGAAATCATGTAATATTTTTATGAGTATGTTACCAGAATCAAAAGAAAGAAAATACATTGAAGGAATGGAATATGGGGACTTTCAAAATAATAAAGATTTAAGTTTAATGAGTGGATACATAAGAGAACTTTATAAAGAAGGTCATACCCTTTTATACAATCTATCACTTAGATTAAATAAGAAATGGGAAGAAAATCCCCATATTCACAATAAAGAAATAGTATTTTATGGACCTGAACCAAGAGATCCTAAAAATAAATATAATAATGCCGATTTCTTTTAAGTTTATTTCTTTTTTTAATAATCCTTAATAATATTAATATGTCTTCTGTGTTAAATATAGAGCCTCAATGGTTGAAAATAATTGATAATAAAAACAATTTTAAATATGACTTCCTTGATTCATTGATAAAATATTATAATATTGATATTGAAAAGTATTATGATCTTCTGAATAGTATGGTGGATTTTAAGTTGAAAAATATATATAACTTTCTCTATCTGAGAACATATAAAATAAATAAGATAAAGGGAACAACTGATATATTAAGAGAACCTGAATATAAAATAACACCTGAAAATTTAAATATGTTTTTAAAAGAGTTTATAACTGATAAGAAACATCTTTTAACGACAAATATTGTAAATTCAATTATAATAATGAATGGAATTCAACTATATTTTACACCCCAGCTTTAAATTCATTGAGTTCGTTATACTCTTTTTTTCTGAAGCGAGGGGTTTTTTACGATATAATTTTAAGTTACTCTTACTATTTGAACTATTTATTTCGTGTGTATCAATCGTATGTTTTATAGGTAATATTGGTGGTATTTTGATATCATGAATATTTTTATCTGAAAATCCTTTTCTATATTCTTCAATATCCATAGTCCCTCCAAATTTTTTAAGTAGTAATTTATTAGGTGCCAAAGATACAACAGAATCAATTGTACCTTTGCTAACATTGTTATACAATTTTACAATTGAAATTATTTCATGGTAATTATCAAAATATTCAAGTGCGTATCTTGAAGCACATTCTAAAGAACAAAAATCACCATATGTATAAAATATACCTGATACATATTTTAAAGGTAAACCATGGACCATTTCTTCAAAAGAATGACAACAATTCCAACATATAGAACTACATTTTGGTTGTTCAGTAAAATGAAAATGTTCATCAGTATAGGGTTTTACTATATTATTTTCCTCTACTACATGATTAAGCTTTATAATCATATTGTTCGATATAGTCTTTTTAGGCTCTTCCTTTTTTTGTGTTTCTTTCTTGGGCTTTCTCCCTCTTTTCTTTTTTGGTTTTTCTTTATTATCCATTATAATCTATTAGATGTCTAGTTATTCTTTAATATATTTTCAATAACATTATTTTTGTTTATAAATTTGTAAATTACCATCCAGAATACCATTAAAGATAGTATCAAAAATAGTGTTACTTGAATAAATTCGCCTGTAATAAAACTTGATTTAGGATTGTTGATAGAAACTAAAAACTGAACTAAAACTTGCATCGTTACTAACCTTAAAATATCAAATATCATTGGTTTTATTTCTCCATCCATGTTATAATTCAAAAAGTCCATATGTTATATATAATAAAAAAATAAAAATTTTTAAGTTTATTTTAGGAGTTTATTATATTTAAAACAATAATAATGCAATTAAAATTAGAAACAAACCTTCCAGTTATATTTTTAACTCTTTTAGTAATCGCCATTGTATGTTTTGGTTACTTGGAGTTGAAAAAGCTACAAGAAAGACTAAAAGTATTGGAGTATCATAACGAAGAATCTAAAAAGGTGGAAAATATAGATTTAGAAGTTCAAAAAATCCAACAAGAAAAAGAAAACTTTTCAGTACAAAATACACCTATTTTAGAACAACCCCAGCAATCATCTGAAAGAGTAGAAGAATGGCAAATGAATAATGAGCACGAAAAGTTTATTAAAGAGAACATAATTGAAACATTAAATAAAAAAGATGAATACATTGAAGAGATAGACGGTGAAGGGGTAGAAGAGAGGATGGTTTTTGGACACACCATGTTTCCTAATCAACCCATGATGTATCAAATGATGGGCGATGAAAGTGAACAAATCATTGAACAGATAAGTAGAGATCAAGAATTAACTTTTGACACGGAAGAAAATATGATTGATGGAGGAAATGTTAATCATGAAGATGAAGATGAAAACGATGAAAGAGATTCAGATGATAAAGAATCAAATGAAGATGAAATGGATTCAGATGTAAAAGAGGAAGAAAGCGAAAGTGGTGAAACTGAAGGGGAAGAAATAGATTTTAAAGAAATACCAGCTAATGATGATTTTGAAAAAGAAAAAATAGTTGTTGATGAAAGTTTTTCGGTCAATGAGTTGAAGGTAATTTGTAAAAATCTAGGACTTCAACACTCTGGAAATAAAACCATACTAATTAATCGTATTATGGATAATCAGTAAAATAAAATATATTATTAATATATAAATGGATGCTATGGATAATGTAAAGGAATTTCCTGCTAGAATGTCGGATGGTAGATTTATCACCAACTATAATTCAAGTTGCGTAAATAATCTACTCATGTCGAATGGTATGAATAGCTACACATATAGACAAATGCTTATCAATAACGCTGATAAACTAATGGATGATGAACGTAGTGGCTACGAATCTAAGTATTCGTGTGATAGTTGCTATAAGATGTTGATTCCAAAAACAAAATATCAACAAGAATGTTCAGGAGAAGTATGTAAAATAACACGTGTTTCAGACGGTGTAGGATTAGATAATGTTTAATTTATTTATTGTCTCCAACGATTATTACATGATAAACATGTTATAAATTGTGTCATAGGTTCATCCGCTGAACGTGTTTGAACTTCATAATATGATGTTTCACGGCTTCCACACTTTCTACATTTAAATAGATTCGTCATAGCTTCAGGCTTCAATTCATATTTAATCTTATCTCTTTTAGATTTAATATTCATTAATTCTTTCCAGTTATCAGGAAAGATATCATAAACACTTAGAGAACCAACTTTTTCAGGATCTATCTCCCCACTCTTAATACTTGGTAACAATTGTGTGTTTCCAATATAGGCTTTACTATCTAGATTAGAATAAACAGACAAAACCTTTGAACGATAAAGATTTATAAACATTGTATTTTCCCATGATCTTTGAATATTTTTTTCTTTTGAAATAGAAATAACATAGTTATAGATTCCTTTTTCTATTTTACGAGATATTTTCATATCATCAATAGAGTTATTTATGAAAGAAACCATCATATTTCTTTTTGAATCATCACGATTAGAAAAGCTTTTCCCCATATTTATCTTTTCAATATATTTTATATTTAAATCAAATTTTAAATAATTTAATCAGTATCTTCTTCTCCTTCACATTCGCTATCATAATCACTTTCGTCAGTATAATTATTTCCATCTATGTCTAATTCTTCTACCGAGTTATATGAACTATCACTATCTGAACATTCATCTGTATCATCATTAATAAACTCTTTATCTTCTTCATTTTCTTCTTCAGAAATATCATCGTCGCTAGTATTACAATCATCAAAACCATCAAATAAAAGTTCATAGTAATTAGCGTAGGAAGTCACATCAATATCCATAAATTTATCACTATATTGAAGCAAAATAAATATATCTCCAAATAATAATTTTTTATCTGAATCATCTTCATCATCAATAAAGTCACTTATACCCGAAGGAGGTAGATCGTGTTTATTTTCAAAACCAGCCTGACCATCATACCAGCCATAACATAGTAAATCACAATTACCTTGAACTTTCCATTTATAAAGTAAATTTATATCTCCATCGCCTTTTGAAATACTGTTCTTAGTAAGACTTTTTGATAATGTTTTCTTATTTAATTTACTATCAATAGTGATATCATTCATAGTTCCATCACTATTAATTCTAATCAACTTCATTTTTTAATAATATTAAATAAATGTAAATAATCCTTAAATATTTCAAAGGTGTAAAAAAAATATATATTATGTTATATGGACTACGAATTTAAAAAGAAAAACGATTACAATAAAAGATTATCTGAATCTACAAACATAAAAAACAAATATCCGGATAGAATTCCTATAATTGTTGAAAAATATAAAGATTGTAAAATACCAACAATTGATAAATGTAAGTATCTCGTTCCAAAAGACATGAATTTAGGTCAATTTGTTTACATTATTAGGAAACGTATTAAGTTAGAGTCAAGTCAAGCATTATTTGTAACTGTAAATAGTGTTCTAGAAAGTTCAAATACTCTAATTTCTGAAATATATGAAACACAAAAAGACGATGATGGGTTTCTATATATTGTTTACACAAGTGAAAATACTTTTGGTTAACTACTTATAAACAATAACCGATATATAAATAAAAATGTTTTCTTTCATAAAATTTTCAAAAGATAAAGGTGAAAATATTTATGATATCCGAATATCATTGTCTCAAAAAGACATGTTTTTAAAAAAATATTCACTAGATTTTAAATATAGAGAAAAAAAATATTATATTAAAAATGTTGTAGTCACCGTAAATGAAGAAGGTAAGTTTTATAATTATACAGAAGATGGGAAAATTTTTATAAAAGATAATTTTATAGTTCGCGAATTTACAGAAAAAGAATGTCCATATTTCAGTTTTTTTAAATCAGATATCGAAGAAGAATATGATTTGTATTCCAATGATGATAGTTCAATATTGCTAAAAGTTTTTAAGGAGTATTTTACATTTGAAATGTTTAAAGATAAAAACATATTATAGTTATAAAATGAAGCTATCAATTTTTACCCTTTTTAATTTTATACAAAGTATCTTTTCAGGGGCAATATGTCCTTTACAACAACCTTCATGTGAAGGGTACACATATTTGTGTCCTAAATTAACAGAAATGACAAATTGTAATCGCGATGGCATAGACGGTTATACTACATTTAGACTTTCTGTAGTAACAAATCCAAATATGAATATTCAAAATTTATATGCATTATATGGAGATATTGATCAGGAACCACTACATTTACCTCCCGCGTATCAAAGTTCTTTAAACTATGGTAGTAATCTAGGAGGGGTAAATCCATTTATTAAAAATACATATCCAGATACAAAATATGATTCATGGTTAACAATTGGTTTATCTGATGGTGATAATAATAATTATCTATCTTCTATAGGAATAGATTTTGAAGATTGGAGTGAAGAAAAAAGCATGGATGTAACTAATGGTGCCGTTTTTTTAATGGATCCAGAAGAAAAAATAGTAGATGGCGAAGAATACTTGTTAGCTCAAATTACTGTAAGAGAAAAATCAAATCCGACCGTCGTCCTTAATGTTCAAGGTAAGACGTCAAATACTTATGGTGTTACTTCAGAAAGATCATGGACAGAAAGAAATATAAGATATGATTTAATATCTCCTCAAATAGACGAAACACGTATACCTAATGGATGTATTATTTGGTATGATGGGTGTAACAATTGTATAGTTAATAGAGGAAATACAGATGTATGTACGGAAATGGAATGTTCAAGTTATGATCAACCTAGTTGTTTAAGATATGAGCAAAACGGTCATTGATTAAATTAATTTATTATTATAATATATAGATGAATAAAGTATACTTATATATAATTATTATTATTCTAGCTATCTATTTGTTTAATAGATACTATGTAGGAGAAGTTAAAGTTGTTTTAAAAGATCATATGGAGCCATCTGATTCAAATGTAAATTGTGAAGAAAAACCGATTGATTCTGATTATGAAAAAGCATGGACCGATGAAAATGTATCTAAAAATACCAAATATCACACATCACATATAAAAGATGAAAAGACAGATACAGGTGCTTTTTTTAATAGTAATAAAGAATTTGTAGATATTACATCATATAAATCTAAAGATATGATTCCTGAAAAATGTTTTATGGAAAATGGAGAATTAAAATGTGAATTTAATAACAAATTACAGATAATTCCACCAAGACTGATAGAAGATCCAGAAAAAAACCAGTTACTATTAAGTATAGGTGATGATAAAAATATAAATACAAATGTTATGTCTAAAGATGTATTTAGTTTTAATGGAAATACATACAATGTATGGGATTATGGAGAAAAAGAAACAGAAGGCTACAATCTTGATTCTAAACCACAAAGTGTTTTAGATATGAAAAAAAATTATGCTTTATAAATACAATTTGTATTAATAGGTAATCCATAATTGATACACCATTGATTCGCATTTTCAAGTTGTTCTTTAGAGGGATTGATATCACAATCTTCATTTGACTTACTGATTATTTCTCTTATTGTTTTTATTTGTAGGGTCGTGAATTTATCATTATATTCTAATATTTCTTTTATAAATGAATCTGGTACATAAATATATAATTTACCCGTTTCATAATGCTTTCTCATATTTTCTATTATTTCACGATTAGAACCTAGGAATCCATCACAAACAATATATTTTTCAGAATTAGACAACCTACTCGTAATTGGTTTAAAAATGTTTATCTTTCTATAACACATGAACAGTATATATATGAGTTGTATAGTTTTATAATTGAATAAATCAAAAAATTTTATTACGAATGACCCTCCTTGTTTTTGTATATTAATGGCCAAGTATATTTCTGAATAAAGGAGTCTATATGAATCTTTTTCTTGAGAATTATAATTACCCGAATAATCAAAACCACCATCTGCTGTTACAAGTTTACATAATTTACCATCCAGTGATGATATAAAATCTTCTATATTTTCAAGTTTATAAATATCCCCAGTGTTATCTTTCCCAAAACAAAGGTTATTTTTTTTATTATTTATTATCTGTTGATTCCAAAAAGGTATGTTTTTATCTGTTTTAGATATTAATGTTATTCCATGAACATCGATATTTGTATTATCATTAATACAATGTATAAACCCACCAGGTCCCTCAGCAATACAACCCGCAATGCCTTCATTTTCTACCTTAATAATATCTTTCATTATTTCGTAAAGTTTAAAATATGATCTACTCACGGGTAAAATACTACAAATATTCCTGTTTCTTCTGGAAGAAGTGTATATATATTCATATTTATTGATGGATTTTTTAGACTTCTCCCATTTTCTAGAAGGTATCTTATCAATTTCACATTTAATCTTCATTAGTTCATTTTTTTTAGGATAAACTATTTCTTTATACTTATCAAAACACTTGAATTCTTTGACATGCTCGTTACTTATGATATAGTTTTTCATATATTTAAAAGTTTTCTTTATTTTAAATAGTTATTTAATCTCTTTTCTGAAAGACAAAGTAATTGTTAAATGAACTTAGTGTATATAATGGATGTTTTAAAGAATATCTACCATTCATCTGATTACTTGGATAAAATTTTTCATTTAATTCTGGATCAGTCTTTTCAATTTCGGGTATCTTATCTATAATATTTTTAAAGCTACCAATATTTTTATCATCAAAGTTATCTTTACGGAATATAGAAGAATAGCGTTTTTGAACAGTTGTTGGAACGACAGGTTTAAATCCATTTTCACCCATTATTTTCACAAAGAAGTCAAAATTAACTAAATATTCAGGAACCACTTGTCCAATAGAATCCATATAAACATCAATTACTTGACCAAACATATTTCTATCATCTTCTTGATTATAATCAAAATTATCAACATCATATTTCTTTTCAACTTTGTAAACAATATTGCCCTTTACATCTTTGAACATCATACGAGGTGTATCATCTTCTTCATCTTCTTCATCTTGAATTTCTTCGCTCGTTTCTTCGCTCGTTTCTTCTTCACTTTCTTCACTAGTTTCTTCCATGGCTATTCTTTCATCTTCTAACTTTTTGAAATATTCAAATATTTTCTTACCATCATAACATGTCCCTATAAAATAACCCCCTTTCTTTATATTTTCTTTAAGATTTCTTATAAATCCTTCAAATGTTCTTTTATTTTCAAAGTAATAATGCATTGAGAACTGAGAACTTATAATATCAAATCCATCTGAACCTATTCCAAAATATCTTTGTCTTATATCAATGTATTTTTTAGGAATCGGCGTTTCCTTAGCATAAATGATGTTAGTCATTATTTCACTATGTTCTTTTTCACTTTCTGATATCCCATCAATATCAGTAAACTCTAAGTTTTGGATATTTTTACTTGTATCACCTCTTACAATGAGAGGCTTACATTCTTTATTATTTGATGTGTAAAACCTTTTACATGCTTCATTTACATTTTTAGATATATCAATACCATATAGGAACTTAACATTGTGGGTTTCTAAATATTTACCTATATCACCACCTCTTCCAATCGATAAATCCATTATTTTTAATCTTCCTCTAATAGATGAGCAAACACCAGAGATTAATCTAGATTTTATGTAGTTATGGAATCTTCTAAGTGGTAGAGAATCAACTAGTAAATCATCATCATTGTTTATGTAATACATTCCCTTTTCCACGATAGAAGTTTCTTTCTTAATTAATTCACTACCAGTTATCATTTCTTCTGTGATTGGTTCTTTGATAGTTTTCCAAATATTGTTCGCAGATAAGAAGTATTGGGGTTTAAGTTTATCTTTTCTTAGACGAATAGGCTCCCAATACATACCATTTTTAGAATTTGGATTGAATCTCATTTCAACAAGATCCCCGTCATTTATTTCTGTTTTTTCAAAATTATCACATAACATTTTACCATTTACGAGCGGTATATTTGTTTCATTATATTTTTCTTCTTCAGAATTGATGTTGAACTTTTGAATCGTATCAGTGGATTTAACAAAGGTATCCATAATTCTGAAACAATAATCTACATTTTCATCATCAATTTCTTTGTATCCTACATATAGTTCAACAGTTTTATACTCTCCTAGATTGCGCTTACCATCATTCTTATCTACATAATTTTGTATAACTTCTTTTACTTCTCCTTTTTTAATATCTTTTTTAACTTTTATCTGAAAATCAATTGTATTTTCTTTCGCTTCTTTCCATTTATAATTGTAAGTCCATGTTCCTGATATCTTTGAAGAATTAACATTTTCTAGTGAACCCCTTACAGATAATCTTGTTGGAAGGAAGATAAGTCCATCAATCCTATAAGGAAAATGACCTTCTTTATCTTTCTTTAGAATTTTTCTAGATGATTTAAAGATTTGAATATATTTATCTTTTCCAATATTTTTAGAATCAATCTTTTCTTCAACAGATTCTGTCTGATATCCAAAATCATAAGATTTTACTCTTATATCTGTGGGACATTCAATTCTTTTGAGAGGCTTTCCTTCGGGTGTATATCCTCTCCATTCAATTGTGTTTTTTGTCTTACCAACAATATCTACATTATCTGTAAAGTAATCTAGGATATATTTTCTGGAACGTTTATCTTCTGGATCTCTGGCGATGAAAGGTAATGTATGTGCTTCTTTAGGAATACCTATACCATCAATAGTACACCAGTAAACATCAAATATCATGAATAATCTCATAGGTTCATTGTATTTATCTTTTGTAATATATTCTCCATCAAACAACCACTCTCCTTTTATATTAGAGAAATTACATCCAGTATCAATAATTTCTTTTTTCGCATTAATAAGATAACCAGAACCATTTTTTATCATTAGTTCATACCTTTCTCCATCTGCTTTCTCAGTAACAGCAAAATCAACGAGAATAGATCCTGGATTCCTAATATCTAAACTATCCATATTAAGAGTTACGGGTTGTGGACCCATAAATGTAAAATATTTAGCCCTTTGACCAGTTAACTTACGATAATCATAAATCAAGTCATCTTTTAGTTTATGAGACATAAGATCATCTGTATCATATATTATTTTTGATAAATGAATGACCGTTTCTTCTAAAATTTCAAAAAGTTTCATCGCAAGTGAGTTTTCAGCTTTTTTTGGTGCTCCACCACTTTGACTGTTTGAATCATATCTTGGAGATTGAGGAGCATAAGTTGGTTCTTCATCACTGACCATAGGTGAACCAGGGGCATAAGTTGGATCTTCATCGCTGACTTGAGGTGAACCAGGAGCATAAGTTGGATCTTCAGAAGATTTAAGAGATAATTCTGGTAACTGTTCTACAAGATCAATATTACCATCATCGTCCATATATTCAAAGAGATCTACACGTCTATTTAACTGATTTATTTTGTCTTCTACTATTTCAAAGTATCCCCCAATTAAATATTTTAGAGGAACAAATAGTTTATTGGTATTTCCTATTTCTGGATAAATTGAAACAATTGCTTCTGTTTCTATATATTTATCTGTCTTTTCATCAATTTTCTCAACAATGTCAGAAATAACAGCATGAAATATATTACGTTTAGAATACTCCATTAGTGTATTGAAAACTTTCATATCAATACCAAATTCTTTAAAATATGACCTTCTTATCATAGTTGATTTCCCTATAAGTTTTCTGTAATCTTCTTGAGAATATCTCTTGGATGATTCATTATAATTCATATATAAAATCGGATTTTCTCCAGGATCAAATCTAGGGCTCATCCCATATTCTAATTCACTATCAAATGTCGATACTTCTTCAAATATTTCAGTATTTATTCCTAAACGTAGAGGGTCGTAGATATTTCCCTCTTGTAATACGGGATAATGAAAGTTCTTTTCCTTTTTAAAGTCTTCATAAAGATTATCAATGGCGGTAATTCCAGAAACTTTACCTTTTTCCATACCGACATATTCAATTTCTATTTCATATGATTCATGATTGCTTAAAATATTTGCTTTCTTAAATGATTTCTGAAAATCATATTTCCCTTTAAAA
>Ga0206682_10000878_pt1 | contig 31086 bp, 30 predicted proteins | sample M240m12015metaG_FD_155444 | JGI IMG/M metagenome (GOLD analysis project Ga0206682, IMG submission 155444) | Ammonia-oxidizing marine archaeal communities from Monterey Bay, California, United States - M2 40m 12015 | ecosystem: Environmental > Aquatic > Marine > Intertidal zone | place: USA...
CTTTTTTCAAATGAAGAGTTGCGACTTTTTCATCTAAATGTTTTGGAAGTACATAAACTTTATTTTCATAATTTTTATAGTTATTCCAAAGTTCAATCTGTGCAATTACTTGATTTGTAAATGATGCGCTCATTACAAAACTTGGGTGTCCAGTTGCACAACCTAAATTAACTAGTCTTCCTTCTGCTAAAAGAATAATTCTTTTTTTACTTGGTAATTCTATTTCATGTACCTGAGGTTTAACTTCGCTCCATTTGTAATTTTTCAAAGCCTCAACCTGAATTTCATTATCAAAATGACCAATGTTACACAAGATCGCCCTATCTTTCATGTCTCTCATGTGATCAGCTGTAACAATATCTTTATTTCCTGTGGCTGTAACAACTATATCTGCTCTACTAATGGCTTCTTCCATTAATACAACTTCATAGCCTTCCATTGCAGCTTGTAATGCGCAAATTGGATCTGCCTCGGTAACTAATACTCTTGCTCCACTTTGTCTGAGTGATGCAGCACTTCCCTTACCCACATCTCCAAAACCCGCTACTATTGCAATTTTTCCTGACATCATTACATCTGTTGCTCTTCTAATTCCATCAACAAGACTTTCTCTACAACCATATAAATTATCAAATTTTGATTTAGTAACTGAGTCATTCACATTAATTGCTGGGATTAACAAAGACTCATCCTTTTCCATTTTATTTAAAGCTTTTATTCCAGTGGTAGTCTCTTCCGAAACACCTTTTACATCTTTCATTAAATCTTTATATTCATTGTGCATGATTGCAGTTAAATCACCACCATCATCTAATAACATATTAGGTTTCCAATCAGGTTTACCAACAATAGTTTGTTTAATACACCAAAGATATTCTTCTTCCGTCTCGCCTTTCCATGCATAAACAGGTATTCCAGCTTTTGCAATTGCTGCAGCAGCATGATCTTGAGTTGAAAAAATATTACATGATGACCATCTAACATCTGCCCCTAAGTCAACTAATGTTTCTATTAAAACAGCTGTTTGAATTGTCATATGCAAACAACCAATAATTCTTGCACCTTTTAGAGGTTTGGTTTTCGAATATTCTTCTCTTAAAGCCATTAACCCTGGCATTTCACTTTCAGCAATAGAGATTTCTTTTCTACCAAATTCAGCTGACGATATATCTTTTACTTTAAAATCTTCCATGGAAGTGTTTTATACAGCTAACAATAGATTTAGCAAGTTTAGATTAGACGCTGGGAAAACTTATTTCTACTATTGCTCCATCTCTATCTAATCGATTAGATGCTGAAATTCTACCCTCATGAAGATCAACTAAATTTTTTACAATATTTAATCCAAGACCAGAATGTTCACCAAACTTATCTGGTCTATTACTGTAAAATCTTTTAAATATTTTACTTGTATCTTTTTCTTTAAACCCTTGCCCTTCATCAGTCACCCTAACTATAATATTTTTATCTAATGTACTTGAAATATTGACGAAAATATTTCCACCTTCTTTACAAAATGAAATTGAATTATCTAACAAATTAGCAATTATTTGCTCAATTCTGTTTTCGATACCATTAATAACATATTTTTTCTTACCATCATTTTCATAATTAATTTTAATATTCTTTTTAACTTTTTGAATATTATAATAATCATCTACAACAGATTGAATAATTGGCTCTATATTAATTTTTTGCATTTTTTCTTTGCTAAGAGCAACTTCATCTTTCAACATCTGAGAATAATCAGTTATTAGTCTTTCAATTCTCAAAACATCATGACTAAGAATATTTAGTAATTTTGTTCTTTGTTCAGAATTACTTGTATCTTGCAATATCTCAGATGCACTTTTTAAAGATGCTAAGGGATTTCTTATTTCATGAACTAAATCTGTTGAAAAATTTTCTGCATGGGCAACTCTTTTTTGAAGTTCAACTGTCATATCATCTAGTGAATTTGATAGAAGTCCTAGCTCATCATTACGACTTTTTAAACTTTCAATATTTGTTTTTATCTGACTTTTTTCCTTGATAACTTTTGTATAATTTACAAGATTTTGAATAGGTTTAATAAAATATCTACTTAAAACAAAAGAGAAAATAAGAATAACAAAACCCACTGCAATAGCAGTTCTGGTAACAAAAGCTTTTCTCTCATTTGTTGCTGCTCTTATGTCATTAGCATTTTCTGAAATAGCAAGATATCCAATATTTGATCCATCTTTAATTACATTTCGAATTGTAATTAATTTAAATTGATTTGGGTCTTCTTGAATAAAAGTATAAGAACTTCCATATTCATTTGAATTTAAATATTTATTTAAGATATCATTAAAAGGTAAAGATTTGTTTTCATTTATATTGGCATTTTCCTTTTGATTATTTTGATCTTCTTGATTTTTACTTAAACTCTCAAATTCAATTTCATCTAGTCTTGTTGAAAAAGATCTTGGGTCTAAATCTAATGTATCTGTATCTCCAATAACAATTAAATCATTGTCAAAAAATATTACTCTATCTAGATTTTGAAATATAAATCTGGTTGAAAATAAAAACTTTCTAATATCATCAACATCAAATTTTATATCAAGCCTTAGAAGAGTGTTTATTGTGTTATTTATTACATTTATATGTTTAACAGATTTTTTTTTAATCAAATTTGGCTGAACATTGCTTAGGTAAACAAAAGTAAATAATCCAATAATTGTAAAGATTATAAAATTTATGAATAAAAATTTTTTTAATATAGACAGACTTTTTAAGTATTTACCAAACATCAGCTAACATTCCATCTATATCCACTACCATATCTAGTTTCAATAGCTGAAAAATCAGGATCTACTTTTTTGAATTTTTTACGTATTCTTTTAACATGACTATCGATGGTTCTGTCCTCGATATCCGTATCTTCTCTGTAGGCAATATCCATCAATTGAGCTCGTTCTTTAATAATTCCCGGTCTTTTTGCTAATTCTTTGACAATTAAAAACTCTGTCGTAGTCAATTTATCTGGAAGTTGTTTGTTGTTCCACTCACACTCAAGTTGAGAAGGATCTAATTTTAGTTTTCCATGTGCAATTAAACTTTTATTTTCTTCTAAACTATTATTTGTATCTTTTTTTCTAAGCTGAATTCTAATTCTTTCAATTAAAACTTTTATTGAAAAGCCACCAGATTTTTTTACAAAATCATCTGCTCCTAGTTTTAGTCCTAACAATTCATCAATCTCATCATCTTTTGATGTTAAAAAAATTACTGGTAACGATGTTTTTTTTCTAAGTTTTTTGAGCAACTCTTCTCCATCCATTTTAGGCATCTTTATATCAACCACTGCTAAATCAGGAGGCATTCTAGTAAGTCCAATTAATGCGCTCTCACCGTCAATATAAGTTTGAACTTTAAAGCCTTCTTTTTCTAAAGCTATACTTAAACTAGTTAGAATATTTCTATCATCATCTATTAAAGCTATAGTTTGTTTGTGCATTCCTTATATAAAAATACTAAATTGTTCTAAATTGGGCAATCTAATTAAATTAATGAAGCATTCCCCAATTATCTCCAACATTAACATCAACAGTAAGTGGAGTTGAAAAAGAATGATAATCACTTTGAGCAACACTGGTCATTTCTTCTTTTATTAATTTGACCATCATTTTTTCATCTTTTTTGGGTACCTCAAATATTAACTCATCATGAATTTGTAAAAGTATCTTCGATTTAACATTTTTTTGTTCTGATAATTTTTTATCTAATCTAATCATTGCTAAACGCATAATTTCTGAAGCAGACCCTTGAATAGGAGCATTAATTGCAGCTCGTTCTTGAAAATTTCGTACATTAAAATTTTTATCATTAATTCCATTAAAATGAGATCTTCTACCAAAAATATTATTTACATAACCACTTTTTCTGCAAAACTTAATTGTACTATCCATATAAATTTTTATTTCAGGAAATTTTGCAAAGTAGGCATCTAGAAATTCTTCTGCTTCATAATTTGAAACATTAATCTGTTTTGCTAAACCATACTGTGAAATTCCATAAATAATTCCAAAATTAATTGCTTTAGCTTTTCTTCGATGATCTTGATTTACTTTTTTAATATCTATATTGAAAATCTGACTAGCTGTTAATGAGTGGATATCCTCATTATTTTTAAAGGCTTTTTTAAGTTCTTTAACATCTGCTAGATCTGCTAAAATTCTCATTTCAATTTGATTATAATCTGCTGAAATTAATAGGTGATTATTTTTAGCAGCAAAAGCTTTTCTAATATCTTTTCCATCTTCTGATTTTATTGGGATATTCTGTAAATTTGGATCACTAGACGCTAGTCTGCCTGTTGTGGTAGCTGCCAACAAAAATGATGTATGTACTCTTTTTGTTGATGGATTAATGTGTTCTGGAAGAGAGTCGGAGTAAGTATTTTTTAGTTTTGATACTTGCCTCCAGTCTAGAATTAATTGTGGAAATTCGTGACCTTTAAAAGCTAAATCTTCTAAAACACTCGCGCTTGTTGCAAAACTTCCTTTTTTAGTCTTTTTTAGACCTGCTATCTTAAGATCATTATAAATTATTTCACCTAATTGCTTTGGGGAGGCAATATTAAATTCTTTTTTTGAAATTTTAAAAACTTTTTTTTCTAAGTTATTTATTTTTTTTTCAAATTTTAAAGAAAGAGATTTTAAGAATTTACTATCTACTTCAATTCCTTCCATTTCCATAAAAGCAAGAATCTTAATTAATGGTTTTTCAAAGACCTCATAAATATTAATCATTTTTTCAAGCTTTAAATTTTTAATGAATTTTTTATACAATCTAAAAGTAATATCAGCGTCTTCAGCAGCATAATCTTTAGCTTTATCAATCTCTACATCACTAAAATTTATCTCTTTTTTTCCTGTTCCAACAATTTCTTTGAAAGAAATTGTTTTATGGCCTAAATGAATCTCTGATAGAGTATCCATATTGTGTCTATTTTTTCCTGCATCTAACACATATGACATAAGCATAGTGTCTTCCATTGACGAAATCGTTATCCCCTGTTTGTATAAAACTATAAAATCAAACTTAATATTTTGACCAATCTTCTTAACGCTTGGATCTTCTAATAAAGGTTTTAATTTTTTGATGACAATATTTTTATCAATACATTTTGATGATTTATGCCCTATTGGTATATAGCAAGCTTTACCAATTTTTGAACACAAAGAAACACCCACTAAGTCTGCCTGATGTGGGTCTAGGGAATTTGTTTCTGTATCTACAGCAACCTCACCTACTTCTTCAGCCTCTTTTATCCATTCATCTATTTCATCAGGATTTTTAATTAAATAATAATTCTTACTATTAATTGCTTGTTGTTTAACTGATGACTCTTTTTCACTTAGTTTATTTGATAATTTTGGTTCCCCATATGCAGATATGACAGAACTCAAAAGCCGATTAAATTCCATTTCTCTTAAAAATGAATAGAGTTTATCTTTATCTATTTCTTTTAATTTAAACTCTCCCAATTCTCTTTTAATTGGAGTGTCCTTCATTAAAGTTACAAGCTTTTTGCTAATTAATGCTTTATCTTTGTTTTCTATTAACGTTTCTCTTCTTTTGTTTTGTTTTATTTCATCAGCTGACTTTAAAAGTTTTTCTAAAGTTCCATATTTATTAATTAATTCAGCTGCTGTTTTAACTCCTATCCCTGGAACACCCGGAACATTATCGCTACTGTCTCCAGCGAGAGATTGAACATCTATTACTTTAGAAGCATCTACTCCAAACTTAGTAAAAATGTCTTCCTCTGAAATAAATTTATTTTTCATAGGGTCAAAAATACGAACACCTTTTTTATAAAGTTGCATTAAGTCTTTATCTGATGAAACAATTGTAACCTTAGCACCTACTTTAAGTATTTTTTCAACATAAGTTGCTATTAAATCGTCTGCCTCATAATTAGGAAGATCTACTGAAGGAAGATTAAAAGCTAAAACAGATTTTCGTATATATTCGAATTGTGGAGCCAAATCATCAGGTGCTTCAGACCGATTGGCCTTATAATCACTATAAATATCATTCCTAAATGTTTTTCTAGCTGAGTCAAAAATTACAGCAAAATGAGTGGGTTTTTGTAAATTTTGATCAGACTTTGAGTCTTCAAGAAGTTTAAAAAGCATACTACAAAAGCCACTGACTGCACCTGTTGGTAATCCATCACTTTTTCTAGTTAATGGTGGTAATGCATAATAAGCTCTAAAGATATATCCTGAGCCATCTATAAGGTAAAAATGATCTGTCTTTTTAATTGTATCCATTAAAATATCATTAAATATTACAGTGGTTATAAAATCTGTATATAAAAAATTTACCTTTCTTAACAATGATAATTATATCTAGATTATTTTGATGTTTAATAGTAACATTTACCTTATGGAGATTACTAAAAATATATCACAAACTAGAGTAATTAAATCCTTGCTTGCAATAATACTTGGGTCTTTAGCTTTAACCATATCTGCTAAAATTAAGATTCCTTTTTATCCAGTGCCAATGACAATGCAAACCTTTGTAGTTTTATTTTTAGGAGTAAGTCTTGGTTATAAAATTGGCTTAGCAAGTGTTGGGTTATATTTGCTTGAGGGAATTGCAGGATTACCTGTTTTTTCTAACTCTCCTGAAAAAGGTGTTGGTTTAATTTACTTTACTGGTCCTACAATGGGATATTTGATTGGTTTTTTAACTGCAAGCTATTTAGCATCAAAGATAAATATCCAAGATAACTTTTTACTAGTTTTAGCAAAGCTTACAATTGCAACTTCAACTATCTATTTGTTAGGATTATTATGGCTTGGAACTCTTATAGGTTGGGATAAGCCTATTTTTGCTTTAGGAGCTAAACCCTTTTTATTAGCTGAAATTTTTAAAATTATACTTTTGGCTTTGTTAACAAAAAAAATTTTAAAAATTAGAAATTTTATCTAGGTGATCTTTTAGAAAGAATTCTTTGAAGAGTTCTTCTATGCATTTTCAATCTTCTTGCAGTTTCAGAAACGTTTCTATTACATAATTCAAATACTCTATGTATGTGTTCCCATTTCACCCTATCTGCAGACATCGGATTTTCTGGAGGAGCAGCTTTTTTTGAAGGATCCGCAAGTAAAGCCTTCTCAACATCTTCGGCATCAGCTGGTTTTGCAAGATAATCTATTGCACCCTCTTTGATTGCAGCCACTGCAGTTGGGATGTTCCCATAACCTGTCAGCATAATTATTCTACTTTCTGCATTAGTATTTTGAATTTGTTTTACAACCTCAAGTCCGTTGCCATCTCCTAGTCTAAGATCTACTACAGCAAAACCAGGTTTTTTTGCTTTAACCGATTCTACTCCTTTTTGTACACTCTCAGCTTGAATAACTTCAAATCCTTTTTTTTCCATAGCTCTAGCCAATCTTTCTCTAAAAGGATTATCGTCATCAACTATAAGTAGAGATTTATTCTCAAAATCATTGATGTTTTTAAGCACAACTTGTTCTTTCATATAGTTAATATGGTAATTACTAGACATTATTCAATACCTATTATTTGCTTTACATTGTTAATCTATAGGCTTAATAGGAAGAAATTTTAAAGTTTTTTAGAGATAGAAAGCTTTTTTTTATTAAATTTTTTTTTGGAGGCATTTTTAATGCAAAAATTTAAATCAGTTGAGCAAATAGTAAGTCAACTGAAACCTGAAAAACCGATATACTGTATAAGAAAGAATTCTATTCGATCTGCTGTAAAATATTTTAATAAAAATTTTCCTGGTAAAATTCTTTATGCAGTTAAAACGAATCCCCATCCCACTGTAATTCAAACAATTATAGATAGTGGTGTGGAACAATTTGATGTTGCTTCTATAGAGGAAATTAAAAGTATTAGAAATTTTAGCCAAACTGCAAAATGTTCGTATATGCATACGGTAAAAAGTAGAGAAAGTATTAAAGAAGCTTACTTTAATTTTGGAGTTAAGACATTCTCACTAGATACTAAGGATGAGTTGGTAAAAATTATAGAGAGTACAAATAATGCAAAAGATTTAGAGCTATTTGTTAGAGTTGCAGTTTCTAATGAGCATGCTGAAATAGATTTGTCAAAAAAATTTGGTGCATTAAACTCAGAGGCAGCAGGATTATTAAGATTAGCAAAACAACATGCAAAAAAAATTGGGCTAAGCTTTCATGTTGGTTCTCAATGCATGCATCCAATTTCGTATTCAAAAGGTATTAATGAAATCGGAAATATAATTAAAAAAACAAAAATTTTACCAGATTATATAAATGTTGGAGGAGGATTTCCAACAATTTACCCAGACTTAATTCCTCAATCTATGGATAATTATTTTAACGAAATTAAAAAAGGATTAGAAAACTTAAAACTTGAAAAATTGCCTGAAATTATTTGTGAACCAGGAAGAGCGTTAGTTGCAGAAAGTGGTTCTACAATTGTAAGGGTTAATCTAAGAAAAAAACAAAAACTTTATATAAATGATGGCACATATGGAACTCTGTTTGATGCAGGGACTCCAAATATAGTATTTCCATCTAAAATGATCAAAGAAAATTCAAATAAAATAATATCGAAAAAATTAACTGCTTTTGATTTTTTTGGACCAACTTGTGACAGTATGGATTATATGAAAGGCCCTTTTCTTCTTCCAAATAATATAAAGGAAAATGATTATATTGAACTTGGCCAACTTGGTGCTTATGGTTTAACATTTAGAACTCAATTTAATGGCTATTACTCAGATGAAATCTTTGAAGTTGAGGATAAACCAATAATGACAATGTATGATAAAGATATTAACAAAGCTACTTTAGTCGCTTAATGTCAGATCATAAAAATCCAGGTCATAATAGTAAAAAAGATTTTTTAAAAAGTCCTATTGAGCATATCGATATCACTTCATTCGACTCTCGAAAAATAATCTCTTCAATGGAAAAAATGTCCTTTGTTTCAAGAGAAACAGCTAATGCAGCAAATATATATAATGACATGCTAAAAGATAAAGATTGCACAATATTTTTAACTTTAGCTGGCTCTACATCAGCTGCTGGATGCATGAATATTTATAAAGATCTTGTAAAGTACAATATGGTTGATGCAATTGTTGCTACAGGAGCTTCTATAGTAGATATGGATTTTTTTGAGGCTCTAGGATTTAAACATTATCAAGGTTCACAATTTCAAGACGATACAGAACTTAGAAATAATTATATTGATAGAATATATGACACTTATATTGACGAGGAAGAACTTCAGATGTGTGACAAAATCATTTGTGATATTGCTGATACGCTAGATCCAAGAAGCTACACATCTAGAGAATTTATTTATGAAATGGGAAAATATTTAAAAAAAAATTCAAAAAAAAAAGACTCTTTAATTGAAACAGCTTTTGATAACGATGTTCCAATTTTTTGCCCTGCTTTTACAGATTCAAGTGCTGGTTTTGGATTGGTGATTCATCAAGAAAAAAATCCAAAAAAACACATGACTATAGACTCTGTAAGGGAATTTAGAGAACTTACTGAAATAAAGATTAAATCTAAAGGGTCTGGTCTATTCATGATTGGTGGGGGTGTGCCAAAAAATTTTATACAAGATACTGTAATTTGTGCTGAATTATTAGGTAAAGAAGTTGATATGCATAAATATGCAGTTCAAATAACAGTAGCAGATAGTAGAGATGGTGCTTGTAGTAGTTCAACTTTAAAAGAAGCAAGTTCTTGGGGTAAAGTAGATATTACAAAAGAACAAATGGTATTTGCAGAAGCAACAAGCGTGTTACCTTTGATTGCAAGTGATGCTTATCATAGGGGTGAGTGGAAAAATAGAGATAGAAAAAACTTTACAAAAATTTTTGAATAAAATTGAAATATCTTTCTAATAAAAATGGATTTTTAGGAATTGACAATAAAGTTAATTTCAAAGAAAAAGTTGTTGTAGTTCCTTTTGGCCTTGAAAAAACAGTTAGTTATGGTGGAGGAACAAAAAATGGACCTAAAGAAATTATCAAAGCTTCACATCAAGTAGAGCTTTATGATGAAGAACTGAGTTGCGAACCTTACAAAAAAATAGGCATTAAAACATTAAGACCTTTTAAGATAGACAAAAACATCAAAAAGGCACTCTCCAAAATGTCTAAAATTAATGAGGAAATTTTAGATAAAAAACTTTTTCCTATGACGTTTGGTGGCGAGCACTCAATCACACCTGGATGTATTGCTCCTTTTGTAAAAAAATATAAAGATATTTGTCTTCTACACTTTGATGCTCACGCTGATTTGCGAGAAAGCTATAATGGAGAAAAATTTTCTCATGCTTCAGCAATAAAAAGATGTTTGGACTACCCGAATGTTTCATTAATTTCTTTTGGCATAAGAAACATATCTGAAAGTGAGATTCCTTTTTTAAAGAAAAACTCATCTAGGATTAATATTTTTTGGGCAAAAGACAAAAGCAAATGGAATCTTAATAAATTTAAAAAATTAATTAAAAACAAAACAGTTTATCTTACATTTGATGTTGATGGCCTTGACTCAAGTATAATGCCTGCAACCGGAACTCCTGAACCAGGTGGATTATTATGGGATGAGACTTTAAACATAATTAGAATTGCAGCAAAAAATTCTAAAATTGTTGGTGCAGATATTAATGAATTATCACCTATAAAAGGTTTTAACTCATATAATTTTCTCGTTGCTAAACTAGCTTACAAAATTTTATCTTATAAATTTTTGTATTAAATTTAAATTGGCTTGCTAATTTTAAGTAAAATTTTAAAAGGTATCAACATTACTAAGGATACAAATAATTTTACTGCTAAATCACCTAATGATAACGTTATCCAAGGAACTCCTGTTGCATAAAATGATATAGAAAAAAATAAAAAAGTATCAACAGTTGAGCCAATAAAAGATGAAGTTAAAGGTGCTATAAACCATTCTTTTTTTCTTAGACGATCAAAAATTTGAATATCTAATAGCTGTGCTACAATAAAAGCAACACCAGATCCAATTGCTATTCTTATGGAAATTAAATCTGCAAAATCAGTTGAGAATAAAAGAGTAAAAATAATCCCTATAAAAAAACCAAAATATACAATTTTTCTAGCTACCAATTTACCATAAAATCTATTGGCTAAGTCTGTAATCAAAAAAGCTACTGGATAACTAAAGGCTCCATAAGTAAGTATTTCACTTAATCCATAATAATTAATTGGAAATTGTACAAGATAATTTGAGGATAAAACAACAACACCCATCAAAATTGACAGGGTAATAAAAAGTTTGCTCATTAAGCTGATTTAGCTAAGGGCTTTTTCTTAAAAGGAGATTTTATTAATATACTTTTTTTTAGTTTTTTTAGTCTAGGAGATAGATTTTTATTTTTAACAGCTTTAAGAAATTCATCAAAGCTACCTTTTTTATCAACAGACCTAACACCAGAATTACTAACTGTTAATTTTAAACTTCTCTTCATTAATTCACTTGTGAACTTTACTTTTTTCAAGTTTGGCAAAAATCTTCTTTTTGTCTTGTTATTAGCATGACTAACATTGTGACCCTTCATTGGGATTTTTCCAGTTAATTCACATTTTTTTGACATAATAATATTGCCTATATAAGGGGAGATAAGGAAAGCGTCAAGTTTATTACATTTAAGATAGAGTTTTATTTCCAACAATTTCAGTATAATTTTTAACTCCATCTCTAATTAATAATTCTTTTAGGTCCTTTTTAATAATTCCAGCAATATTTGGACCTTTAAAAACCATCCCTGTGTAGAGTTGAACAAAATCTGCACCAGCTATAAATTTATCATAAGCTGCTTGGCCAGTGTCAACTCCACCAACACCTATTATTTTAATTTTACCTTTTAATAATTTATAAAATTTATTTATTAAAATATTAGATTTTTCTTCTATTGGTTTTCCAGACAATCCTCCTTTTTGATGTCTTTGAATGTTGCTAAGCTTATCTCTTGTAGCTTCTGATGTATTTGAAACAATTATTGCTTTTATCTCATATTTTAAAAGAATTTCTGAGATCTGATTCACCTGATCTTCATTTATGTCTGGTGAAACTTTAACAGCAATCGGAATATCTGATTTTAAATTTTTTCTTTCTTCCATAATAGATTTCAGCAAATCTTGTAATTTATCACCTTCATGAAATGTTCTTAAATTTTCAGTGTTTGGTGATGAAATATTTATTGTTATATAATCTGCGTCATCATAAAAAGTCTTTAATCCAATTAAATAATCATTAAGCCTATTACTAGAGTCTTTGTTTGGGCCAACATTAATACCTAGCAAGCCTAATTTTTTGTTACGTTGAATACGTTCTTTAACAGTTTCAGCACCATGATTATTAAAACCCAATCTATTAATTAATGCTTCATCCTCTACTAATCTGAACACTCTAGGTTTGGGGTTTCCATATTGTTTTAAAGGGGTAATCGTTCCAACTTCTACAAACCCAAATCCTAATTTAAATAATGAGTTGTACACCTCTGCATTTTTATCAAAGCCAGCTGCCATTCCAATTGGGTTATCTAAATGTTTATCAAAAATTTTTGTTTGAAATATAGGATCATTTTTATTTTCATCAAATACGTTGGGAATTAAATTAAATTTTAATGACTTTATTGCTAGAGTGTGAGCTTTTTCTGGATCTACTTTAAATATTAGTGATCTTAATTTAGAGAACATTATTTTAGTTTATTTATTAACAGCTCAGTAGTTTCTTTTACACCAAAAAAACTTATAAAAAATCCCATTCGAGGTCCATTTTCATCTCCAAAAACTACCTCATATATTAATTTAAACCAATCTCTTAGGTTATCTGCATAGCCATTTTCTTTTCCAGTGGAATAAATCAAAGTTTGAATATCTTCTGGCGACATTTCATCTGTACATTTTTCAAGAGTTTTAACCAATGCCTCAAGAGCCAATTTTTCTGAACTATTTGCTGTTTTGTATTTTTTTTGAGCTTTAATTACATCATTAAAATATTTTATTGCATAACCTATTAGGCTATCAAAAATTGGAAAATTTGACTCAGAAATATCTGATTTATATTTCTTAACAAACTTCCACAACAAATCTTTACTGTCTGCATTGCTAGTTTCAACTAAATTAAGCAACATTGAAAACGTCATAATCATTTCCTCTTTTGGAATTTTACCATTATGAACATGCCAAACAGGGTTCATTAATAATTGAAGTTCATTTTGTTTTTTTGATTTTTCAATACAGTCTAAATACTCATCCACAGCTTTAGGTACTATTTCTTTATATAATTTTTTTGCTCTTTTTGGATTTTGATACATGTATAATGATAAACTTTCTGGCGATGCATATTCCAACCATTGGTCAATAGTAATTCCATTACCTTTAGATTTAGAAATTTTTTCACCTTTTTCATCTAAAAACAGCTCATAAGCAAATCCAGATGGGTTTTTCTTTCCTAATAGATTTATTATCTTGGTAGATAAAATTGCACTTTCTATTAGATCTTTTCCATACATCTCAAAATCAATATCTAAAGCATACCATCTCATTGCCCAATCAACTTTCCATTGTAATTTACAATTTCCATCTAAAATACTGGCTTCTAATTTATTTCCTTTATTATCAAAAATAATTTTTGATTTTTCTTTATCAATTTCTATAACTGGTATTTCCAAAACATGTCCTGTCTCAGGGCAAATTGGTAAAAAAGGACTATAAGTCTGTTGTCGCTCTTTACCCAATGTGGGAATAATTATATTCATAATTCCTTCATAATTTTCTAAAATAATTTTTAAAGTTGGATTGAAATATCCACTTTTGTAAAGAGCCGTTGAGCTTTGAAAATTATAATTAAAATTAAAATTATTTAAGAATTTTTTTAGCATTTCATTATTATGCTCACCAAAACTTGCAAACATTTCAAAAGGATCTGGGACTTGAGTAAGTGGTTTATGAAGATTATCATTTAACAATTTTTGATTTGGAACATTGTCTGGCACTTTTCTTAAGCCATCCATATCATCAGAGAATGTTATTATTTCTGTAGGATACTCTGATAGTTGTTTTAGGGCATTTACCATCATTGAAGTTCTTGCGACTTCACCAAATGTTCCAATATGTGGTAGACCACTTGGACCATAGCCTGTTTGAAGTGTTATCTTTCCTTTTTTTTCTATAAAAGATTTTCTCTCTCGAAGCAGTTTTTTTGCTTCAACAAAAGGCCAAGCGCTAGTTTTGTCTAAATTTTCTTTTTTAATCATGAATTATGCTTCTAAAAATCTTAAATCAGTGATTTTACTAATTCTTATAGAGTTGAAATTTATTTACCATAAAATAATGTTCTTTCAAAATGTCAAATTATAAAACTGTTTTTTTTACTCTTGGAATTTTACAAATAATTCTTGGAGTATCCATGTTCATACCTATTATTGCTCAATTTACCTACTCTGAAATAGACTCATCATTTTTTGGAGCATCAATTGTTACTATAATTTTTGGAACTTTATTTTTTTTATCAAATTTAGATCATGACAAGAAATTAAATCTACAGCAGGCCTTTTTACTCACTGCTCTTTCTTGGTTAAGTATAGCCATTTTTGGATCTCTTCCTTTTATATTTTCAACGATCGAATTGTCTGTTACTGACGCTTTTTTTGAGAGCATGTCTGGGATAACAACCACTGGATCAACTATTATCTCTAATCTAGAATTTACTCCAAAAGGAATTTTATTATGGAGGGCTATTCTTCAGTGGCTAGGAGGCATTGGTATTATTGTTATGGCTATAACTTTAATGCCAATAATGAACGTTGGTGGAATGCAATTATTCAAAATTTCAAGCAATGACTCATCAGAAAAAATACTTCCAAAATCAAAAGAGATAGCTCTAAGATTAATTTATATTTACTCTGCTTTAACATTAACGTGTGCAGTAACTTATTGGTTATTTGGCATGAGTAAATTTGATAGTCTTACTCATTCAATGACCACAATAGCAACTGGTGGTTTTTCTAATTATAATCAATCTATTGGTTATTTTAATAGTATTCCAATCGAAATAGCTTCAATGATTTTCATTATTTTGGGAAGTTTGCCATTTATTGTGTACATCAAATTTATAAATGGAAATAAAAAAATATTTTTAACAGACATCCAAATTAAAACTTTTTTTAAAGTTATAATCTCAGCAATAATATTGCTAACTTTATATTTGCTGTTGAATAATTATGAAAATTTTAATTTAAGATCTGTTTTTTTCAATAGTATTTCTATACTGACAGGTACAGGTTATGTAAATTCTGAGTACGATAGTTGGGGTAGTTTTCCAATAACTTTATTTTTAGCGCTTATGTTTATTGGTGGATGTGCAGGATCAACTACATGTGGTATTAAAATTTTTAGAATACAAATTCTTTATTCATTCATTACCAATCAACTAAAAAAAATTATTTATCCAAAAGGTGTATTTGTTATTAAATATGATCAAAACTCAGTTGATGATAAATTCATTGCATCAATAATTTCTTTTATATATTTTTATTTTGTTATTTTTTTTGTACTTACCGCACTACTATCTTTAACGGGTCTTGATTTTATTACTGCTATTTCAGGAGCTGCTACATCAATTTCAAATGTAGGGCCTGGATTAGGTCCTATAATAGGTCCAAATGGAGATTTTTCATCCCTTCCTGATATGTCTAAATGGATCTTAACTGTTGGTATGATTTTAGGTAGACTAGAGTTATTTGCAATATTAGTATTATTTCTACCATCTTTTTGGAGAAGTTAAAAATGCTTGAAATAAAAAAACAATCTTTATCAGAAACTTTCTCCATCTATTTTGATAGAAGAATGTTAAGAATACTTTTACTCGGAGCTATTTCTGGTTTTCCATGGGTTTTAATAGGTAGCAGTTTAAGTTTGTGGCTTAAAGAAGAGGGTTTAAGTAGATCAACAATAGGATGGGCTGGATTAATATTTGGAGTATATGCATTTAATTATTTATGGGCTCCTTTAATAGATAGACTTCAAATTCCTTATCTAACCAAAAAACTAGGTCATAGACGTGGCTGGATAGTGTTAATGCAAACGGCAATATTATTATGCTTAGTTATTTGGAGCTTAATAAGCCCAACAGAAAATTTAGCATTGCTAATTACAGTTGGTTTAATAATAGCAATTGCATCAGCCACACAAGATATAACTGTAGATGCTCTAAGAATTGAACAGATTGGTGAAAACGAGGGAAAATCTATGGCTGCTGGCGCTGCTATGGCAGTTGTAGGTTGGTGGAGTGGATACAAGTTAGGTGGTGTAATTGCTTTATTTACAGCAGAGTTTTTTCAAAATATTGGAATAATAAATTATTGGCAATCAACATTTTTAATTTTGGGAGTTGTGGTGATCCTAATGAATATTGGGTTAATGTTTGTTCATGAAGTCCAATCAAATACAAGGAGAGATAATCAGAAAAAAAATGATGAATTAATTCAAAAGAAGCTTGGAAAACAAAATTTTATCACAAACATAGTTGCTTGGATTAGTGGAACACTCGGAGGTCCAATCATAAGCTTCTTTAAAAAAAATGGATTTTCAATTGCTTTAGGAATTTTGGGCTTTGTATTTTTATTTAAGATCGGTGAGGCTTTTCTGGGTCGAATGTCTATAGTTTTTTATAAAGAAATTGGTTTTTCAAAAGGAGATATTGCAATTTATTCAAAAACCTTAGGCTGGATAACAACGGTAATATTTACTTTGCTGGGTGGTCTTTTTGTAATTAGATCAGGAGTTTTAAAAGCAATGTTTCTTGCAGGTATACTAATGGCTGCAACCAATTTATTATTTACGGCACTAGCATGGAGTGGAAAGTCGGAATTGATGTTTGCTATTGCAGTTATTTTTGATGATATAGCAGCAGCTTTTGCAACCGTTGCCTTTGTGGCATTTATTTCATTATTAGTTGATAGAACATACACTGCAACTCAATATGCTTTATTAGCATCAATTGGAACAGCTGGAAGAACAACACTTGCATCATCCTCTGGAGCTTTAGTAGACTGGTTGAATGGAGACTGGGGTACATTTTTTATTTTAACAGCAATAATGGTAATCCCTTCTTTAATATTTTTATGGATCATCAAAGATAAACTAAAATTAAGTGAAAAATAATTATTTTTTTAAGAAACAATTTTCTAATATTTATAAAAAAGCTTCTAAAAATTCAGAAGTAACTTCTCAAATACTTTATGGAGAAGAATTTAATATTATATCAAGAAATAAAGAATGGATTAAAATTAGATCATTGTTTGATAACTATATTGGATATATTAAAAATAAAAATTATACACCAAAACATTATCCAAAATATAAAGTGCATTCTTTAAAAGCTGATGTTTTTAATAACCAAAATAAAAAAACAAATAATTTTTTACCATTTGGGTCAAAAATTGAGGAAATTAATAAAAAAAAAAACTACATACAATTTGAAAAAAACAAATGGATAAAAAAAAAGGATATAAAAAATTTAAGTCATAAAGAAAAAAATTATATTAAAGTATTAAAATTATTTTTAAATACGAAATATGTTTGGGGTGGAAAAACATTTAAAGGAATAGACTGTTCAGCATTACTTCAAATGTTTTACTATTATAATCAATCTTTTTATCCAAGAGATACAATTGATCAAATTAAGTTTTCAAAAAAAAAAGTTAAAAAAAAGATATTTAGCAAGGGTGACATTATTTTTTGGAAAGGACATGTTGCCTTATGTATAAATTCAAAAAAACTAATTCATGCATATGGGCCAGAAAAAAAAGTTTTAATCATGCCAATTTTAGAGACAATAAAAAGAATTGAAAAGACTGCAAAATTGGAAATAAAAAAAATATCTCTTATAAAATATTAGCTTCTACCAAAGTCGGGTTTACTCACGTCTTGTTTTAATTTAATAATTTTTGATCTTACTTTTTTAGTTTGAATTAATTTATTTAAAATTGATTTATTATTTTTTGAATTAATATCTTTTTTAAATGAATTTAGGTTCTTTATAAATAAATCAATAGCTTTTGAGATATTTTGTTTATTATTAAAAAATATATCTCTCCACATGATTTCATTAGAGGCTGCTATTCTTGAAAAATCTCTAAGTCCACCTGCACTGTATTTAATCAAGTCATAATTTTGTATTTTTTCAAAATCTTGAGCTGATTTAACTAAATTGTATGCAATTAAATGCGGAAGATGACTAGTAATAGAAAATATTTTGTCATGTTTTTCAGCTGTCATAATAACTATTTTTGAACCCATCTTTTTCCAAAAATTACTTAACATTGTTAAATGTTTTTTCTTAGTATTTTTATCTTTAATTAAAACGCACCATTTATTTTCAAATATGTTGTGCTTTCCATTTTCAGGACCACTAACTTCTGACCCAGCAATTGGATGACCTTGTGTCCATGCTATATCTTTTCTTAAAAATTTTTTAATAATTTTAGAGGTTTCTATTTTTGAAGAACCAATATCAGTGATAATAGTTTTTTTAGACAAATGCTCATTCATCTTTAAAATAATATTTTTATACTCACTCATTGGAGTGCATAAAATAATTAAATCAGATTTCCTTACACCCTCCTCTAATTTTTTTACAATTATACCAGGTAATTTTAATTTTTTTATCTTGGAAATATTCGAAATAGATTTTTCGTAAATAAAAATTTTGTTAGTAATTTTTTTTTTTTGTATTCTTCTCAATATTGATGAGCCTAGCAAACCACATCCAACAATTAAAATATTTTTCATATTAATTTAATATATTTTTTACAGCATTCATAAATGCTAAATTTTCTTGTTTTGATCCAATGGTTAATCGTAATTTATTTCTAATATGATAACCGTCTTCTGTAGATCTTACAATAATTCCTCTTTGCTTTAATTTTTCATAAAGATATTTAGCTGTATGCTTACAATTTTTAAAATCTAGTAATAGAAAATTTGCTGAAATAGAATTTGAAAAAATTTGATATTGTTCAAGGTAAGTCTTGATTTTTTTAGCAAATAAAAAATTATGTTTTATTGATTGATCAATAAATTTTTTATCTTTTAGCGCCTCAGTTGCTGCCAATTGAGCAATATGACTTACATTGAATGGAGGTTTAATTATATTTAAAGCGTTTATAATCTTTTTTGACCCATAGCCCCACCCCACTCTTAATGAAGCTAAACCAAATATTTTAGAAAAAGTTCTTAAAATAAAAACATTATCCATGTTTTTAAATAATTCTAATCCTGATTTGTAATCTTCATTTTTCATGTATTCTGCATACGCATCATCAATTACCAATAAAATTCTTTTATTTAATTTTTTTCTAAGTTCTATTATTTCTTTTTTAGTTAAATAAGTTCCAGTAGGATTATTTGGATTGGCTACAAAAACTATTTTAGTATTTTTTGTTACTTTTTTAATTATCTCAGTAATTGAAACTTTAAAATTTATCTCTTTTGCAAATACCACTTTTGCACCAACAATATTTGCATAAATTCTGTACATTAAGAAGCTGTACTGAGGAACCACAACTTGATCTTTTGGTTTTAAAAATAATTGGCAAATCATTTGAATTACCTCATCAGATCCAGCTCCACAAATAATTTTTTCAAAATTACATTTATATTTTTTTGAAATTTCTTTTCTTAAAAGTTCAGATTTACCATCAGGATATCTTTCTAAATTTAGTTTTTGATTAGAGATTATTTTTGCTACACTAGGGCTCATCCCTAAAGCTGACTCATTGGCCGAAAGTTTAATAATTTTTTTCAATTTTTTAAACTTAGATTTTCCTGGCTTATAAGCCTCAATTTTAAATTTTTTAAATTTTGGAGTAGTCATTTTTATTTATTATGAGCTCTTTATAGATAAAATTATAATTTTTTATACTGAATAAGACAATTTTAAAAAAATTGACATAATAAATAACATCTAGTACAAAATTTATGCGCTGATTTAACTGAATTGCGAGCGCTTAAAAAAAACCGCTAAAATTGTTTTTTTTCTCTCAATTCAAAAAGCTTTAGTTATGAATATTGAGAATAGTATAAAAACTCTAATAGTTAAAAAACCACTTAAATTAGACTGTGGTAAAACTATAAATGATTTTCCCATCGCCTATGAAACCTATGGAACATTAAATGAAAAGAAAGATAATGCTATTTTAGTTTTTCATGCTTTAACAGGTGATCAATTTGTAACTGGCTTAAACCCAATTACAAAAAAAGAAGGATGGTGGTCATATGCTGTAGGACCTAACAAATCAATTGATACAAATAAATATTTTGTCATTTGCTCAAATGTAATTGGTGGTTGTTTGGGCTCCTATGGTCCTAGCCACAAAGATCCTGTTACAAAAAAAGTTTTTGGTACAAGTTTTCCTGTCATTACAATAAATGATATGGTCAATGCTCAATATAATCTAATTGATCACTTTGGAATTGATAAACTTTTTTCTGTAATAGGAGGATCTATGGGGGGAATGCAAGTTCTCCAATTCATAAGTAATTTCCCAGAAAAAGCAAAAACTGTAATACCCATTGCTTGTACATCTAGCCATTCTGCACAAAATATTGCTTTTAATGAACTAGGTCGCCAAGCTATTGCTGCTGATAGCAAATGGAACGAGGGTGACTATAATATTAAAGATACAATACCTAATAAAGGATTAGCAGTTGCAAGGATGGCTGCACATATTACTTATCTCTCAAAAAAAGGCCTTCAAGAAAAATTTGGTAGAAAATTACAAGAAAGAGAAGACCTAAAGTTTGGTTTTGATGCAGATTTTCAAATAGAAAGTTATCTAAGATACCAAGGTTCAGTCTTTGTAGATAGGTTTGATGCTAATAGTTATTTATATATTACAAGAGCTATGGATTATTTTGATTTAGCAAAACAATTTGATGGAAATTTATCTAATGCATTTAAACAAACTAAAGCAAAATTTTTTGTAATATCTTTCACTTCTGATTGGCTTTATCCCACACAAGAAAATAAGGATATAGTTATTGCGCTAAATTCCATAGGTGCAGATGTTGGTTTTGTTGAAATTGAGTCAGATAAAGGACATGACTCATTTTTATTAGATGTTCCAGATTTTTTAAATGCTCTTAAAAATTTTTTAGACAAGTCTTACACTACTATTTAATTATGAAAAATGAATTTAAAGTTATTGCAGATTTAGTTGAGAAAAATACACGTGTGTTAGATGTGGGTTGTGCTGATGGTATATTAATGGAATTTTTAAAAAGGAACAAAAATATAGATATTAGAGGACTAGAAATTTCAAAAAATAAAGTACAAAATTGTATTGAAAAAGGTCTTACTGTTATTGAAGGAAATGCAGAAAAAGATTTAAAACAATTCCCTGACAAATCTTTTGACTATGTAATATTAAGTCAAACACTTCAGGCATTTTTAAACCCTGAGCTTGTAATTAATGAACTTTTACGTGTGGGTAAAAAAGCAATCGTTACAATTCCAAATTTTGGGTTTTGGAAAGTAAGATTGCATTTATTAATAAAAGGAACAATGCCAGTCACAGAAACTCTTCCAGACGAATGGTATAACACTCCCAATTTACACATGTGCACAATTAAAGATTTTGTGTATTTTGTAAAATCTAGGAATATTAAAATTTTTAAATCACTTGCTTTAAACAACAAAAATACTTCATTAATAAATGATGGTAATCTTGGAATGAAAAACTTATTAGCTGATTTAGGTATATTTTTAATTGAAAAATAATATGAGAGTAGAAATCATTCCTTGCCTACGAGATAACTACAGCTACTTAATTATAAATGAAAACAATAACGATGCTTGTGTGGTTGACCCAAGTGAAGCCAAACCTGTTATAGATTTTATAAATAAAAATAATATCAATCTAAAATATATTCTAAATACACATCATCATTATGATCATATTGGTGGTAATAAAGAATTAAAAGAAAAGTACAATGCAACAGTTGTTGGGTTTAAAAATGACGCAAAAAGAATTCCTGAAATTGATGTTTTAGTTGAAGACAATCAAGTATGGAAAAAAGATAATTTTGAAGTAAAAATTATTCATATTCCTGGTCATACAACTGGTCATATTTGTTTTTATTTTTATAAAGAAAAATTATTGTTTTCTGGTGATACATTGTTTTCTTTAGGTTGTGGAAAAATTTTTGAGGGAACCTATAAAGACATGTTTGAGTCTTTAAACAGAATAAAAAATCTACCAGAAGATATTCATATCTATTGTGGTCATGAATATACACTTCAAAACTCGAAGTTTTGTATTAAGCAAGACCCAGAAAATTTAAATCTGCAAAATAAAATTGCTAAAATAAAAAAAAATATTGAAAATAACGTTCCTACAGTCCCATCAACTCTAAAAGATGAAAAGGAATGCAATGTATTTCTTAGGGCTAAAAATGTTGAGTCCTTTTCAAAATTGAGAGATTTAAAGGATAATTTCTAGTTAATTCGACTTGACTATAGCCTTACTGCAACTATATTGCGGTAACTTAAATTTAAATCATACTATGTCATACGCAGTAATTAAAACAGGTGGAAAACAATATAAAGTAAAATCTGGGGAAATTCTCAAGATTGAAAAACTACCAGATTCAAAACCTAACTCTAAAATAGAATTTAATGAAATTCTTGCATATGGAGATGATAAAACTATTGAGATTGGTGCACCTACAGTTCAGGGAGCAAAAGTTGAAGCTGATTTAATTAAAAATGGTAAAGACCGAACTATTTTAATCTTTAAAAAAAGAAGAAGACACAATTCAAGAAGAAAAAATGGTCATAGACAAGAACATACAATGATAAGAATTAACAAAATTTTTTCAAAGGATGGTAAAGTTTTATCAGAAGCAGAAAAAATGGTTAAACCAACTAAAAAGGTTGAAGCTGAAGTTAAGGAAAAAGCTAAAGCAACTAGTAAATAAATTAGGTAATTTATGGCAACAAAAAAAGCAGGTGGATCATCGAGAAACGGACGAGATAGTGCTGGGCGTAGGCTTGGCGTTAAAAAGTATGGCGGTGAAACAGTAATACCTGGGAATATAATCGTAAGGCAAAGAGGAACGAAAATTTTTCCTGGTGAAAATGTAGGAATGGGCAAAGACCATTCAATTTTTTCAGTTGCAAAAGGTAAAGTTGTATTTAAAAAATCTAAAGCAGATAGAACTTTCGTTTCAGTAAAACCCAATTAATAGTACAACTTAATTAGATGTTGTATTATGAAATTTCTCGATCAAGTAAAAATTTATATTAAAGCTGGAAACGGTGGTGATGGCTCGCCTAGTTTCAGAAGAGAAAAGTATGTTGAGTATGGAGGTCCCGATGGCGGTGATGGTGGAAAAGGTGGATCAATAATTTTAAAAGCTGAAGAAAATCTCAACACATTGATAGATTATAGATACCAACAACACCACAAAGCTCAACGAGGAGAGAATGGAGCCGGACAAAACCGTACAGGTAAAGGAGGTGATGACTTATTTTTAAAGGTACCACTTGGCACTCAAGTTTTTGAAGAGGATAATAAAACCTTATTGTTTGATTTTAATAAAAAAGGAGAAAAGTTTATTGTTGCTATTGGTGGCAAGGGTGGTCTTGGAAATACTAGATTCAAAAGCTCAACAAATAGAGCTCCTAGAAAATTCACAAAGGGCGGTATCGGTGAAGAATTTATAATTTGGCTTCAATTAAAAACAATTGCTGACATTGGAATAATTGGATTACCCAATGCTGGTAAATCAAGTTTATTAGCTGCTATAACAAATGCAAATCCAAAAATTGCTAATTATAGATTTACTACTCTAAATCCTAATTTAGGAGTTGCATCTTATGATGATAAAGAAATTACAATTGCAGATATTCCAGGACTTGTTGAGGGAGCACATGAAGGTGTGGGGCTTGGCATACAATTTTTAAAACATATTGAAAGATGTAAATCATTATTACACCTCATCGATATCACAAACTTAGATCTTAACGAGTCTTACCATCAAGTTAAAAATGAGTTAAAAAATTATAGCTCAAAATTGGTTGATAAAAAAGAGCTTGTGGTACTAAATAAAACAGATTTAGTTGATGAAGATACCGTTAAAGATGTGATTGATTATTTCTCTAAGGGAAAAAATTGTGAAATAATGACTATGACAACTCTGGAAAAAGACTCTATATCTAAAATTAAAGCAAAATTATTGTCATATGTCTCTTAAAAATTCGAAAATAATTGTTATCAAAATAGGATCTTCACTTCTTGTTGATAGTAATAAAAAAATTAGAAAAAAATGGCTTTCTAGTTTCGCAAAAGATATTCAGAAACTTAAAGATAAAAATCAAAAAATAGTCATTGTAAGTTCAGGTGCTATAGCACTTGGCTGTAAAAAAATGGGTATTAATAAAAAAACAATTAAACTCGATAAAAGTCAAGCTATAGCGTCAATCGGACAAATTGAGTTAATGAATTTATTTTCTCAAATATTTTCAAAGTATAAGTTAAATATTTCTCAAATCTTGCTAACTCTTGAGGACACAGAAGAAAGACGAAGATCTCTAAATGCTAAGAGAACTTTTGAAAATTTATTTGATCTTGGCTTTATTCCGGTTGTTAATGAAAATGATACTATTGCTACAACTGAAATAAAATATGGTGATAATGATAGACTAGCCTCTAGAGTGGCTCAAATTACAGATGCTGACACTTTAATTCTTCTTTCTGATGTGAGTGGTCTATACACAAAAAATCCAAAAATTTTTAAAGATGCAAAGTTAATTAAAAAAGTTAATGATATTAAAAAAGAATTGAAAGAAATTAGCATCAGGGGCGTGAATGAATATGGAAGCGGTGGAATGCAAACTAAAATAGAGGCTGCTAAAGTCTGTCAATTAGCAGGATGTAATATGGTTATTGCTAATGGATTAAAATTAAACCCTATTTCAAGCATTATTGAGAAAAATGAGTGCACATGGTTTAATTCTAAGGTTTCTAAACTTGATGCTAGAAAAAAATGGATCATAAGCTCAATAGCCCCCAAAGGAGCTATCATAATTGATGATGGTGCAAAAAAAGCTCTTAGATCAGGTAAAAGTTTATTGGCTGCTGGAATTAAAAAAATCTCAGGAAAATTTAATAAAGGGGACCATGTTAAAATTCTAGATAAAAAAAATAATGAATACGGAAGAGGTTTAAGCTCTTTTACATCTGATGAGATAGTAAAAATAATGGGTCATCATTCAAATCAAATAGAAAAATTGTTAGGTTACGTTGCAAAATCAGAAGTTGTACACAAAGACGATATGGTAGAAATTTAAAATGAATAGATTTATGAATTTAGTAGGTATTAAAAGTAGAAAAGCTTCCTCAAAAAAAATTGCAACCAATATCAAAAATAAAGTTTTAAATAAATATGCACAATTACTTGATGAAGAAAAAAAATTAATTTTAAGAGAGAATGCAAAAGATATAAAATTTGCCCAAAATAAAGGACTTAAAGACAACTTAATTAATAGACTTAAAATTGATGATTTGAGATTAAAAAATATCAAAAATTCTATTAAAAAAATTTCAAAACTCAAAGATCCAGTAGACGTTATTTTGAAAAAATGGAACAGACCTAATGGGTTAAATATTAGAAGGGTAACAATACCAATTGGTGTAATTGGAGTAATTTTTGAAAGCAGACCAAATGTAACATCTGATGTTGCAGGTTTGTGTTTTAAATCAGGGAATGCCGTAATTTTAAAAGGTGGTTCAGAAGCCTTAAACACTAATAGAATTTTAGCTAAATTATTTCGAAAAGCTTTAAAAAAAAATAATGTTGATGAAAATTATATTCAATTTGTGGACTCTAAGAATAGAAAAATGGTCGACATAATGCTTTCAAAAATGAAAAAATATATTGATGTTATAATTCCTAGAGGTGGAAAAAGCTTGGTTAAAAGAGTTCAAGAATTTTCTAATGTCCCTATCATTGGACACTTAGAGGGCCTTTGTCATACATTTGTCGATAAAGATGCAGAATTAAATATGGCATCTAAAATTATTTATAATGCTAAATTAAGAAATACTAGTATCTGCGGAGCTACTGAAACTATTTTACTTCATGAAAAAATAATTAAAAAATTTTGTAATCCTATCTTACAAAAACTTGAAAATGCTAATTGTAAAATTTATGGTGATAGAATTTTACAAAAATACTACAAAGGTAAATTGTATCCAGCTAAAGAAAAAGATTGGTCTACAGAATATTTAGCTGCTACAGTATCAGTAAAAGTTGTCAAAAGCTCTGACGAAGCTATCAATCATATTAATAAATATGGGACTATGCATACCGACTCGATTATTACTAAAAACAAAAAAACAGCTATGAAATTTCTTAAAAATGTAAAAAGTTCTATCGCAATGCATAATACTTCAACTCAGTTTGCAGATGGTGGAGAATTTGGTTTTGGCGGTGAAGTGGGTATATCAACAAATACACTTCCTCCAAGAGGGCCTGTTGGTTTAGAACAGCTAGTTTCATATAAATATGAGATTTCAAGTAAAGGAAAAATAAGAGAATAATTTGAATAACAGTAAAATTGAAATTGGAATTTTAGGAGGGTCGTTTGATCCAGCTCACAAAGGTCACTTAGCAATATCTAAAGAAGCCAGAAAAAGATTCAAACTAAAAAAAATTATTTGGGCGATCACTAAAAAAAATCCGCTCAAAGCTGTAAGTAAAACACCAGTATCAAAAAGAATTAAGGATTGTAAAAAGCTAATTGGATCGAATACCTTCATCAAAGTAAAGTTTTATGAAGATACTATAAACTCTAATAAAACTATTGATTTAATTAACTACCTTAAAAAAAACAAGAAATTAGAAATTTTTTTTTTAATGGGAGCAGATAATTTGATTAGCTTTCACAAGTGGCATAAATCTAAATTAATTACAGAAAAATGTAATATCATAGTATTTGATCGCCATGGTTATAAAAAAAATTCCTTAAAATCAAAGACATTTAAGAAGCTCAACAACAAATCTCTTACATTTGTTAAATTCAAAAAAGTCAACATTTCATCTTCTCAATTAAGAAAAATTTGATAGTCTAAATTTAATTAATGGATAAAATTTCAGATCTTAAATCAGTTGTTGTAGACATACTGGATCTCAATAAAGCGCAAGATATTGTTACTATCGACCTTAAAGATAAGAGTTCAATGGCAGATTATATGATTATTGCAAGTGGTACGTCTTCTAGACATATCCAATCTTTATCAGAACAAGTTTTAGAAAAATTAAAAAATAATGGTGTAAAAAATTCAAAAATAGAGGGTAAAGATAGTAATGAGTGGAAGCTAGTTGATGGTATAGATTTGATTGTGCATATTTTTCATCCTGAAAAAAGAAAGTTTTATGAACTTGAAAAAATTTGGTCAGAGCTAATTCCAAAAGAAAAAATAATTATATGAAAAAAATTCAATTGTTTTTTATAGTTTTTTTTACCTCATTTTTAATTTCACAGACAATTCATTCTACTGAAATTGATATTTATAAAAAAATTGATCTTTTTGGAGAGGTTCTTGAAAAAATAAATAAAGAATATGTTGAAGAAACTAATCAATCTGAGGGAATGGATGCAGCTATTAATGGTCTTCTTCAATCTCTTGATCCTTATTCATCATACATGTCTCCAGAAATTTTTCAGGAAATGCAAACAGAAACTAGTGGAGAATTTGGTGGTCTTGGAATTGAAGTAAGTATGGAGGCAGGTGTTGTAAAAGTTATTTCACCTATCGATGATACACCAGCCTCAAAAGCAGGAATTAAAGCTGGTGATTATATTGTAAAAATTGATAACATTCAGGTGCAAGGAAAATCTTTAAGTGAAGCTGTTGATATAATGAGGGGCCCAGTAGGTTCTGCGATTGAGCTAACCGTTAGACGAAGAGGAGTTAAAAAAGCACTTACATTTAATATAACTAGAGAAATAATTGAGGTTCAATCAGTAAAATCAGAACTGTTAGATAATAATATTGGCTATATTAGACTGACATCATTTAATGACAATAGTAGCGAACAAATTAAAAAAAAAATTAAAAAGCTAAAAGAAAATAAAAATTTAAATGCATTTATTTTAGATTTAAGAAATAACCCTGGTGGCTTATTATCTCAAGCAATAAAGATTTCTGACTTTTTTCTAGAAAATGGTGAAATAGTATCAACCAAAAGTAGAAAAAAATCAGAGAATAGAAAATGGTTCGCAAGAAAAGGTGATATTACCGATGGCAAAACTTTATTAGTATTAATCAATTATGGGTCTGCATCTGCGTCTGAAATAGTTGCAGGTGCTCTTAAAGACCATAAAAGAGCTATTATTCTAGGTGAGAACAGTTACGGTAAAGGATCTGTACAGTCAATAATTCCACTAAAAAATAAAGGAGCCATAAGACTAACAGTTGCAAAATATTATCTTCCATCTGGAAAATCTATATCAGAAGTTGGGGTAAGACCTGACATTGAAGTGAATGAAGAAGGTGAAGATTTTAGAATTAAAACCGATACTGATAATCAATTAAATTACGCAATAAAACTACTAAACGGATAATATGAATAAAAATTTTAGCGAACTACCGCTAAGAACTGGGGTAGGAATAATTTTATTAAATAATGAAAATAAAGTTTTTGTTGCAAAAAGAATAGATAACGCCAAAAATTTTTGGCAAATGCCTCAAGGTGGTGTTGATGAGGGTGAAGATTTTTTAAAAGCAGCCTACAGAGAACTAGAAGAAGAAACTAGTGTTAAAAGTGTAAAATTAATAAAAGAATTAGATGGCACAATTACCTATGATCTTCCTGATCGCTTACTAGGAATTATTTGGAAGGGAAAATATAAAGGCCAAAAACAAAAATGGTTTTTAATGAAATTCACTGGAGAAGAAAAAGAAATTAATATTAAAACTAAAAACCCAGAGTTTTTAGATTGGAAATGGATAGATCTTGATCAAATTACAGAAGTAGTAGTAGACTTTAAACTGCACGTTTATAAAGAGCTTCAAGAAAAAGTTAGAAAAATTATTAATTAAGAGATCTTAATACTTCAATTTTTTGATCAACTAAGTACTTTGATTGGTCAGTAATATCAGGGTTGGCCACTTCTTCCTCGGCTAATTTAAGTAAATCTTGCTGTTTAGACTTATCTAAATCTGTAAGATTAAAAATTGAGCTAGTTAGAATTGATAAATTATTATTTTTAAATTCAACAATTCCATCCTCAACATAATAGTTTTCATCTCCAGATTTAGATAAAATTTTAATAATTCCGGGTTTTAAAAATGAGATTATAGAAATGTGATCTTTGAGTATCCCCATCTCTCCTTCAAAAGCAGGCACAACAACTTCAATTGCATCTTCTTTAACGAGAAAAGATTTTTCAGGATTTACTATCTCTATCTTAAACTCTTCACTCATTAAGCAGCAGCTTCCTTAGCCATTTTATCAGCTTTTTCAATTGCTTCTTCTATTGTTCCAACCATGTAAAAAGCCGCCTCAGGAAGATGATCGTATTCACCTTTACAAATTGCAGCAAAACCTTTTATTGTCGAGTCCAGATCAACTAATTTTCCTGGTGATCCAGTAAATACTTCAGCAACAAAGAATGGCTGAGATAAAAATCTCTGTATTTTTCTAGCTCTAGCTACAACTAATTTATCTTCTTCAGATAATTCATCCATACCTAAAATAGCTATAATATCTTGTAATGATTTATAAGTTTGTAAGATTTTTTGAACTTCTCTAGCAACTCTATAATGTTCATCACCAACAATTCTAGGGTCCAAAATTCTTGAAGTAGAGTCAAGTGGATCGACCGCAGGGTAAATACCTATCTCTGCAATTTGTCTTGAAAGAACGGTAGTAGCATCCAAGTGAGCAAATGAAGTTGCTGGCGCTGGGTCAGTTAAGTCATCAGCTGGTACATAAATTGCCTGTACTGATGTAATTGATCCTTTATTAGTTGTAGTAATTCTTTCTTGAAGATTACCCATATCAGTTGCGAGTGTAGGCTGATAACCAACAGCCGATGGTATTCTTCCCAATAGGGCTGACACCTCAGAACCTGCTTGTGTAAATCTGAAAATGTTATCTACGAAAAAAAGAACGTCTTGTCCTTCTTGATCTCTAAAATACTCAGCTACAGTTAATCCTGTTAGAGCAACTCTAGCTCTAGCTCCAGGAGGTTCGTTCATTTGTCCATAAACTAGTGCAGCTTTAGATCCAGCTCCATCTTTTTTAATTACACCTGAGTCTATCATCTCATGGTATAAATCATTTCCTTCTCTAGTTCTTTCTCCAACACCAGCAAAAACTGAGAAACCACCATGTGCTTTTGCAACGTTGTTAATTAATTCCATAATCAAAACTGTTTTTCCAACTCCAGCTCCACCAAATAGACCAATTTTTCCACCTTTTGCATATGGAGCCAACAAATCAATTACTTTAATTCCAGTAACCAAGATTTCTGTTTCAGTTGACTGTTCATTAAATTCAGGAGCAGCTCTGTGAATAGGCCAACTTTCTTTAGTTTTTACTTCTCCTCTTTCATCAATAGGCTCTCCAATTACATTTATAATTCTACCTAATGTTTCAGGTCCAACAGGAACTTGAATAGGTGCTTTAGTATTAGTTACTTCATCACCTCTTTTTAGTCCTTCAGTAGCATCCATTGCAATTGTTCTAACAGTAGATTCTCCTAAATGCTGAGCAACCTCTAAAACCAGTCTGTTGTCTCCATTTTTACATTCTAAGGCCGTTAAAATTTCTGGAAGATCTCCATCAAATTTTACGTCTACTACTGCTCCAATAACTTGTGTAATTATTCCTTTGCTCATAATTATAAACTCTCTGCTCCTGATATGATTTCTATTAGTTCTTTAGTAATTGCTGCCTGACGACTTCTATTATACTCAATAGTAAGCTTGTCAACCATTTCACCTGCGTTTCGG
>Ga0206682_10000879_pt1 | contig 31078 bp, 33 predicted proteins | sample M240m12015metaG_FD_155444 | JGI IMG/M metagenome (GOLD analysis project Ga0206682, IMG submission 155444) | Ammonia-oxidizing marine archaeal communities from Monterey Bay, California, United States - M2 40m 12015 | ecosystem: Environmental > Aquatic > Marine > Intertidal zone | place: USA...
GTGGGGGGGGGGGGGTGGGTGGTGGTGGGGGTGGGGGGGGTGGGGGGGGTGGTGGGGGTGGCGGAGGTGGCGGTGGTGGTGGAGGTGGCAGTGGTGACGATGATGATGATGACGATGACTTTCAAATAATCAAGAAAGGTCCATCTAGGAGATCCAAAGACTGGATGAATACTTTTGATGGGCCTGAGTGGACAAAAGCAAAATTAAAGGAAAAAGCAGAGGTTTTCCCTGCAAATGAAAGGTATGGATTTGAACTAAGGGGTGAAGAAGATATGAGAAATATATTGAGACGGCTTTATAGAGATGAGAAGGTGGATATAAATGGTAATCCTATTGAAACATTAGAGTTACAACCTCGATTAATATTTTAAAAAACAAAACTTCCAATTTTTTGTGCTACTTGTGATGTTTTCTGTTCAAAGTATAGATTCCTATCAGCGGCTGATAGTTTAATGTTCTCTTTTGTACCCCCGATGGCAACCATCTTCCCCCAAGTCCATTTCAGCTGGTGCAGTTGCTGTGGGCTGAGCTCAAGAGCGTTTAGATCGTGGATGGTCATGCATGCTTCGATCATTCTGTCTGCATTCACTTTGAGTTTTTTGTAGTGACGCCATTCAAAGGGTTTAAAGTGATCTGGTTGGAATCCCATTGTGAGCATGTGCTCGTATGTGAATCCAAAATCAATTAGAGCGTCTGTAGAGTATTTTATGTCTTTCCATGCAATTTCGTACTCGATAAAGTCTTGTGGGAGGAAACCTTGGTTTCTCAGAGTTGTGAGGGACGTTCCAAGAAGCTGTGGGAGTTCGCTTTTTCCGAAAAAGTTTCGTGTTCGGCTCCAGAATGAGGTGTCTTCGACCATAGCGCGCCTTGCATTTACAACATTAGTTAGGGAGAGCGATAATTTTTCACCAAGATCAGGAAGAGACATAATTTTAAATAAATATAATAGAGTTTATAGGGTTTGATATAACTAGTATTTTTGTGGGTGTAGCAAGATGTCTACGGTCGATCCTTTTTTACTGTAACTGAGAGCCTTCGCGACAACAGGCTCGTTCCCAACAGCTTTCCTAAAGTGGAAGCGAACCTTTCGCGCGTGAATTCCGTGCTGGATAGGGTACTTGGTGCACACGTCAAACGTTAGAGGCGCACCCGGGTGCATGGTCTCTGAGCTCTCGTTCATAACGGTGACAATTCCAGAAATGCATGCAACAAATCCTTGATCAAACTTTGCGATTTTTTCAGCTCTGTGACCAGTAACTGCAATGCCAACAAATTTGACTTTGCTTATGATGTGTCGCTTTTTGGCGGCGTCGTCTCCCTGGCGATCAGCCAGAGGCATGCCCTGCCATCCGTTAACAGACGAAAAGACACGGGCGAATCCGTCGGAGATACGACCTGGTGAGCGCTTACTGACGAGAATTTCAGCTTCCTTAACGTCAAAAACCTCTCGGTCAGCAACAAAATCAACCTTAGTCTCACCGAGCTGCAAAGCTTGACTAGCTTGCTCTTTCCGCTTGGTCATCCATGCCTGGTCGTAACGTACGTTTAGGCTAAATGACGGACCTGCGAGTCTTCTTGCGAGGGGAACACTCATTTTTACATTCTAGCACTATCTAAATAGGTTACGATTTTTGTTTATTATTTACCAATTAAATCATAAGAATCTCAATCTGTGGAAGGTCAGTCCGCTGCTGTGAGTCGTGAAGCGCAAGATTGATTTTACCAAAAGTCGGCGGTTCGTAAGCCGCTTGGGAGACGACACCCAGGTGCCACCGCTTGATGTATCGCCCCTCATTCGGCGGGTGCAGAAGTGTTTGGTCGTCATTTGCCTGCCTAGCAACTTCTGTGATCAGATTGTCTGTACCAGGAGTGCAATCGTTCACCATAGGGACAATCTGCCAAACTTTGCGAGCTCCTGGAAGATTGCGCGAGTGGCGATTAGGCTGCTTGACAAAGTTAACTGTTTTTACGACCAGAGCAAGCCCAACTCTTTGTCCAGTGCGCAACTTGTTTCCAAAGAAATTTGCTACCTTTGCCCTGCCATAAACGTCGCACTGGATGAGGCGCTGCTTCGGGTTGGTGTAGCGAGGAAATCCAAGGTGGTCAACCTGCTTCCCTGCGTCGTTTCGGAACACCCCAAAAAACTCAAAATCACTCGGTTGGATTAAATCCCTCTCCTCTCCAATACCGTTTCTTCCCCTGTGAAAAAGGTAGTTCAGAGTAGGCACATCTGCGCACGTAATAAGAGGCGAGCGTCCAGTTTTCTCCTGTTTGCAGAAAATAATAGATCCCGGGGCATAATCTTTCTCGTAGTGGTCAAGCCAGGGGCGAATCATGATCGGAATGCTACCTGTCGGGTTAACTTCCAGGTACTTGACTGTGCTGCGAGACTGCACGCTAATCTGGCTGCCGACCGTGGGTGGAGCACTTGGACCAATTGGGCGATTCGGCAGACTTGGCATTTGCCCAGGCCCACTTGGGAAAAAGTGCCGCGCATAAGGCGGACGCTCACGTTTTCCAAGTACAGATGTGATTGCGCTCATTTTATCATTTGGGGTCAGTATATATAGTGTCCAAATAAAATTAGTGAAATGCATAAGGTTCGCCAGTTCCAGATGAATTGGTGGTGTCGTTATTGTTTTTTTTCTTCATTGTGTTTAGGTACCGGACTAAATCGAGTTTGTGCTTTGAAACTTTGACGAACTCATTCACATGGTGTGGATTCAGCGTCACTGAGCCAGTTTGGTGAGATTTAACTCCAATATTTTTTTTGTAGTGTCTCTGCAATTTGCAGCAGTAAAGCACGTCGTCGTTAAGCTGTTGCGTTGGGTTAACAACATGCTTTGTGTAGTGCTCGCAGCAGTGCTCGGGAGTTATTTCCATTACTTGTTTGCCTTGTCGGATCAATGGTGCAGTGTGTTTCTTGTACATTTTTGTGAGCACCTTGTAGATTTCGCTCGGTTCGATGTTGCCAGTCAAGTTCTGCTCCACCTGGTTCATGCTTCGAATGATTGAATCGTCTTGGTAAACACACAGCGGACAGACACCCATTGATGGTTCCTCTAACGCACATGTCTCTTCCTCGTCCACGAGGTTAGTGGCGTAGTTCATTTTATTATACTTCAAGTTCATATATAGTGCTGCTTGTAGAGATGCTTAATTCACTAAAGAGTTTATTTTTTAAATCTGTTAAATCCATCCCATGAGGTTTTTCTGCTAACGTAACCCATACAGGAAAAACCTCTTCTATTGGTCCGTGGCAGTACGCTTTGCCGTTGCTAATAACGCTGAATTTTCCAAACGATTGGACTATGACCGGTACTGTGGACTCCTGAACTGCTTTCCAATGCTTCGCGTGTTTGTTCTCGTAACAAACAAAAAACTTCAAGAAATCGATTTTGTGATTGTTTGCAAAATACGTTTGAATAATTTTTAGATTCACAGCAGTGCTATGCGCCTTTTGCACTTCTTCGGGTTTTGCGTAAAGCACGCGCTGCTGAATTTTTTGTAAAATGCACACAGGGTGCCGCTTATAAAGACAAGAATAAGTACTTAACCCTTCTCCCAAAGACTCGTGTCCTGCAATTTCTTTGTCCCCGTAGAAAGGGACTGTTTCCCATACGTCTGTAAGTAGCTCGTCTCGAAACTTGCGCAAAATAAAGTGTCGCAGTTCGTGTTTAAAGAAAGGATTGCATTCCACAACTTTCTCTTCGCGGTCGTACAAGTCGTAAAGATCAAGCGTCTTGTTGAACCAGTAAAATCTTGAAAAGCACGCCATTATCTGTTTCGGGTGAATTTTCATAAGATTACCCTCCTTCAACCCGTTCTGTATGTGTGGGTGCAAATGCATAGTGTACCTCTTCGCGACGGACCACAGACAGTGCAGATACTCCTGGAGCTTCACGCGCGTGAAAGTGTGTGCGTTTTTCCACCGCATTGCAATTGCGTCTAAAGTAGTCAGCAAATCGTCGATACTCCACAGCTCTGGGGATTCAGCGCTAATTAGCAGGTTGTTTTCAATGACCCACTCCTTATCAAAATCGTAACATGGTTCGAGCGCGTTCAGAAATGTCACCCAAGCCATCATCCCCTTTGTCCAGCGCGGCAGCATACCTGGAACCCGTTCGTGTAGGGTGTGATAATGCTTCATGATTAGTTTCTGAACAGCTTTTGCACAAACAGCGTTTTGACCTAAATCATAGACGTCGATAAGCCACAGAAGAATATCCACGTTTGTATCTGGGGTAATGTCTAGCGCCTCTTCTGGCGTGTGTATTCTAACCGATAGGTACGTGCTTTTGTACATTTAGGATCCTGCATTCTGTTTTATACCCAGCGGAGAGAAATTGTTTCGTCCGCCTTGTATTCAGTCATAAACTGAGGTTTTGTAACTGTCGACACAATTTTCTTTCTTTCTGATACATCAATTGATGCCCACAAAACACCAGTACTGCCTGCTGTCAACAACGATGTAAATTCGCTCCCTGCACAGCTCTCTAACAGACATACGTTCAATTCGTGATACGTCACGAGTGAATAGACTAACATAGCGTACAACACCCAGGAATACACTAACTGAAATGCCTGATTGCGAAAAAACGGAAGAAATTGCAAAACGAAGATACCTAAGCCTATGAGAGGAAAGGGAATTGAAGTTAGGCTGCCAATCGAAGAAACTAGTGCAAATCCGTAGCCAACCGCAGCGCCTACTTTCATGAAAAGACTAATCTTTAAAAATTTTAGCAGAAACGACATCTTTTTATTACAAATTTGGAACCCTATATAGGCACCCTCAGTAATTGAAATGAGTCACCCGGGCACGCGCGTCAGAGTCGACAGCGACGAAGAAATAGAATTGGCGGGAACCCAGATTGGAATTGCAGACGACGCGGACATTCAAGCAAATCACAAGCTGCGAGAGCAAGACACCCTTATAGGAAACAGCCGAATTAGGAAAAAGAAAAGCTGCATTCACTCCGCTTGCCGCATAGTTCTTGGAATTGTTGCAACTGCCGTTTTTACATTTATGTTAATCGAGCTTTGGAGCAATTATGGAGACACAATAAAAGCCAGGGTGTTTGCCCCACAGGTTGTAGCTCTAGGCGCGTTCGATGCTGATGGAAAGCAGGGTGAACTGTTTGGAGTTCGTTTTCTTAAGTGGGAAAATACTACGCTGCATCTAAATACGAGCAAACCACACAACGAGCTGCTCCAAGTCGGGTTTCAAACACCCCAAGCGTGGAGCTATGACTGGGAGGACGACTTGTTAAAAATTAGTATGAATAGTACAGACATAGTTAGTGTCATAGCGTGGAGTATTTAATACAGCGCTTTTTATAAAAAATGACGAACTGGTTCGACGTTGCCTCGCACATCTTTGCGGTTCTTCCAATTTCCCTTTCGTTTTACTATTCACAATACATAATTTTAATTTTTACGAGTTTAGCAACCGTTGTATCTATAGTATATCATTACGATGAATCTATTGACGAACTACATTATTTGGACCATTTTTTCAGCAGCGGGCTTATCTCTGTAACTTTTTTGCTTTATTTGGAGCACGCCTATAAGCTTACAGCGGTTGTTTTGGTCTGTCTAGCAGGATTTGCTGTTGTAGAGTATATCAACGACGTGAATATAATCACTTGGTTCGTAGGAGTAGTCGCATTGGGCTCAATAGCGCTCTTTGTGTATGAAAAATTCTTTAAGCAGAACAAAAGTTCACGTTTCAACTACAGAGAAATATACTTTATTTCTTTTTTCTTCACGCAGCTCATTGCTATTTTCTTCTTTTTGTGGGACAAAGACCCGTATTCACACAGCTTTTGGCACCTATTTGCCTATACGTCGCTCGGATCGGTAATTGCTCACTGCGGGTCACTTAAGGAGACACCAAAGACAGTCGAAGATAAGATATTCGAACGCGTCCTATTTTACTGGCTTGCCTCAATCCCCTCAAGGGTATATATTTCTATTGTGCTTATGGATTGGGGATCAACCACTGACGAAAATGCACTGCCCATTGGAATTACATTTCTCCTTTTGGCTGGCTCTATGGTTGCAAACCGCAAGTCTCAGCATGCGCGCAACAAAGCACTTGCTTATAGTATCATTGCTGGGGTGCTCTTCTTCGGAGATAAGCTGGAGCTTGCTGGAGGCATTTTGCTGGCAGATACCGCAATGTCAGCTATCAACTGGTTGAGGGTCAACGATTGGAGCGCTAAGAAAGTAGCTGAGAAAAAATACGAGCCAGTGAATACCGAGGCTGTAAAAATTGATTTAGCAAAACTTGTATTTTAATTAAAAATCTTCATTTAAATTAAATTCTGCTTTTTTTCCGCTTAGTGCGTACTCCGACACTCGCTTCTCAAAAAAATTGGTTTTACTGCCTACGGAGATCTGATCCATGAACGGAAATGGATTTGCTACTTTGTAATGTGGCGCGACGTGCAGATCATGAAGCAGGAGATCTGCGACGAATTTCACATACTGTACCATGAGTTCAGAATTCATTCCTACTAGCTTTTCAGGCAATGCGCTGCTTCTTACCCAGACTTCTTCTGCTTTCACGGATTCGTCTACGATCGCGACTATCTCCTCCGCACTGAGATTATGTAGGAATTTGTTGTAGAGCGCGACTGCGAAATTCCGATGAAGCCCCTCATCCCTGCTTATAAATTCGTTCGAGAGCGTCAGAGCGCCACAGAGACGATCTTTTAACCAGTAGATGCCACAGAAGGAACTCGAAAAATTTATCCCCTCCACGCAGGCGAACGCAATGAGACGTTTTGCAAAGTTACGATCACGATCAGGTTCTTCTTCCTTAGAGATATCAAAATGCTTGCAGGCAAAGTCCGTCTTAGCTTGCACCGCCGGGTTTTCTTTCGCTTCGTCTAGTAGTTCTTTGACCGCCCTTTCGTCACCTACATACACTTCTAGTAGTCTAGCGTACGTCTCTGCGTGCACGGCTTCGTTAAAAGTTTGGTAAGCGTAAAAGTATCGAATTTCTGGCAATTGTACCTCGCTACAGAAGTTGTCCACAAGATTTTCAACGACTATTCCATCAGCACTCGCGAAGAAAGCGAGGATCTGCTTTATAAAGTGCTGCGTTTCTTTGTCTAACTTCTGGAACTCCGCAGCGTCATTAGAAAAGTCCAATTCGTCGACTAACCAAAACGACGATATCATATCTTTTGCCATTTTGAAAAGGTCTGGGTGTTTGATAGGGAAAAGTACCAGGCGGTCATCTGACAAGTTGAGGAGTTCACTCATTTATTAGAAAATTTACAAATTAAATAGGTGACGGTCTTTTTCTTTTTTTAGAGTTTATTATGCGCTTGCCATCTTCGTCAAAATCTTTTCTCTTCTCCGTAGTAACCCGGCGGAACGTGTAACCGGCGTGGGTTTTTGCTTTGCCAAGGCAGCAGGCGGAAATGGCGGTGCAATAGACTGTTTTATCCGCGGTTGAAAGGGTGCGCCCGGATTCACTCATGTTGTTGTGCCACTGCTCCAGGTAATCACCATTTGCAAGCTTGAGCTTAGAGATGATTGCTGATTGAACGCAAACCTGCGGCAAATTCCCCACCCAATCCACTATAATATCCTCGTCGTATACATCGTCTTCCTTACAAAACCACCAAATGTATCCCCCGATGGATTTACGATTTTTCAGACAGCAGTTGGAGATGTTTCCATGACTAGTTCCCGGGTTAGCTCTTTCCGCGGCAATTGTAGACTCGTAACGCGTCAGTCGGACTTTTTGGTGCGTTTTGCCATCTTCGAGTATCTCACAGCGGGTCACGGGTTTGGTGGGCATGTTCGTATTGCCCATCATTGCCGCGCTTATTCTCGCCTTCTGTTCGGTTGTATAAACGTGCCCAGCGCCTCCCTCGCCACTTTCTTTCGAATTATAACCTTTAGAGCGGTCCATTAAACCGAGTTTCCGAATCCAGTACGTTTCGCAAGGGTGCAGATAGGCAGCTTTGAATTTTTTATTAAAGGCTTTTTTTTCAGTGTTGCTTAATTTCTCTCTCCCCTCAAACACAAAAGTTCGGCGAAAATAGAACCGAAAATTTTCAATTCCGTAGTAACGCATCGCTCGATACAGATACTTGTCGTGCCCTTTTGCATTTTTGTTTTTCATGGTGTGCAGGTGTGATTCGTATCTGTTTTTGAAATTGACAGTTTCCCCTTCATATCGCTTTCCGTCAACTAGGTTTAAGATGACATAATTGGCTCCGCCGGTGAAACTGGCATCCGCCGGGACCAGCCATTCGGGTTCAAAATCGCCTGGGGGCTTAAAAACAGGCAAAGTCACAAAGACAGAGACCAAAATGGGGAGCATAACTGCTTTTTAAAAAAAGGAGCAGGTTTATACCCCGCTGTTTTATTTATCAGCCACATAGACAAGTAAATACGGAACGCGGCTACGCTTAGGTAGCCCATCAATGTCCTGAACGTCTTCATCGTTGAAGTGGCGCCATTGCCCGTCAACGTCGACAGCTGATGTATAATGCCCGCCAAAAATAGAACCCATGTGGTTGCAGATTCCAATTAATTTATACCCGTACCACTTTTCCTGCAGAGACACTTTGTACGTGAGTTTTCCGTTTCCATCAAAGCGTTTAAATTGCACGCAAATGACTTCCGCTGGGTGAATAGTAACCGTTTTGACCATCTCGGTTTCTTCACAGTGGTCGCAGCTGCACGTAACGGTCTCGGGCTCCTCTAATGCAGCAATTCCATCATCTAGGTCGCCGTTTATAGACAAGCAGCAAAAATTCTCCTTAGAAACACTAGTGTGTCCATTCTTACAAGTTAGTGTGCTCTGAAAGTGTCCTTCGAAAGGGTTCTTTATATCCTTACATGCTTCGTCTTCGTACACTTTGTCTAACATAGTTAAGAGAAACTCATGCGCGTCGTGCTGGTACAAAGGCTCAAAGCCAAGTGAACTTAAGTGTTTCGCAAATTTACGTGGTGTTGATCCCTGGTAAAGCAAATTTATGAAAGATTGAACTGCTGGGTTCTCTGATTGTATCTCTACGAGACGCTTTACAACAGGTTTTGTGTATCTCAGAATCTGCACAATGCTGTTCAAATAGCAAGAATTTCCAAAATTCTGCAGCCCCAGGTGGTGCTGCTGCATAGCTAGCATTTAAAAAAATTAAGGCAGGTTAAGTACACCGTAAAAAAACACTTTTGTGCCAAAAAAAACAAAATCCTACCACTATAACCTTGGTGGATTTCAGACAAAATGGATTCGCTCACTCTCGAAACCCCAGTCAAGGCACCGTCACATGTCGTAGAATGCAGCGGCACGGACCAGTACGCCTACACGCTGTCGGAAAACACAAAAACGTTCAGTAAAACTGCTTGGAACACAAATACTGAAGATGACGCAAAAGAAATTGACGCAGTTAACGCTGCACTTCCTGAAAACTGCATCAAGCTGAATAATTCGTTCACTGCAAAATTTGCAAAAAGTCTAAGCAAATTTTATTTGGGAGAAAAATGTATTATTGCATTTGATGACGAAAAGATTTTTCCGCTTCCAGATTCAATTTTCCTGCAGCGCGTGTCGCCTTTTACAAAAACATTTGATATGGTGTGCTTCTACGCAAAGGACTACAAAATCTTCAATGTTGTTGATCGAAAGGATCTTGACACTTTGCGAGAATGGTTTCCTAAGAAAATCTTTTCTTGCAGCGCCGACCCTTTGCCGCTGAAATTTGTGGAGGAATTTCTCAAGACGACGGAAAGCGATGACATTTACGAGGCGCTGTTCAATGAGCTGTTCGCAGTGGAGGAGAGCTCTGCGAGCGAGTACGAACAGTCCTCGGAGTCCGACGAAGACTACGAGAGCGATGACGTACACGAAAGTAGCGACGGCGAACAAGAAGTTAGTGAGTACGAGAGCGAGAGCGACGAAGAAGATGCTTATGCGCCTGGCAAAGAGGAAGAATCCGACGATGACGACGAGGACAACGAGGAGGACGAGGAGGAGCAGCCTGCTTGCAAGAAAAGAAAAATGTTTTAATTATTTTTTGGTGTAACAATGTAGTCAGTCACTGCGTTTGTGACGAATTCCTGCAGGCTGAGAAATTTTCCTTTTAGAATATTCATGCAAATCGCCTGTATGCCTGCTTCAAAGGGTTCAAACCGCCTTGGCTGCGCACTCTTTCCAATTTTTAGTTCTGGACAAAGCCAGATAGCAAAGAGAATAATTGCAAGTTTCGGAATGCGCTTCTGAGTTTGACGTACTTTTTGAATAACATTTTTGTACCGCTGCTCGAGGGGCTGCTGCTCTAAGTGAGTGCAAATGTGTTCTACGATCGGATCTGCATTTGTGTAGCCCATGAAAATTGCGTAAAGTTCGTCTTCCTGTGCCTCACGCTCCTCGAGTTCATGCTTTTGGTCAAATGCCATTTTAAAATGTTTTATATTAATTAAAAGCTAACAAGTACACCGTATTTTTTCACAAAATTATGCACATACAGATATGCTTTCGCGCAGAACGGTGTGAAAAATTTGGAAACTTTTGTCCGGTGTCAAGTGAATAAAAATATTTTTATGAAAAAGGATGACTTTGACAAGAACCCCTACAACCTTTTGAAACATAATTTCTTTTCGGGTGCTAAAAAAGCTATCCCACAAAATAAGCAGATCTTGCAAATCAAAGACATTTGCGTATAAAGTCGGAATGACATTACACACGATACTGACCATAAACTGCTTGTGTGGATCTTCTAGTAAAATGGCTAGGGCTGGTTCTTTCTCGTAGCATTCGTAGCACACTAGATTTGAGATTGCTTCAATTTTTTTTAACACGTTTGTGTCTTTTGCAGAGAGAGGATACGTGGGCAGCACAAAACGCAGAATGCCGTGTAAACTGTAAAAAGTGTTTTCTACAGCAGTTTTTTCGTCACTGTTGTGGTACACGTAGAAAAGAGGAAACACCAAAAAGTTAAGGCCCTGTGGGTACCCAAGTCCTTCGTTCACAAGGCAGAATGCGTTTAGAATGTCGACAAGCGTCTCATGATGTGGATTAAACCATTTGTTTTCTGGGAAAGTTCGACAGATGTCGAGCCTAATTTGTTCGTCAAAGTTGCTTTTTCCAAAAGTTAGTGGTGGTTTTTTAAGGGATTTACACAGACATTTAAGCCATTTAGTTGCTCTCATAATATAAAACTCAATTTTTAACTTATACTCTCTAAACTAGCTCTCTTCCTACTGTGTCTGCCACTACGTAACTAACAATAGCTAGAACAATCCTAGCTTCGGAACTATCTGATGACAGCAGCGCGTTTTCTCCAATCGTGAGCGCACCAGCAGACACGGAAAGGGCAGAGATCACGGTCGTGGAGACTGCGGTGCGAATGAGCTTCGACCGACTGAGGGCTCCAACCTCTAGCACGGGGATAATCTCACTAAGAAGTCCGAAAAGTACAACGAGAATATGCAATGCAATGAAGAAAACCGCAGTGATTAGCCCTGCCGAATGCTCTTTGTTCTCGGGACCCTCCATACTCATTGTGGCGTTAGTTGTTGCGTTCGTGACAGTGTAGTTATCCAACCGGATTGCCTCCCAGTCGTCGTTCATCACGGTCGATGCAAACCATAGAGCACTAATGAGTGACGCGAGCGTGAGCCACACGCGGGGGTTGTCCGACGTAGGCATATCAACGCTGGCTTTCATGAGCTGCTGTTCAGCTCCAATGTACCAGCTCACGTAGCTTTTCAGATCCGCTCCTTTTGAAAGAACGTGGTGAAGGAAACTGTCTGCGAAGCGCGCTAGAATAGCAAGGACAAAAAAGGCGTATGCCCAGCCTGGTCGAAGGCTTTCGTCGAGAGGGTGCTCCCAGAGGTAAGCAGAGCAAAACAGCAGACCGGTAGATGCAATTTCGCGGTAGTAACTCTCGGTTCCGTTCTTGTAAAGCGTTTTTGTGAGAAACAGAAGTGACAGAACTTTTACTAGAGCAGAAGCAAGTCCAATACCGTAAAGTACAGGGGCTGCAACAGCACCTGTGGTTTCAGTGCGAATAAGAGCATTGGTTGTCTCGTTGAAAACTTGCACAGTTTCCTTGGGCGTAACGGTGATGAGAGTAAATGCAAGAATTCCAAAGAGTCCCTGAAAAAGACGATAGATAAGCGCTGCTTTGTCCGAACCCATAGCAGACGGACTATCGGGCGTAGCCTGACCATATCCGACGCGCATAGCATCCAGCACAACAACACCAAGAGCAAAGACAATCGAGTCTTGGGTAAGGTGATTTCCAACCAGCGTACCTGTAAAGAACAGCAGAGCCTGCAGAATTCCTCCGACCACAACGATGCCGTGGGATCCACCATAAACCCACTCCTGTCCCTTTGAAACAGCTGTGCGCTCAAGAGCAACACAAACGATGTAGGCAACGAGAAGAACATAAGCAGGCGTACCCCAGATATCTTCGTACCAATGGGTGGTTGGCGGAAGATTTGAGAGCATGTACATGAGCAGAGCAACGGAAATGGTAATTGCAGGCCCGCGCGCATGTTTGAACGCATACATCGAGGAAAGATCGCGAACAGATCCAATCGTGTCATTTTTCTCCTTTTCAGCTTTTTGCTGAGCACCGTGGCGAACTTCTTGCCATAGTTTCAGAACATAAGCTGCGATGAGAATAAGCGTCAGGTAAGCAATCGAAGTGTTGTTCCGCTTCGCTGGGTCGGTGACGGTGGCGTTTTCCAGCTGCTTAGCCAGTGAAAAATCCTCCTCCCACAGAAAAGAAGCCGCGATGATTGTGAGCGAAGTTGCGCCATGAATGAACGCCGCAGTGTACTCCGAAAAGACTCCCTCGAATGAAGGAAGACCAAGATCAAGTGAATCTGGAAAGCGGGTGCTGATTTTAACAAGAACATCAGATGTACCAATAAGTGCAGCCATGAGAGAAGAAAAGAAAATCGTTGCCCTAGCCAGAAGCACGTGCAAACCGAAATACTCCGGAGAACTTTGGTGAATGACTGTATCTGTGGAATCTGTGCTGAATACAAACAGAAAGCCAAAAATAGCAAAGACCAGTTTAAAGACCCATGAAAGATCAGTTAGTGTAATTCCACCAACAGTGGCACCGGCGTCAACCTCTGCGAGAGCTCCTAAAACGAGATCAAGGGGCTTTCCGAGACACACCAGCAGCATTGATAATCCGTAGATGAGCCCTGCCCAGCCTTGTGCCAACATATCTTGTACACTGTCGAACACTGTGAAGTATTTGTTCATGTCGACCATTTATGCACTCTGAAGATCCTAATATAGTAAAAAAAATTTCTTCTTTGTGGTGTACTTACAATCTGTTAATTTTTGTAAAAAAATGTCTAAGAGACAACATGCTGTTGCGCTGCTCTCAGCAAAGGGGTTACCGATAAGTTACGAAGCTGTAGTTTTTCACGCTAGTGTTGTTTATGAACAAACGATACGCAAACTTCTGCGTGGTGTGCCACTAAACGACGCTTTGGGTATTGTAGACGTAGCCGACAGCGTTACCCCATGTCGCAGATGCAGAAGTCTGAAAGTTATGGAAAACAGTGTTCAAACTCGATCTGCTGACGAAGGTGCAACTTCATTTTATTTCTGCACAAAGTGTAAAAATTCGTGGAAGAGCTAAGTATAAGGTGTGTTTTGGATCTTAGAAATGAACCAACAGCAGTTGAGATTGCGTGCTCTTGTGCAGGCGCCAAGAAAAAAAAATTATCCAAACAAGATATACGATCTAAAAACTTTTTCTGCAGCTCCCCAGATTGAATCCGAGTACTCTTTTGAGGGAAACTGGTACTACTTCTGGTTTAAAGGAGACGTTCCAATCCATGAGGGTGATAATATTTTTCTTGATCAGAATTATTTAATTGAAGAAATACACATTTATAAAAATTATAAAAGAGGAAGCATGCTTTTATCATAAAATTAATCTAGATAGCTCGTCATTATTATCCGAATCGTCTCTCACGTATTTAGCATCTTGCTCGCTTCGGGCAAGAATTTTTCGAAGCTTAGCCACCGCGTCGAACACATGCTTTGATTCTTCATCGCCGCTTTTTCTTCCCTTCGTTGGGTACTTTTTCAACATATTGAGAAGCTCAAGAGCTGAGCTGTGATGATCGGCTTCCATTTGAGTAAAAGCCAACGCTGTACCAAACATGTTAGCTACAATAATTGTTGCCCAAATAATTGCATTATTCCCAGTAATTACGAGTACACTCACGATTCCAATAACTCCAGCAAGGAATTCCCATGCAAGAAGTTCTGTAATTTTTGGCGAACACCAACCTCTGTTTTGTTTCGGCATTTGGAGCAACTCTCGCTGCAGCTGCCCCATTTTTGTAAAAAGCATGTTTTGCCCTAATTTTACTCCTATGACTATAACAATAATCACAATAAGCCACGCACTCTTCTTGCACTGTAAAAAAAGAAGGTGCACATCAGTACTAAATGGGTCAACGTGCGTTACGCCACACGAACCTACTTCTAGAGATGCAAACGTATCATTAGACATTTTAGTATTACAACAACGAGTATAAATACGTAAAAATCAGGCCTGGTGCGTGAAGCCCCAGATTGAGGTGTGTTAACAACTGCAAAATTTCCAGTACATCTCGCACCGATTGCTTCCAGAAGTGCTTTCTCCGTCTCATCAACATACAAACACTTTCTTGCTGGAATCCCGTAGTATATAAGCGTATTCGGTACATTGGCGTGATGATACGACGAGCCAGGGTCATAAGTGCTTGGATTGTACATTTCAATTCCATTAACAAAAAGAGGGTCAGATATCGAAATGTTTGACAAAACTTGACACCCACTAATTACTTCTTTGTTCATCGAAGTCCGCATTTTAGTGTCAAGCAAAAATGGATAGCACCCGCTTCCGGATCCTGTGCTAAATCCCACGTCTTCTACACCATTAAGAATTTTGAATGACGAGCTGACTCCAATCCCATGCAAGAACTCGTGTCGGAGAATTGTTTTTAGATCAAAATGATTTCCAACTTCGCAACTCCCGTCATCAACAAAAAAACCATTAGGAGTGTAGGGGTTAACTTTTACATCTATAGATCCACCCAAATATCGCAAGTTTGGTGGAAGCAATGCTGCCGGTGTCCACACTCCGTCAATTAACCAGGTTGTTCGTTCTGCAACAGCCAAAGTATTTAAATAAGCTGGTTGTGAAAATAAAGTATAATCATAGTGCACATTAAGTACTACAGAATTTACATCACAGCTACTGGAAATTTCTTGCCAAACGTCTTGAACAACCTGCTCCAAATCCGGCAGGGGCAAAACCTTTTCCGGGGTGCTCCTTAAGCTTTCAAACTGGCTTAAAGCAAAAGCCTCCGCCATTTTTTAGTATGCAATGATTTGACTATTATAGTTAGGATTACTCGTTTTCTGCCTGTAAAACTGTAATTCGATTCGCAGCTGCCGAATAATTTGCTCCAAATGATCAATCCGACGGTAAGCGTCAACAAGCATGTTTGTACGGGATTCTGCCTCTTCGAGGCGCATCCGTTTGGCGCTTTCCTCCTCAGCTTCGCTTTTGCGCTTCAAACAAACGTGGCTACAAAACCGCTTCGCAGTCGGCTCCTCAAAATCGTGCCTTCTCTTCGAATTTACATGTGCAGGGACTACACGCAGTGACGGATGCACCGGTAGAGGCAAGGCATCGAAGGGGCAAGATCTTTTCATATTTTTTTTAAAATAATTAAACTATCTGAAGTACACCAGAAATAAAATAAGTGAGTGATTTTTCAATTTTGTGATATTTTTTCTATTAATGGGTGTCAAATCACCCAGGTTCCAATTTTTCGAATAGGTTCTGCTAACCGCCGTGAGCCAGTACATAGGGGTACATTAAATCGTACGTCAAGAACGCCAACTTCGCCTGCGTACTCAGGCAGAAGTGCAGCCAAGTCAAATTTTATCCAATCAACTGCGGAAACGTTAGAGCACCTGTCTCCTGCATAATTCTGATAGCCGCGTGCAAAGTCCACAGCATACTCTTGTAGCGTTACTGCTCCCGTGTAGTTCCCATCCTGCAGAAACGTCACCCTCTTGTCTAGGTAATAATCTGGAGTACCTAAGCATCCGCGGTACGGACAAGTGAGGCTCTTGGTGTCCAAGATACATCCCTTCATCGGGAGGGCTTTTGGGATGCAAAATTGTACGTCCAGTAGCCACCCATCCAGTTCTTCCACCTCCAACGTAGCCTTAATTTCAGTATTACCAATTCGCTCCACGGTCAAATCCGCAGCTGGGTTTACAATTACGGTTTGTTCGGTCGGACAATCAATAATGTTTAACGGTGCCACCACGTTAGTAGTCGTAACTACGTCGTTATTGCAGTGGGCAGTATCTAAGCTAGTGCAAGCGAAACGCTCTACGGAAAACTCAATGTTTGAATCAACGAAAGGATAGCAGTCGCGCGTCATATCATGACAGACGCTCCTTGCCGAGAAGTAAGATCGCACAGCGCTACCGTCATACATCAAGGTATTTTCTACGTCAAATATATCCATGTGTGGGTAAACTGCAGAAATTGAGTTGCTTTTTGGGATATGCATAATCCCATTCTTTACGTTGGAGTCCATGTAAAAACGGAGCTGCAGCCTGGAGTGGTCCGGTAGGGGACAGCTCGTATGATCCGCCTGCACGTGGGAGATGCGGATGATGTTCTCCGAGCTAGTGACGTCTGCGCATTGTCCATCCCAGCAGGCGTACTGAGCTCCAGTTCCAATTGTACTACAGTCTGAATCCTGAGAGCACACGGTCATGCAGGATTCTGTCGCTGGGGGGTGCACGCACACGCCACTCAATGGGTAGCAGGCGTCTGTAGTGCAGGGATTTCCGTCAAAACAGTCTTTGAAAGTTTCTGAATATTCGCCGTCGTTACACTCGGCGGTGGTGCACAAGTCGGGTTGAAACATATAGTCGTGGTTGACCAGCGAGCAACCCGTCGCGGGGTCACACACAGCTGTTTTACACTGCTCTGTGGGGCACGTCACTGCATTCCCAAGGCACTGCCCGTTGGTACAGGTGTCGTGTGACGTACAGAGAGAAGAATCTGAGCATACAGACCCGTCGAGGTCGTTATCAGGGATAAAAACCCCACTGATGCACTTTTGGCAGGGTTTCTCCATGCGCGTTCCGGCACATACACCTGCTGTACACACATCTGATTGTGTACAAGAATCAGCGTCATTGCATGGGACGCCATCTATTACTGGTGAATAAAAGCACTTGCCTTCGACGCTACAGGTTGCTGTGTGACACTGGCTATAGACGCAATCGTCCGCTGTGCTGCAGTGCCCCACAATTTTGTCAGTAAGACAAATTCCTCTGCATCTGGCAATTTCGCCGACTTCGGCAGTGCACTGCGAGGAGCTGCTACAGATCTGCAGCATATTAGTGAATGTCAAAATCGTTGTCGTTATTACCAAGAGCAGAGCTATCGACGCAAGAATGATTCCTAAACCACACACCCCACAGTTGGTTTCTTCGCCACAGCAGTAGCACGTGTCGTTGTATCGCTCTGTGCGTTTGACTTTTTTTCGGACAATCATTTCTTTGTTGAGCTTACCAATTTATAGGAAGAGAAATTTCAAACTATATAATATTGGACTAAGCCAGTAAACATGAGAAAGCTGCTTTTTTGGGGCGTCGTGTTAACGCCAGCGTATGCGTCGGTCACTCTTCAGAATTTGAACCCATATGCAGAATTCACAGATAGTACACGCATTGAATCCATAGCTGGTGTACTCATGTCCACGGTTGCTGCTGGATCAGAGGTTTTCTGCGAAGCAGATTATGCCCAAGGCACAGCTGCGCATTTTTATCAAGATTTTACTCAAAGTGGTGGCGTTTTTGAACCACCAGACGTTTCGGGTTACGCAGAAGGATCTATCTTATCATATGCATGCGGTGTGAGAGATGCAACAACACTTGAAGATATGAATTTTCGAGAACCCCCTGTTCTATTCGACTCGTCTAGCTCAACAGGAAAAATATTAGTTACTTTTACAGGCACTTGCTCACCAGACTTACCAATGTTTGGAAATTCTAGCATAACTAATTTAGGCACATACAACGGTACAAGACAGTACGCGGCAAACGTATCGTCAACCCTTTCGTTCCAGTGTCTTCAACCGTACGCCACAGCCATCACTGCAACTGCTCAACTGAGTCTGCAACCCAAAGAAATCTCCGATTTTATTTCAGACGCAGTTTTTTCTCTACCGCTAGAGTTCTCAGAAACAAATGACTGGAAAACTTTTCACACGGAGAAGACCCTCGTGTTCGATCTGGGAACGGAGAAGCCTCATTTATCGTATTACGAAGCACTAGACACCTGCCAGTCTCAGCTGTGCAAAGGCTCACTTCTTCTGGAGTACGGATTCTCCAAAAAAGCACTTGTGACAGACCTTATGAATAGTACTTTGATGTACAGAGCAGTCCGTGACGAATTTGGTGTTTGTAATTCTGCAATAGTAGACGAAGAGCGCATTTACACCACCCAGGAAGCATGTTACGGGAAATATGCTCTTTTGCATGATGTTGTGAACGAAACGGATGGAAATTTTCTACATCCGCTCGAATGCCCGTTCCACGACGATCTGGTAATTTCTTCGCCGGCAAATGTCCAGGCGTGCTTCGATACGGAGTCAGAGTTCGATAACACGTGCGAAGCGAGTCTAGGGCGCACCAGTGATGCCTCCCTACTGGGTGGCGTGTTCACAAAGGTTCTTACAAACACGCAAGTGAATCGCTCTTTTTCTTACACTTTTGTGGATACACTCACTGGTTCACAACGAAGATTTCAAACTGTGCCCCTCTTAAATATTTCGATTGAGCCGATTTTCTTAGAGCCAGACCAGCTCTACTTCTTCATAAAATTTAATTTGACATCCTTTACAGAACCAGATGCTGTTAAACTACATGATCCAGTCACTGGATGGAGCAGAAGCATCTCCTTATCGGCACAACTGGAAGTACAGGACATCCCGAGACAGGTACAGCACATAGATCTCGTTGGTAAAGTCCGCACCGGGTGTGGTTACGAGGACATGTCGCTGCTGCACAGTGGTGCTGTCCCTTTGCCTATTTTCGAAGCAGGAGTCACCTCTGGTAAATTTGTCCAAGTTGACCCATGCCAAGATCTGTTTTTGTACTACAGAGACAAGTATCAGCAGCACGCGCTCTCAATAAGCGGTGCGGTGGGCATTTCAAGACTAGAAACTGCTCAGGTTCGCGTGTGTGGTGTCAACACAACAGGCTGCGAGTTATCTAACGATGTTGTTATTCCACAGGGATCTTCATCCGATATCTGGGCACACATAAATGGAGCGTGCCACTTTCAGCAAGATATTGGTGTTGATTCTGATGGTCAGCAGCTGCAAAAGACGTCATATGTTGCAGAGGGCGAAACTATCGGATACGTTCTGATGGACCAGGCAAGTGGGACGACAGCACACGCGCCTGTGATGTGCGGCGGTTTCTGCACAGATGGGGTTGTGCGTCTTCCGGATTTATCGCTTGACTGGGAAATCGAGTTTTCTGTCGAGAAAAACGTAGTTGTTTTTACAACTGACCAAGATAAGGCTGCGTATAATGATTTTAAATTCAATTCAAACGGAGAACGCGACTACGTGTTGCAGAAAACTGCCTTTCTTGCTAACCCAGCTGATTCAGTCTGTCGCGCCGACGGCAGCCTTGCAGGAAGCGTGCCAACAAGTATGGAGGCACCGTTTGGGTGTCTCGTGTACCACGATACTTCTGACGAGTTAGGACATTTTAATTTAAGCACAGCTTCTGTGTTTTCAGGAGTTAATGGTGCTATGGATATGATTGATTACCTTTCATCGTGTGGACACAGACCAGAAGACCAATCAGGTGGTGAAGCACAGCTTGTGCAACAGTTCAAGATTGACTACACAGATACAAATCAAACTGAAACGTTTTGTCATTCTTCACTTGTGTCTGTGTTGTTAGAGACCAAAATTGTCGGACTTAGTTCGGCTACTCTGGCTGTTTCTGAAGTCGTGAACCAAGCTGATGGAAACCAGATTGGTGTGAGTATTGGCAACGTGGCTTTTGAGCAGTGTGTAGGTGGATACAAAGTTGTTTCTACTGTTGATCTCGAACACGACATTGTTGGTGAAACTTGGACTGTTGACGACACAGGGTCAGACTTTGAAGCTAGCATGGTGCCAGGGTTTGAAGCTGTACAGTGGGAGAGTGAGTGTCGTGATGTGTGTGTGAGCGAGCCACAGTATCTTACCAACTGGACGAACGGAACACAGACACTGCTTGCAGGCGTTCAGGCGTCGGGTGGAGCAAAAGCAGCTGTTGCATTTGAAGTATCAATAGCAGGATCACCCTGTGCGATCGTTGATAATTTTGATGGCAGCGGTGAAGTTATTGTTGATCTCTACACTGCAGAGGGATCAGTTTGCAGTGATTCTGACACCCGTGCAAACAAACAACCTTTTGCAGACCAAAGCCTCTGCTCGCATCTGACGTTCGACCACTTAGGTGATTTTGAGTTAACAGTGACTGGTACAATGATGACACGTAAGCACCAGGGAGGCTTGGCACACGTTCTGTGCGAGGAAATCGGAGATCCAGGCTGCATCGGAGACCCTAGAGGAACAATGTTCCAAGCTGGAAAAACGCTTAATGCAACTCACAACACGGCTACTTCGTCTGGTATTTTTCAGTTAGAACAGTCTGATTCTTTCTCAAACATAACATATATTGTGTTTTGGGAACAGAATTATATGGGAAACACGCGGAGGCTGCGCTCAACCCACACCTTTGGCGAAAGTCAGATGTCTTCGATGTCTGTTCTTACAATTCTCCCTAGTAATGCTCAAATGGGTGGTTCGCCAGGTGAAATTACGTACGATGTTGCAACGGGAATTCCTGCTTTTGTAACGTCACCATCAGCAAGTATCACACCTTCTACAACAGACAAGTCTAGCACATCTTGGGGGCTGATTTTAGCAATTGCAGGAGGAGTGGTTATTGGCGGTGCTTATATGTATTATAAACGCAAGCCATCTTATAAAAAACTAATTAATCAAGGGGCAAATAATTTAAGAGAGTCACAATTGAAAAAAGCTGGGTATAAGAGAGTGAAGAGGTACGAACATTTAAAAAGTGAATTTACAACAGATTTCTAATATTTTTTTACACTTTTAAAACATTTCACGTCCATTACCACGACGGCGCTTACGACTTCCAATCTCAGCAACCTGCTCCATAAGATCACGCCCGCTGCCACCCACACGGTATTTCTTTACAGCGTCCATAAAGTGCGTCTCGTCGGATTTTACAACAGGCGCCTGCTTCTTGCTTGCAACGTGCGTGGTTTTGTTCATAACCTTCGTGAAGTCCTTCTTAAGATCCGCGTTTCTAAAAGCCTCAGCAGCCTCCTTGAGTTCCTTCTCGCGCGCGAGGCTCTTCTTCGAAGCGTTGTGCGCCACACGGAAAAATTCCTGACTCTCGTGCGGAAATTTCTTTGCAAGCGCAATGATCGACTCACGGCTCGCGTCGTTCATATCACCCTGATCGAGCGTCTCAGACCAGGACTCCACAAGCGCCTTTGCCATAGCCTCGTTCTTCGCAGCAGCGACCTCAAACTCCTTCTTTTTCTGGTCAGCGAGCTCTGCCTTAAGCGCCTCAAGCTCCTTTGCTTGCGCCTCAAGCTGCTCCATATCCTTCTGCTGATCCACAATCATCTTCATCAGAGACTCCTGGTTCGGAACAACCTCTTCCTTTGCCTGCTCAACAGGAGCCGGAACAACCGGGGCAGGTGGAGTCGGGGTGGCGTCAATCATTGGCGTATCAACTGGGGTGCTCATTTTTTTAGTTTTTGAGCTAGCCTTATAGGTAAGTATTTTTCTTTGATCTAGAGCTTTTATCTGACTTTCATCACTAACGAAAATTATACGGCAATCACTTCGCCGGGGATCTACGCAAAGGCTCACCTCAACCGGTGCCTTTTCGGTCTTTCCGTTTGCGTACTGGGTGTGCGTGTGCGTCAAACTCAATCCAGTATAGTATCTTGTCCCATTGGATGACTTCTGAACGGCATTCCGCGCAAAATTACCAAACATTGACATGTCATCTATTTTGCCTAAAACCCACTTAGAGCCATCTATTTGATTCCAACTCTGTTTGATTGACCCGACCTGCATCTTCTCATCGTGCTCCATGCAAATCGGAATGCCCGTCATATCCATCTGCGCTTCACCATAAGTGAAGGCGAATGTTTTGTCATGCTGCTCCGGTTGGGTAAGCGTGGGACTCAGAACATTCCCAATAAAATACATTTTTTAGTTAAACTCATTCACTACTTATATAACACTATTGAAAAGAAATGTTCTATTACGACTTAGAGACGTGCTTCCTCGCAAAGGGGCACAAGCGCACAGAGCAAAGGATTTTGGAAGTTGGAATTTGCAGCGGTCGCAAGACGTACAGTGCTCTCGTCGATCCTACGCTCGGAAAGCCTATTATCCCGACGCTGGAAAAGCTGGGCATGCACCCGGAGCGGTCTATCCGCTTCTGGACAAAGCTCCTGATTGGGAAGCAGCTCATAAATTCTTCAGTGAAACGGAAGCCCTTTGAGGAGCAGGCAAAATACATAGACGCAATCCGGTCGGACTTTATCACCCCTCGAGCTGCCATTGAAGGCATGCTGGCGTTCGGGACAGGTGTCTGGGTAGCGCACAACGGCAAGAGCTTTGATCAAAAAATAATTCAAGGACACCTCGATCGCTTCAAGCTCGACGCAGAGATTACATTCAAGGATTCTTTACCAGAGATCCGTAAACTTAAACTTCCCTCGGCGAGCTTGGGGTATGTGTATAAACATCTCTTCAAGCACCCCTTCAAAGCCCACCACGCTCTTGATGATGCTATTGCACTCCAGCGGGTGTGTAAGAAGCTGGGAATTGACGGGGTTCTAGCCGGTCCACCAAAAACTCCTCTTACGACACTGAAGGGAATCGGACCAAAAACCGAAGAGGTGATGATCAAAGCGGGTGTCACTTCAGTTGAGGAATTGTCAGAATGGTTTACGCAAAACGCGAAATGGTCTTTTAAAACGCACCGCAACCTATACAAAGTTCTGCTAGGACAAGTCCGAGTTAGGTAACTTGAACTTTAATTAAAATAATCGGTGATATTTCTTTTCCTTTTTTTTGAGACAGCTGCTTCTTGTTCCTTCTCAAAATCCTCAACCTCTTCGTCTGACGCCCAGTAGAATTTGTAGCCGTGATGGTGTAGGCGCTCGCCGTTGCAGCACCTAGAAATAGCGCCCTTACTAAACTTCTTTTTTTCAGTCGAGAGAGTGCGCCCCGCCGCAGCTGCACTCTCGTGCACATCCCTTTCGCCTTCGGAAGACGTCGAGAAGACTTTCCGCCTAAGACAGATCGTAGGCTTATCCCCGATGTGAGCCACGATGTGCTCGCCGACCCAAATGATCTGAGGTGGATGATTTTCCTCGGTAAAAAACCAGAGAAATCCACCCGCCGATTTTTTCTTCTTAAGACAGCACTTGGAGATGTGTCTGTGATTAGTCCCCGTCTGTCTTGCTGCGTCACGTGTGCCCGCGTAAGAGACAAATTCCACAAGTTGCGTGCCGTCGGCGTACTCTTGTTTTATTAGGCAGGAAGTGACGGGTTTGGTAGGCGTGTTCGTATGACCCATCAGCTTCGCGCTTATTTTCGCCTTTGTCTCTTCCGTGTGGTGGGTTGGTCCACCGCCGTTGCCGCCTTCGTTGCAGTTATATCCGTTCTTGAAAGAGTCGTAAAAGCGAATGAAATGTTTTTCGCGGTCGTCGAGCAGCTGCTGATCCCACTCGGAATATTTTTCCAAGATGCTGATTTGCATATTTTCCCACCCGTATTTGTGTATCGCGTGAGAAATCGCACACACTTTTTTTAAATTTTTGTCCGCTAGCCACTTCGCATGCCTAATCTGGGCTAGTTTGCCATCTGATTTGTGACCCTTCATCCGGTCTTGAAACTCTACTGTTTGACCCACATACGGGGTCAAAGTTGGAGCAACAATCAGGTACGTGCATGCCCCGTTGTATTTTGAAAACACAGCCGGCATCTTTTTTGTTAAAAATATTGCATTTGCTTAAGTACACCATATTTTTAATTGACACCCTAAGATTTTAGTTCAACTTCAGTTGCGACTGTCGCGTAATTTGTGTCTATCCCACAGGTATTTTTGCCCCGAGATAGATAAGCGTACCCCCCGTCTCCCCACTTGACACCCATTGAATTCTTAACAACCCAGTAATTTTGCGTATAACCCACAACGAGTACTGCGTGATGGGCGTTAGTGTCGCAGTCGCTCGGTTCGACGACTAACCCTTGGTATTTTTGCAACCTATGGAAGTCCACACCGACTGCAACGGGTCCAAACTGAGCTAGTAAAAACGGGAGATTGTTTTCGATGTCGTCTTCCAAAGAAATATAATTTTTAACGTGCGCGCCCGTATGGTGGGGCATGCACTTGTGTTTTTCCCCGTCGTATTCATACTCCAAAGGAAATGCATCGTAATACTCAAATACGTGCCCCATTAGCCCCCCGCCACAACCATACGTACCAGGTGAGCAATCCAGAATGTTTTGTACACTCACTTGCTTACCGACGTGATACTCAATTGAACCAGCCGCACTAAACGCCCAGCAGGCGTTACACCTGCCTTGGTTATGCACTGGTCCAACGAACCCCGTCTGACGCAGATCCAGTTGGTCAGGAATGTTTTTGTACACAAGATAGCGTGAGGAGTGTTGTTTTTTCTGGTTAAATGCAGATAAAATTTGTAAGGCTTTAATCGATATATTCATTTGTTTATCATGTACATGTATTTATAATCAGTCACTCTTTTAAAATGCTCTACGCCTCCTTCGTTCGACCCGAAGGAATTTTTAACGGATGGTTTAATAAAGCAGCCGCGTTTCTGACACGAGGGGATTTCTGCCATTCTGAGTTTGTTTTTAGATGGTCAGAGGAACAAAAGGAACAAGTCCTCTCAAGGGTAAAGGGTTTCGCGGGGTTACGCCATGTGGATGGGCCGGTTGATGTAGCTGTTTATGTGTTGTGGAATGATATTGTACGTTACCGCATTTTGAATGGCACAGGTGAGTTCTGGAGCGTTCCGCAGAAAGACATGGTCAAGATAGACGTGGATTTCGATCAAGAACTTAATTGCGTAACCTGGTTGAGCAATCAGATCGGCAAGGAGTACGATACGACCGGCGCGCTGCTCTGTCCGTTTCACTGGAGAAAAGAGGATCTCGCCTATGATCGCTACTTCTGCTCACAACTAATGGGGGTAGCTCTTAAAAGACAGGGGTATCTCACGTATTGCAATCCTGGCGGTTTATCACCAAACAGTTTGTACGCTGCGCTGAAGACGCACTAGTAGTTTGCAAGCAAACCCCAGAACCCCTTTGAAAGCAATTTCAACTGGTCAGCATAGCCAGGGTTCGCGAGCTTCGCTGCAGAGACAGCGCACAGGAGCGCACTAGCGGCAGCTACATCGCGGTACGGTTTCTCCCTGTGGTGAAAGAAAGCGGAGGTGGCGCCGATGACGACAAGACTAGTGAGCGTAACAGAATGTATCAATTGCATTTTATTATCTTTGATTTTATTTATATACCTTGAGTACACCGTATTATCTCTTTCTTTTCTTTGTATTTTTAAACTTAGCGATCATTTCGGAAGTGGCATGGTAGAATTTATATTTGTGATGTGATTTGCGCTTCTTAAGGCAGCAGGAGGAAATGTGACCCTGAGAAAACTTTTTGCCAGTTAGTTCCGACAGAGTGCGACTAGCTGCACATGAAGAATCGTGTAGCTGCTTCACACCCGTAGGAGACATCGAGAATAGTGCGCGCTTGTTAGGTAGTGGAATATCCCCGATTCGGGGCACGCGGTGTTCGCCTTCAAAATCATCGTCTTCTGCAAAATTCCAGTAACGTCCACCCGCTGTTTTTTGCTGTTTTAAACAGCATGCAGAGATGTCTCCAAAACGAACCCCTGTCTGTCTTTCTGCCTCACGTGCAGACGCGTAAAAAACAAAATTTACCAGCTGCGTCCCATCGGAGTACTCTTTCTTTATTTCACGGGAAGTGACAGGTTTCGCGGCATACGTGTTGTTTGTGTTCGCTGCGCCTATTTTCGCCTTCGCCTCTTCTGAGGTTGGGTGTCCGCCTCCGTTGCCCCCTTTGTTCTCGTTATATCCGTTCTTGAAAGAATCGTAAAAGCGAATAAAATACTGCTCGCGCTTATCCAGAAACAGCTGGTCCCACACGAAATACTTTTCAAGAATTATAATCTCCATATTTTCCCATCCGTATTTGTTTATCGCGAAATGAATTGCACACACTCTATTGTGTTTACCCGCTTTCCATTTCTCATGATTAATACAAGCAAACTTGGCCTTTGATTTGTGGCTATTCATTCGCTTTCTAAATGTTTTCGTTTGACCCACATAAGGCTTCCCTTTCGGTGACAGAATCAAATACGTGCATACGCCGTTGTACTTAGGCGTACTTTTGCCGTTCTCGGGCAGCGAAAAAACGCCCGGCATTTTTTTCTACCAATATCCAACTGGGGTTAATACACCATTATCAAACTGAATTTTTGATTATATCGCGCAAATGCCAAAGCCCTTCCTCGAAGGTTGTGTTAAGGCAGTAGCCCCCCCTTAGTATAGCTTCTTCACAAACGTCACAATTCCCTTCGTTTATCACGTATACGCCCGTGAGGTCCATAAAAAGGTCTTCTATCTTATCTACTACCAGAACACATGTAGTCTGGTACGTCTGTAAAACATTTCTGGGAGTCTTCAATCCAGTCGTCCAAACTTGCACGCCATTGCACTGTGCTAAATTTACGGTTTGGCTGTCCCCGTACACTATAAGCATTTTATTAATTTTTACGTAGGCTTATACCTAACGGGCTGGTAAGCGTGGATAGTTTGAACCTCTATAGATGTCTGAATCTTCCGGATTATGATTCGAAATCATTATCTCAATTTTTCCGTTTGTGGTTTGCATATTCTGTTCGTGAAGTGTATTATAGTAAATAACAGGCGTGCCTCGTGTGTAAGACCCATCTTGGTTCTGAAACGCCATGTAGAGAAATTTTCCCCTCCATAAAGCTGTCCCCTGCGCCATCCGAAGCAGGAAAATCACGTTCAATTCCACAGCCGCAACAGGCACGTCAAGAAAATAAACGCTTCGGTGAGTCTGTGTTGCGTCTTGTCCGTCAACCATATCGTTGAAAAATTCGACAGGGATCTTCACAATGTTCATTTAATTAAAAAAAACAATTATTATATACTTTTTTTATTGTAATTTGACTTCAATCATCATGGACTGCAGCTCCTGTTGAAGCAATTTAAATGCGTAAGGCACAGTAATTGCATGCGCCGATCGATCGCAGCGGTTGCACACTCCGCCACGAATGCTGTGGGTTAAACCGCAGGCACACACTTGCATCTCGTAAGCGTCCGACGAGTGCATAAGTCGCTCGACAAGCACGTGCGGGACGCTGTGAGCAAGCAGGGCGTCCTTTTCCACTATGTAACAGTACCAGGGGCAAAAGGTTAGTTAAAATACAACAAGAACACAGGACAACACAAACAAACTTACTTTCTCCCACGCGAAGCCCCCCGCCGTGCGCGCGCCCCTGTGAAAAATAAATACAGATTCGTCAGAATTAGTTAATGTACTCAAACAAGAAAAAAACCAAAAACTTACTTCGTTTGGCTGGCGTGTAAGGAAATCTTTTCGCCCGCGCCCGCGCGCATGGAGTTTCTCTTCTGCGTTGTGCTTGAGACGCTGATAAAAGGTAGGACCAATAAAAATTGGAACTTTGTAGCGTTCTCCAGTCACGCCACACTGCATGATTTGTGTGCCGTCCCCTTTGAATCCCATCGAGTGCAGCATTTGCATAAGATCCTCTGCAGTGTCTCCGTTAAAAGGAGACCCATCTTGCAGGCCCGCGTAGCAGCCGTATTTCGATTTCACGCTCTCTAATACCTGCGACATAGTCATTCTAGACGGGATTGCATGCGGATTTAAAATCACGTCCGGGGTTATCCCGTCTAGCGTAAACGGAAGGTCCTCTCCGCGGTAGATCATGCCAATGGTGCCTGAAAGGAAGAGTAAAAAATGTTAGTACAAGATTTCTTAACAAAATTAAATTGAAAACAAAACTTACCTTTCTGCGCACTCCTTGAAGCGAATTTATCCCCAACGGTGGGCACTCGCAGATTGCGCACGCGCACTTTGCATGCATCCGCCCCGTTACGCTCCTTGTAGACGAGCACCTGGTCAACTACTCCGGCATGGGGCGCCGTCACAGGCACTATCTGCTCAAAGGGCACCCGCTTTTTATCTACTTTGCGGTAACCGCTCTTCTTTTTTTCAAGCAACATATCACCCTTCTTAACTTCGCGGTTAACGAGTGGAAACTCTTCGTAGGTCTCGTCGGGGTTTAGAGTATCTTTGAGCGTCTTGAGTTGTGTGCACCTCATAAACCCGCGATCGATCGCGTAGCGGTTCATTATAATGCTATCTTCTTGATTATATTTCCAGCTCATGATAGCAACAATAGCATTGCATCCGGTTGGAAGCTCTTTCTGATACGCCCGCTCGACTTTGGTAGTCACTAGCGGTTTCTGCCCATAATGCAAAACATTGTTTGTTGTATCAAAGCGGTCGGGGAACGCAAGGGAGTTGACACTTTGAGCCTGTTTCAACATTGCCGCTTGGTACGTGTTGCGCGGAGCCGGATTCCGATCTGAATAAGGCGTTGTTGCGACGCAGTAGCCTAACATAAGACTAGGGTCAATTTCTTCGTGTGTTTGACCAATTAGCATTGTGTCTTCTTCATACACGTCCAAGTACTCAACAATGCCCTCTGAGAGCATTTGCGTAAAACTTTTCCCCTCACTTGGTTTTTTTGGCAAAATATAAAGCGGGCGACAGATGCGACCCGAGTTCGTTCGGATGCAGATACTGGGTACACACACAGTTGCGTCGTTGAGTGTTACACTCACGTCTTTGCTAATCTGCCCTGTTCTGCGCGCAGCGCGGACAATGTCAACCACTTCTTCTGATCCATAGCCGACAATCCCGCCGTTGAGAAAAATAAGATAAGATCCCAAGCGGTTATAAATCATGTCGTAAATCTGCTCTGATGGGCTTTCCACAGAAACATAAGCACCGAGCGAGAGCTGCGATTCAAGCCCGACAGACGCCCCCTCAGGAGTTTCCAAGTAGCAGAGCCTGCCGCGATGCTGCCCGTGAAGAAAACGGGGTTTTGAAAGTTTTTGTTCAGGTTTTATAGATGAAGAGACCCGCCTAAGCTGGCTAATTGCAGTTGGAATCGTAGCGCGCTGCAATAACTGAGCAACTCCCACTCTCTGTCGCCCGTCGTGAGAGGGAGTGTTCCACGCGCCGGTTGCTAATGCGTATGCTAAACCATCAGACAGACAAGTTGTGCGAGCAATAAGTTTCAAAATAGATTTTTTCTGAATTCGCTTTTCCATTTTTTTGTGCAGAAACTGTCTCATTGAATGCGTGGTCTTATTCATCAATTGATGCGTCAGCGCACTGAGAAGATCGTGACACATTTCAATTCGCTGAAACATAAGCGCATCCTTATCACTCCACTGCTTTTTATTCATGTCGTTGTACAGCTGTTTGAGCATAAGCCGGATGTAATCTGCTTTAAATTTTGTATGTGGCAAACAGAATTCAAGCATTTTGGACACGCGCTCTTCTTCATCACATCCAAGCAAAAACGTATCTTGCAAAACAACTTCACTTTCTTCGTCAAGACTGCGTTTAAAAAAAGCCTCTTCATCTTCACTTAGTTGAATAAGTGACGACTCTGGCAGCAAGCGCAAAAGAGTGCCAACTGAAATTTCTTGTTTTAGTTTAGGGAAACTCACGCGCGCAACACCGTTAAACTTTATAGTAGTTACAGCGACAATTTTGTCTTCAGATTTGCAGCAAACAGCAAACGAGTCCGTACCGTTAACAACCCTGTGTAAGGTTAGAATGCAGTTGTGAATGTGTGCTTTTTGAAACACAATTGTTTTTTCACTTCCTTTCACAATAAAGTAGCCACCTGGATCGTAGGGACAGGCGCATTCGTGCGGATCTCGTCTGCTTCCAATCATTAACGGAATTTGACCGAGAAACACATTGTCTAGCACAAATTTTTTCCCGTTCATAAGCACATGCACTGTGGTGTACAAAGAAAGACTGTAACTCAGGTTTCTGTGCAAGCACTCTGGTGGGGCGACACTGTGAGATGTACCGTCCGCTTCAAGAAATTTTGGAGGTTCGAGCTGTGCGCCAACAAACTCAATCTTGAGTCGTCGCTCGCCATCGTAGCAGTATTTTGTTATATCAACCTTGTGCTGGTGCAAAATTGAAGCAAGCGCGTCGAGCCATTTGTCATAGCTCGCGCACATCTGTCTGCTAAGAGGAATACATTTAGCATGAGTGTCCATTTTTGTCTGTAAATATAACAGCAAACCAAGTACACCACAAAAAAAATATATAAATATATCTTTTGTGGTAAACAAATGGACGAAGAAATGAAAAAATATGAAAGACAGATGAATTTTGATATATTTACTTTCTCACCTATTGAGTTTTGGTTTGACAATAGATACTATTCGATTTCAAATTTTGAAGGTTTTTATACTTTTTTTCGTTATCACATATATGATTATGTTCAAACAGCGGATTTAAGCGACTACAACGAACAAAACGTACGTTTTAACGTGAGGCAATTAGGGTTTTTAAATGGAATACGAGGCGACACTCAGATGATTTCTGCTGAAGAATATGAAACAAAGTTACGTAAGTTTCACATGCGCAGGCTTAACATGACAGATGTACTTAGCTGGCTATGCAAGCTTAGATTGCTACAAGAGAACCCACAGTTGAACGCAGATTTTAATGCAAGGGCAAATTTACGGTTTTAAAATCTTAGTTGTTG
>Ga0206682_10000882_pt1 | contig 31037 bp, 46 predicted proteins | sample M240m12015metaG_FD_155444 | JGI IMG/M metagenome (GOLD analysis project Ga0206682, IMG submission 155444) | Ammonia-oxidizing marine archaeal communities from Monterey Bay, California, United States - M2 40m 12015 | ecosystem: Environmental > Aquatic > Marine > Intertidal zone | place: USA...
TGCGCTCGTACTTCCAGTCGTAGACATTCTCAGGCGTTATCAGCGTCGCATAAGGTCGTATCTCTTGCGCCAGCTCTTCGGCACGAGTACCCGCTGTCGATTGTGGCTTATCAAGCATGATCCATACGTGACCGTACACGCTGGACCATATCTGAGCTTCACGCATAAAGCTGTTGAAGTTCTGACCGTCGAGGTTGGCGTCCTTAATGAAGGCAATCAGGTCTGCACTGCCTTCCATCTGTTGAAAGTTACGAGTAGGCGGCTGACGCCATAAGAACGATGAATAGACGTGGACCACGTTGCGACAATGGTTGTCTAATGGTGTAAGTGCCAAGCGCCGCGAGTATGCGTTCTTGTCTTCGTTCAGGTAGCTCGTTAGGTAAGAGCCATCACGGTAATCCTGACCACCCATGTATGACCGGACATAGAACTCCCAGCGGTCCAGATTGTTTTCATAGTCGGGATGCTGGTACTCAATATCTTCGTAATACATTTACGTCCACCTCTGCGGGGCTTGCGGCTTGTTGGCCTTGCGTATGGGGAATAGATACTCAACGGCATAGCCTAGTGCGTCATTCATGTGATCGAAGCCGTCCTTCTCTGGCTGGCTGGTGCCTTCCTTGTAGGTGTGGCGTTCCAATGATTCGATCACCTTCTTACACTTAGGGTCTACAAACAAGCGCCGTTGCCCATCCTTAGACAATAGACGCGAGTTCACGCTGTTTATCCTATCTCTTACCGCCGCGTGTGATGACCTTACTCGCACATCAAATCCCGCGTTTTGCAGAATGGACAAATCCGTTCTACCCCCTGCACTCGTTTTACGTTGACGCGAGGCAGGGTCAGGGTATATGACTATTGTACCATTTCCGTAGCGTGTGCGAATCTCTGCGACCATTTCATCGGTGTTACTGCCGAACATCACAATCTCATCGAATACGTGCAGTGTGTCGCCCTTACGGGTCATCAGGACGGCAGACATCGGATCAAGGTTAAAGTCCATCCCGACATGAATAACAGAGCGGTCGCCGTCGTGCCTGATTACTGACTCTTCTCGCTTGAAGCTGTAGTAAATAATTCCTGAGTAGGACACGAATCTTGCTTGATATTCCTGCTCAAATGTTCGGTCGTCGAGGTCTGCTTTGGCGCTCGTAATCTCATCTGGCGGCACATTACCGCCCTCAATGGTCGTGTACTGGTATGACTGCCAGCCTTCATCGCCGTCTATCCCTTTGCCGTATAAGTCATAAAAGTGATTCCTTCCCTTTGGTGTCCCAATAAATAAAGCATTCCCCTGTTCGCCCCTGCCAGATAGTGATGGTCTAATGACTTCGTACCATGCCTCCGGCTTCATATCAGCAAACTCATCGAGTACCACAAAGTCTATTGCTCGCCCTCGTAGGTTGTCAGGCTTTTCAGCGCCCTTGATCGATATGCTTGAGCCGTTTTTCAAAGTAACAGTCAGCGAAGTCTCGTTGGTCTTGGCAATATACTCGCGAGGTATTTGCTGTGTAAGCATGTCCCAACATATATCGCGTCCGGCGCGGTAAGTAGGGGCGATGTACCATACATTTTGATTGGGCTTACCAAGCGCACGGCTTATCAATTCTGCTGTGCTTAGGAATGTCTTGCCGAAACGTCTACCCGCGACCACTACACGGAAGCGGGCAGGACATACAAAGATGTCAGACTGCGGCGGGGTCAGTTGCATTCGTTAGCTGTATGACGACAGGTGGCAAATCAGTGACTTCGTTTTGCTCTTCCTTCATGTCTGGCAGGTACTTGTTAAGCAATCTAATGCGTTGCTCGTTTGCAACTTTAAGCTGTTGAAGGCGCTTGTCGAAGTGCTGGTCAGACTCAGGGTCTAGCTGTTCGATTTTCTCAATGTTATCAAAGACGTAATCAAGCCGACCTCGCTCTGCCAAATAGCTTCTGAGTTCGTCTTGCCTGATACCTCTTTCACGTTGCGCTCTAGTCTTCGCCATCGTCTATTGGTGACGGTATACCTGCGGCCCACAATAGGCCATGCGTTTGCCCGTCTCTCACCTCTCCGCGTTTGATGTCTTGGTCTGACATGGGGTACGTCTCTACCGCGCCGTCATCGAATGCGACGAGATAGCTACCTTCATTCCTTGGCATACTGCCTTGCTCTACAGGATGCCAGTCTATCGTTACGGTCTGCAACATATAGTGTCCCCCGCTCATATTATACCAATATATGCTAAAAAGGTGCGGACAATAAATAACGGCTATTTAATTGCCGGTAAATTTCAGGCATAAAAAAGCCCGCACGAAGCGGGCAAGGGGTTTCTCACACCCAAGGAAGCTACGGTCTGTAGCGTACTATCTCTAGTGGCGGCTCGTCGTTATTAGCGAGCTTGACCACTCTGAAGTCTGTGAGTATGGCTACGTCTTCTTGCCATCTCTTAGCCATTGCCTCTGCCGCCCTTAATGCGATGATCCAGTCCTCCATGTCCTCATTGGTCAGCGAGACAAGTCTTTTCATAAATGCCTCGCCAGTCAGGATGCCCGTCCCTGCCATTTGTCCTCTCCCACAACTCGACGAATTCACAGTAAATGTCTTGCTGGCTGACGGCCTCTTCGTAATCACCCTGCCCAGCTATCCCGAATGCTATCACTACTAGCAGGAAAATCACCGCATATTTGATATTCGGATGTAAGTGCATCGCAGTACCCCTTCAGTTTTGGATTGTTTCTTAGTTTTTTTAACGCTCTAATTTCGATCGTTCTGATTGTTTGACGGCTTACACCCATAACATCGGCAATTTCTTGATGTGTCATGTGGTAAGGAAAGTCGATAGGACGTGGCATTTGATACCCCTAAAGGCCGCTTATGCGGCCATGATGTATTCTGCTGTACGGAAGCCGCGCAACACGTCATTGAGATACGAACGGCATGGCTCGCTCAAAGATGCGTCTACGATATGCCTTCCTTGCATATCAAAAATGCGGATGAAACGACCCTGCATTTTGTAAGCCCGATATTGCCCATAAATTTCTTGATAAAATTGCATTCCCTTCTCCCTTGGTTAGTGGCTGTGTCCCCAGCCGATGTAGATAATCTACTACCTACAATTATCCTTTGCAAGCAGTTTCTTATCTTTTATAGGCAATTAATCATGGGAAGGCGGGCAATGTGACAATCGTGATATTTCAATCAACCGTAGTGTCGGGCAATCTCTGCGATGAAGTGGTCTTCGTTGGGATGACGTGACAGGCGCTTTAGGTATTCTTCCTCACCGATGCCCTTGTCTCTGCCCAATCGAGCCAGTAACTCTGCGGTCTTGTCAGTCACGACTATGTGGTGACGCTCTGCAAAAAACTGTCTTTGGCTTTGTACACACATACAACATCCTCCTGTTGCTTCAGCATTATAGCAAAACAAGGCAATTAATTATATGAAATGATGACGTGGTCAGGGTTCTGCTCTTTCTTACGTATCTCGTCACGGTAGTGCTTTGCTATCTCGTCACGCACCGCTTTGTTTTCTTTTAGTATCCCGCGCGACTTTTCGCGCAGTATTTCCATGTGGCCTTCGCCTAGATACTCGTTGCACCAATCGGTAAACATTACCGGTGACTCAGTAAACAGCCGGTGACAGGTGTAACAACCGGTCAATAAATTATCGAGGGAATAGCGCACCGCCTTATTTCTTCGCCCATATATGTGCATTGCCTGATTCGTCTCTGTGCTACCACATCGCACACAAGCGCCGTCACGTAGCCTCACAGCCTTGCTACACCAGATGTCGGCGTTCGTTCGCTTTATCGCCATAGTAAGTCTCTTGAGTGAATTGTCGTTCGCGTAGTATTGCTCTTTCAGTGTGACCGCAGTTACAAGCCCAGCCTTCTAGCTTGCCGCCTTGCCTGGTGAACATCGGCACCATGTCGTCGTAGCACTTAGTGCATTTCATGGTCTTCTCGCATTTCAGACATGGGCGTTATTAGTGCCGCGAGCCAATTCTGAGTAAACGAGTCGATGTCTACATCTATGGTGATGCCTTCGGGACACATGACATCCACGTACACATCTGTAAGGTCTTCGTTGCGCATGTTGCTTGTGGCACCCATGATCGCCTCTACCCTGCAAACAACCGAGCCGCCGTCAGGTAACGGCATAGAAAGAATAGGGAGTTTAATCATAGTCATTGAGCAATCATTTTATATGAGATTGTATTGTACGCAACTTGACCGTACTCCTTATGATATGTGATTACGTTAGCCTCGCGACCACTAAGCCACCCACCTCGACTGCTGTAGGCGTCGGCGCTTGCAAGCGTCCTGTGCTGTTCCACAACCATTAGATTTGTCTCTTTCTTATCAACGCTGTGGTAGTGGCCCATGTGCGCATAGGCGTGTTCAGTCCTACCAAAGACCTCTCGATACTTTGCCGCAAATACAGTGTCTACGTTTGCGACTTTGCGCTTGTGACCGTGATGAAAAAACAGAGCCGTCTTTCCAAATTCATAAGCGTAATAGGTGTCGGCGGTGTTATCGACAACTACGCGCGGCTCATGCTCATACAAGGCGGTAAGTAGTTCGCGCATCCATATCGCACTGAAGGGGTCGTGGTTTGCGTCACACCATTTTATGTGTACATGGTTGTGTTTCTCTAACAGCATGCGGATGACCTGCCTAGTCACTCGTATAGTAGCCCTTACAATTTTAAAATTTCTGCTGTCAGAGTCTAATAAATGTTTGGATGCCTGAGTTAATGGCTCGTAGTCATAATGGCCGAAGTCGCCTAGCTGTGCATAAATAGCAGTATCCGCTTCTGGGCTTATTCTGATCGCCTCAGCAAACCATTTTACAAGCGTGTCTTCAGCTATCTTTAAGTCCCAATCACCGTTGCCAGTTTGACCAGACGCGTTTACCTCGTCCTTGTCCGCCAGCATCCCCATGTGATAGTCCGTAATCACAAAGCAATTAAGCAACTCATCGGCGTTAATGTTTGGCGAGGGGACAGGGCTTTCTGGCTTTATTTCTTCAGACATTGAGGCGACGACTTCACGCATCATCTCAAGCTGTTTTTCAGCATCGATCTGGGACTTGACCCATTGTGAAACGGGTTTTCCCTCATCGTTATACAGGGTTGAAATCCCCTTAATGTGGAATCCCTCTGGCACCGTATGAGTCATGTCGTGTTCTGGACTGTAACCCTGTGCGCTGGCTCTGTTCTTTACTGCTTTTAAATGGTCGCGGACAGTAGTCCTGTCAATTCCAAGGTCCACACCTATTTCGCGGACGCTCATTCCCTTTTCTACTCGGCTCGCAACTTCTCTCTGCCTTTCGGTCGTGCAAAACTGCAATAAGCTCATGCTTAGCCCCCAAGTTTTGAGTACTCACTTCCTTGAGGCTTGGTCAATTTAACACCCAGATCAATACACCATGCCTCCACTTGTTGCATGAAGTATAACATTTCCCCCCTATCAAGCGCCGAAGTACGCCGAACCTGCGCCGGTATGTTCGTACTGCCCACCTCAATATCCTCTGTACCGAGGAACTTGTACTTGACCATCAGCTTCAATTCTTCTTCTGTACCGGTAAAGCCGCCCTTCTTTTTGAAGTGCCTGAGCATATCTCTGACCCACACGTGGAACAGATCATTCTGGCTTAATGAGCGGCGTGGCTTGTACTCTTTGACCTGCCAAGCGACCGGCTTGTCCCAGCACCATTCTTTTTCGAGAAACGCCTGGAACGCCTTGATGCGGTCTTTGATTTCTATCGGGTCTTTTATTAGCCAGAATTCGCCAAACATTTTGCGCCCCTCGCCATTTCCATTAGTTGATCTAAAGGCACAAGTCTATGCTGTGGCATTGCATAGGTCATCTTGTAGCCCTCTGCAAGTCGGCCTAAGTTTTCGGGCTGACGTATCACGTTAACGTGTGCCAATCCGCCGCACCTCCAAATGTTTTTTTCACCGCACATAAGCACATAAATGTCACAGAGCTTTCGCTTGTCAGTCTCTAATAGAAGCCGACCGCTTGGCCTCTTGGTGGCTTTTACGTCTATTGTGTAGCCCATCCATTCACAGTCTGCGACTTGAGGCGTGTCACTAAAGTCTGGGCGTACCCCGATCAACTTGCAGAAAGCCATCTCTGCCGCCATCCCGTTAGTCTCTACTTCGTACTGGCTATCAGTCTTTGACATCTTTCGGTTCTTAGCGCCCATCGCTCTAGCCGCATGGTATCGCCTCATGCCTACCTGGCAAGCAATGTTGTATTCAGCATCAGTAAGCTCGATCATCATCGCGTCACCCTCTCTCCGCTGTAGGTTACATACTGCCCAAACCGATCTAGGCATGACTGCCGGTATCTTTCGCTCTGCATGAAATCTTGAGTGCAGTCGTCCAGCGCCGTCCACTTCTTCATTGGTATCTTGCCAGTCTCTTTCTCTGCCTCTTGAGCGAACGGACTGCCACCCTTTTGATTAGCACGTGACAGCCATGAGTTAATAAAGCGGGGCATTCCCCGCTCTGTCTTGCGCTTTGGTTCATTAGAGTCGAGCCATACAGCCATCACGTTAAGCTCTGCAAATACGTCAACCTCTGGGTAAGCGTGTTGCCAGCCTAAAAGTTGCTCGTCTGTTGGTTGCCAATCAGTGCCTGCTTTTGTTTTCATCGACATCTCCCTCTTCTTCTTGCATTGCCTTTTGGCCTTCAAGCATAAACTGCATGACCGAAATCCAATTTTTCAAAAGGTTAATGCGCTGTTCGACTGACCATTCCTCAAACCACCCAGCAGAAAAATTTACCTCTCCCTCTAGTTCAGTGTAAGCAACCCTGCAACCTAGCTTTACGCTAGCATCCAACACTGTTTGGTACATTTGATTAAGCTCTACAAATTCCAGACTTTCTTTTTTCAAACTCATTTCCCTTCTCCTTTTTTTAGACAATAGAAATCATTAGAGGCGGTTGTTGCCCTATACAAGATTCCAGCTAGTCCATCATTCATACAGTATCAGTGCAGATCATTAACGGCTCTGCCAGACCGCGCCCTTACTACTTGGCAACATAACCACTGTTCGTCCCCGCCTCTAAAGGTCGTAGGAATGATTCGGCTTTCTTGAGCGACTGCACCTGAGACAGCACTATTTGACTAGGCTCGACTAGGCGTACATAAAAAGAGGATAGGTGACAGGTATACAGACAGCTGGTTTGCTGTATAATTTTACCTATCCTATGCACGCAAACTAAGGATGCCACGAGCGAATCCCTTCCGCAAGTGGTTTGGGGCCACCTAAGACGTGGCCCTTTTTTTACCTCCTATTTTGGCTTATAAACTCGACCACAGCCTTCACACTTATGTAAGCCGCCTGAGTTTTTTGTTGAGCCTCCGCACGGACACTGCATAGCTATCTCCCTAGTCTCTCAAACTCGTCAAGAGACAGATTGAGCCTGTCGGCTAACTTAACGACAAGGCTAAACTTCATGTCGTTCTTGTGCCGCCATCTACAGACAGCGACGTTACCCACACCAAACTCTTTTGCCAGCTCCTCATTGCTGACGCCTGCCAGTGCTTGAGCCTTCTTAAGTGCGCGTCCGGTGCTAGAAAGGCAAGTCATCTTCTAGCTCCTCACTTGGCTTTACGGATTGTCGCACCTGTTGCATACCCCTGTTATGCGCATCATCCTTTGCCGTCGTGCTAAGTGACATAAACGTGTTGCCGTTCTTGTCCTTCTTAAGCCACGCTGACAGCCAGAACTCCTGCCCATTGGCATCGGTGTAGTTGCCTTTGTAGTCAGGGTGGGTTTCTTTCTCTTTGCGGTCGTTCTTAAACAGTACGCCGCGACTAGTGTTGTCATACTCCATTTGCTAACTCCTTTCTTGCTTGATTGAATGCGTCGTTACCCTTGCAGGCCGCCCGCTCTGTGGTTGTAAAAATGCCGCCCTTAGTCGGCGCTCGGAACAATTGAGCCATCGTGTCGTGGTCAATGTCGCCCCAGATACCAGCGAGTGATTGCCAGTCTTCGTTTGCGATTGCCTCCTTGGCATACATCACCCAGTCAAAGTGATCGCGAACAAGCGCCATGTACTCGATAAACTCGCCGTCGTTCTGCTGTGTGATAGCGTTAGCCACCTCATCGGCACTGGCTATCTCTGTCCCCATTAGGTCGCGGTGTAACAGGCTAATAGCGCGACCGCACGCCGATGTCTCGCATATCTCTAAACTGCTAGTCGTATGTAGCCTAGAAGCGTCCCTGCGCTCTTCTGCCCAGCCGGTAGAGACAAGCCGGTCATCAGCATCAAAGACCTTAGAAACCATGACCACGCGCTCGTCATCTGCTGATACAAGCTCAGTGACTAACCGGTAATTAGGGTATGCGTCACGGAAGTCGGCAACGCGTTTTGCGACCGTCTTGTACTCCTTGCCGTGGATCTTAACGATGCCATCACTCATTACCGGCCTCCTCTGTTTTCATACTGATAGCAATCAGCATAGCCAGCGTTGTACGCCTCTGACTTGCCTTCACGATGCTCAATGCCTTCTTCGCAATCGGTCCAGCCGCAAATAAAATCTTGCTCTGACAACTCTAGATAATCAGACATCCTCGCTTCCATTGCCGCTTCTTGCACATGAAACGGCATCGGCTTGCGAATCGACAGGTTGTGCAGTTGACCAACCAGCCCGTCCAGCTCTTGAATCAGCTCTGCCTTGATTGGCTTTGGCTCTACGAATTTAATTGACATAATCTAGCCCCTCTAATTTTGCGCAGACTTCTTCTGCATTGATGATGTTGTGGTCTTGCCACTTGCAGGAATGGACACAAATACCGATTTCTTCAACGAACTCTTTGCGCCCCTCAAACTCGATCGGATAGCGACCGCCGACAGGGTGGTAGTGATCGTCAATTGATTTTTGATCTACAAGGATGGTGACGACTTTGGCTTCTGCGTCGTAGTCTTCAGCGCGCGCGGTAACTTCGATTGCTTCAAGCTCATCAACGAACTTGTCCCAATCATCTACCTGCTTGCTGATTTGAATTGCGATTTGCATGGTGCTTCTCCCTCCAAAGTTCCACATGGAACAGTGTCAAGATACACCATTTACGATAATTGTGTAACTGTTTTTGTTATTTATTTAGCTGTAAAGGTTTACCCGTAGGTCCACATGACTGGGGTAGTGGTACGCATATCAACGTGGACGAACCCACCGCTGTGCGATACACCTATGCCGCCAAAGCCCATTGCTAGAGCTTCTTTAACAATGTTCATTCTTTGGACGCCATTGGATACGGCTATGTCTGCGGCAGTGCCTTTTGTGTGTTGCCCGCCACCATTTTTCTTATTGATTTCTGCGCTGTGTTTTACTGACCTAAACCCTGACCTAATGACAAAGCCAAAGCCGCACCGCTCGCGTAGCTCATCTAGCATGTGGATGAACTCAGGCTTCATGTCATTCTCGCCAGTCTCACGACAGCGAAATTCTGATATATCAAAGTGCTTATACATTACCCTTTCCATTTAGTAAGTCCGCGAATTCCGACGCTCGACGCGACAAGCGCGCCCAAGAGCATTCGGTAATATTCTGGCATGGTTTCCAGCACCGCGAAACCGTCGCGAACATAAGGGACGAGAGGTGGAATAAAACAAAGCACAAGAGGAATGCTAAAGAGTATAGAGAAAAACTCATCGCGCCAGCTATTAGCCGCATTGCTTGCGTGAATATTTTCCCAGTTCGCGTCCTGCTTAATCGCCTCCATTTTTCTTTGATGTACCGCGCGCTTCTCTTCGCCTTTTCTCTCAAAGTGTCCCCCTACTAGATTGACTACCGGACCAATTAAAGTCTGCCACATAGGTTAGTCTCTGATTAGTACGAGGTCAAAGTTAGCAGTCACTCTAGTATTGTTTGAGCTGACTTCGGTAACTTGTATGTCGATGTCTGTCTTTTCAGGTATACGCAGAGGTGCATTGAAGTCGTACCGGTAATGTCCAGTCGTCTCTGCAACGTGCGCAATCCGAAACGGCTTGCCTGCCAATCGGTGATACATCATCACCTGACAATTCTTGTTTGCGTCGATTGTTGCATCAAGCGTCACCAGATAGCCTGTAAAGCCCGCTGGCACCGTGTAGACCGCCATCAGTGTTTGGGCATAGCCTGTGTCTATCTGCGCTACAATCGTCCCTGACGCGCTTACAGTGCGTGCTGTGATGTCTCCAGCGTTTGCACCATCCTCGTAAGTCATGCGGAACACGCGCAAAAAGGAAGTAGTCGCCGCAACTGCTGACGTGCCTGTCAATGTGACTGACTCAGTGACCTCATTATAGTCAGCGTCCAAGCCCTCTAGGGTCAGCACTGCTGTGTCACTGCCGCTAGTGCTTAGGCAATAGATAGTTTGCGCTGACGTCAAAGCCGACCAAGGGTATAAGCCGCCGCCTGTCCATACGCTTTCAGGGTCAGTTGTTTGGTCAATGTCGAAGTTAGCGCCAAACTTATGCACGATCTTAGAGTTAGAAATGGCATCCCGAGCAATGTCGAGGTAGACGTTAGGGGTCGGGTGTTCAGTGTGGAATTGATACATTACTTAAGCCACTGCGACACGACAATCGCTCCGAGAATAAATGGGTAGATAGCAAGTACCGTGTTGTTGACGCTCTTGACGTCTTTGCGAACTTCGTCGATGTCGTTTCGGGTGTCGTCGATCTTTTCGTCTAGTCGCTTTAAACGCTCTTCACACTGCGCTTCATGTGTCGCCAATTTGGTCAATGCTTCTTCAGCAAGGTTCATATCATTTACCCAATGGGTTAGCTAACTCATCCATTGCAGTCCACGCGTCATCCATGTCTCGCTGTAGTCTTTTGATGCGATCGTCAATGGTGTTTAAGGCTTCTATTTTAGCATTGACTGTCAAGACAGTCTCGCTATTAGACTTCTCAACTGAGGCAACACGGTCACGTAAGGGCAAAAGGTCGCGTTGTAGCTCCATGATCTGCGTTAGGTTTGTAGATAATTCACTGAGCTTTGCGTTTAGGCCAGCGACGTTATTGTCGTCAAGTTGTTGTTGCATATTAGAGATGGACACCTCATAGCCTTGTAGCGCCTCTGATTGCCTCTCTCGCAAATCCTCGAACCTCGCCTGCGTAACACCCGTCTCAGAGCTTGCGTCGCTTACAGACGATTCTAGCCCAGCCAATCGGCTAAAGAATTCCGACGCTGTCCAAATACCGCCACCAATAGTCGAACCAAAAGTCAGGACAATGGCGATCCAAACGCCCTTGATCTGCGTTCCGCCGACGTTTAATTCTAAGTCTTCAAGGGGCATCGCTGTAACAAGCCTCCGGATCTGCGGAAAAATAGCAACCGCCTTCGGGTGAAGTAGTAAAGAACGATTGAGTCTCGCCCTCGATTAGCACGCTTTCTACGCTGACAAAGTAGTCATTCAATCCTAAGCCTTGTATGGTTGTGCCGCCATCAAATGACACCCACATCGCCTGAGTCGCCACGTCAAAGAACGAGGTTGCCGCCTCTTGATATGTGACTCGTAGATCATAGGCCATGTCATCGGCTTGCTCTAACAGCGTTTCATCGTTTGCTACAGCCATGTACGCCGCCGCTACTTGCGTGGCTTCTTGTACAGCTACCAAGGCATCGTTGTATACCTCGACCTCTTGGTCTTGTAGCGTTACATCATTGGCCGCAATATACTCTTGTAACTCCATCGCCTGCCGGTCGTCCTGTGCCTGTTGCGCGTCTTGCGCCAATTCATTGACAGTCGCGACTTCAATCAAGACTTGTGCGGCTTCGACATAAGCGTCAATAGTTTGACTGACAATATCCATTGCGCTGTTTGCTTCATCCTCAAAGTATTGCTGTGCGTTTGGGTCATAGGTGTACTCGGCATTCTGTACAGCGACCACAGCCGCGTTGTAAGCGTCCTGCTTGGCTTTATCGATTAACCCTTGGTCAACGGTGCCGTCTGGACCAATAAAGCCCCTAGAGGCGTAGGAGTCCATGCCAGCGATTGCTTGAATGCCGTACTTGAATGTATTGCGAATATCTTGCGAGGCGTTGACAAGGTTATCTATTTCGTTCGCTTGTGCCGGTGCGGTAGCGAGAAGACAAACTGCCAGTAGGTACTTCTGCCTCATCTGTCTCAACCCCCATGCCTAAAATGGCGTCGTAAAATTCTCGATCGTTTTCGTAGTCAGGTATTAATAGCTCTGGCCTTTGCTTTATTTCAAGCATGGCCCGTTTGCCCACGAGTATCTTTCCGTATTTTACCACTGGACAAGGTGTGGCCGCGAGAAGCATCGCTCGCCAAACGTCGGCGTTTTGACACATCAAAGAGACAGCCGCAATTTTCATGCCCATATTGCTCAACGTAATGGCATTTCTTCGCCGATTACACTCTGTGTCTTGCACGTATTTACCAGACGATAAGCCAAAGCCGACAAGCTGTACGCCGCCAGAGATAGACTGCAAGCATGACTCGCTACCGCTAGACATCAATGATGGGCTGATAGCTGTACTGACCGGCATACTGTTAGAGCCAGCGCCGTTGTAGGTTTTGCTGACATTGCCGTTATTCGAGTTTGACGTATTCAAGTCGCCTTCGATCCTAGTGCCGTCGTCACGGCGTATATCATTGCCGTCGGTAGGTAGCTCAGGTGGCGGGTCGAGTTCAGGCTGTGGGGTGATATCCTGCCCGAAGGCAGGAATCGAGACGCTAATCAGAAGGGTTAGCAGGCTCTTGGTAATCTTCATCGGTGACTTGCTCCACTTGCTCAAGTGATGCCGCGAGCATATTTACGAATGCGTCACGACCTACTGATAACTGGTCCACATTAAACCGTGCGCTCGATAGCTTTCGGTCTAGGTCTTTAATGTGGTTGATGCAAGTGACCTGTTCGTCGGTCATGTCGTCGATAAAATACTCTTTGTCATTTACTGTGATTGGGGTCTTTTCATTTTTACCCATGTCACTTCTCCTTACTGTTTTGCTTTGCCTATGTTTACGGCCAGTACCTCCAGCACTTTGTAGAGCTTGGCAATCCAAACGTCATCCTTTGGCGTTGGAGTTAAAGCCGCGATGACTGAAGCGGTAGCGATTACCGCCGTGGCTATGTTCGCAAGATCCGTGACGATAGACAAGTCCATTACCAAGGTACGCCGTTAGCAGTGACAGGATTCTTCTCTGCTTCGATCTTAGCCGCCAGAGCCGCCTCAGTTGCTTCCTTATCAACAGACTCCCATACCCAGCCCAATACTACCTCTTCAGTTAAATCAGCGTAGGGGACGTAATCAGGGTCTGTAGGGTCTGGTGTAAAACCTACAGTGCCGTAAGAGGATGCAGAGAATGTGTCTTCACCTACAGTTTCAGATGCGCTTGCCCGCCAGTGTGCAACAACGACTGCGCCGTCCATGTCTGCTGGTTGTAAGTCACGCTCAAGTGTTGCAATAGTCCATGTAGTCATTAGTTAGTCTCCAAATGCGGCTACGCAAATAGCCTGTACGTTAGCCGGTTCAGATGAATAGTCGTCACCTGATTGAATTACATGACGGTGATACGACTGTGAAATTACAGCGCCGTCTTCTAGTACACGAGTAGCAGTCCGTACTTGCACAGAGGTTGTGGCGTTGCCGTCCTCGTCTTGTCCTGTGACTACTTCGATTTTGTCTGCTGTTACTTCTTTAGTTAGTGACATTGTTGTCTCCTGTTAGTCTGGCCCCAGAGTCCACTGAGGCTATAGGGTTATGCTGATCGATAGGTTGCTTGAAACATCAATAAAGCAGAGGCTCCTGTTAACAAGTCAGTATTTAACCAATTAGTAGAGGTTCCTTTAGTTAATCTGAGTCTTGTTCCGATTGACCTAAAGAATACAGAGCCGCCAACAACAGCGTTATAACCCGCATTTCCGCTTCCGTTATCTATTGTTGGGGCGTTAAAAGGCAAGCCGCCTATTTCTACTACGCCGACAACATTATGTGAGCTAAGGTCAGCAGAAATGTTAGCATATACATGAACTACGTCTCCAATTTTTGTGTAATTAGCAGAAGTCACTGTAACTGTAGCCGACCCAGAAGTTGTACCTATAATCGTAGGAGTCCACGTCCCTTCTTCATAGTCATCCAGCTTGTTGGCGTCGCCTGTGCCGCCTAGGTAGACACCGCCTGACAGGTAAAGGTCTTTGAAGCGACCACTTAAGTACCCTAAATCTACTGCCGCATCGTCAAAATCCCCAGTGCTTGTGCAAGGAACAATTCTTTCACTGCCAAATACTAAACCTGAATCGTTTCCAAAGGTCGAATGTATGTAAAATCCGTCGGTAGAAGAAGTACCAATACTACCGACTGAGGAGCCACTACGAGTAAAGCTAATAAGTGAACCGTCGTTACCTGTTCGATTAATAAACGCAGGTGTTTGTTGATATGCTGATATAGCCATCCACCCAGCTGGATTTACTTGAAAACCATTGTCTGCTGTTGAGTTAGCTGAGTTGTTGTAAACAGTAGTATCAGTAGTACCAACCAACAGGTTGCCTGATGAGTCGATGCGCATGCGTTCATCAGTGTCATCATTAATTATTAACGATAGATTACTTATTATTCTCCAAGGACCGCTAGAATCGTTATCATCTAAAACTAATTGAGAAGCCGCAGTTGATGAGTCGCCAATCTGTAAAGTTTTGAAGTTTGCATCATTTCTTGGACTGTCCGTGCCAATACCAACATTGCCGCTAGAGTCGATGCGCATGCGTTCTGTTGGAGTAGCCCCACTTGCGCCACCGCCGTTAGTGTAAAATCTCAGACCCGCTTTAAATCCAGCATCTCCGCCGCCCGAAGATGAAGATTGGTCCTCCATAACACTGTAGATATAAGCATAGTCCCTTACAGCATTACCATAGTCTTTACCTGTAAAATTAATACCAAACCCAAAACCATCAAATGGGTTAGATACAGCAGAGCCACCGTCAAGGGTTACATTGGAAACAATAGTGTTTCTACCTGTACTCTTGCCAGCAACGTGCAAAGCACCACTAGGGAAACTCGTGCCAATACCGACGTTGCCGCTCGAGTCGATGCGCATGCGTTCTGAGCCATTGGTATCAAAGGCCATGTTTCGTGCGCCTTCAGTTCTTAGCGTAAGAACACCAGCGGTATTGCGTAAGTCACCGACATATGAGTCGCCGGTTGAAGAGCCACCAACTTGGAACCGATAGCTGTTGTTTAGTATGGCGCTGCCCTGAACGTCGATGCCTGTGGAGGCAACAGTAACTCTATTTGTTCCACCAGTTGCGATGCTAACAGTAGTATCTGGAGTGTCACCTACTATTGAAAAACTATTTCCAAATGAGCCTATGTATGCTTGCCTAGTACCGCTGTCATACCAACTAATGTAAGGCGAACCAGTGCCTTCAAATCTTGCAACTTCGTCTGTAGCTCCAGAATTAACAGTCAAACCATCAGCAGTCACTGTGGTGAACGAGCCTGCCGCCGCAGTAGTCCCGCCAATGACAGTCCCGTCGATAGTCCCGCCGTCAATGTTGGCTGTTGTACTGCCGCCGTATGTTACTTTGACGTTGCCACCAGAGCGCACAGCGATAAGCGTGTCGCCCCCTTGAATAACACCGCCATCTGATAAATCGCTGATTTTTGACATCTGGATAACCTTCTAAATAGTTGAGTACATTTTACACCCAAAGGGCGTTCTTTTGTTCCTTACCTGCCTATGGCTCTATGTAAGCCAGTATCTCAGGCTCACCCGTGTCTGGATTTACAAAGGTCGCCAGCCAATACTGCGACACATCAGTTGCCTCATCTTCACTAACGGCAGTCTCTGCTGATAACGGGTCGTCATAAGTTCCGATGACAACATCGACCCCTTCGCTGTTTGTGTAGCCCGCTACAGTAGACATACTTTCCTCACGTCATCAAAAATACTTGCGTCTCAATACTGCTCAAATTCAAACTGCCGGAACTCTTGTTCTGTGTGTTAACTCTAATTCTGTAGTCTTCGGCCGCGTTACTTTTTGCCAGCGGTTGAGTCAAAGGCAGTGTTATCGTTGCTGAGAAAGAGCCGAGGTCTGGAATTGGAAAGCGTTGCGCACCACCGGCATCACTCAGCCACAAACTAGCAGAAGTCCACCTGTCAGGATTGTAGTACAAAGTGCCTGTCGTAAACTGAGGCGTCGATGGACTTGCTGATGAATACAAAATTCGGGTTCTATCAACCGAACCAATATACTCGACAGCCTTTGGCGTAACCTGACTCGCACCAGAATTTTGATTTGGTCCTATACCGCCATAAACATCTATTTCTTTTGTGTGGTTGCCACTGACTTCTACGTAATGAGTGTAGGGCAAGATGTTGCCTGATCCGACGACAGTGCCAATGCTCGTGCCGGCTGTGGTTCCTTTGCTCTTTCTCTCAAATTGCATCACTAAAAGGCAGTCATCTAGCGAGGTGGAAGGTATATATTTGACCTTGCCAATCAGGCTCGCATATTTATAAATCGGACTGTCAGGGGCCGGTATAGAAAACTCAGTGAATGTGTCTGGAGTAGTCGGCACTGTATGCGACGGATACTTAAATACAGAGAGGTTGAATACCTCTGACACATCTCCCGACAGGTTAGCTACTTGCAGGTTTGTGATGCTTGTCTGATCGCCATCCAGGGATAGCACCTGTCCATCGCTGATTTCGTTATTACCGATGGCAGTCCCTTGTATCGTGCCTGTAGCAATCAGGTCGCCGTTGACTTCTACGTCAGCGTTGAATGTCACTGTGCCGGTCGTGTTATCAATTGCAAACGGTGTTTTGGTTTGTGACTCATCACCAGAAACGATTGAAAACTGATCGGCTTGTATCGTGAAGCTCGAACCGCTCGCGTCTGCCGTAGCTTTAAAGCCTGAGATGTTACCGCCAGCACTTACTGTTAAATAGGCTTCCGCTTCGAGGTCAGTGATTGCTGTGCTGTTTGCCGATGCCGTTGTAGACGCACCTGATGCAACCGCCGCCGTAGCCGCCAAGCCTGTAGTCGGATTAGTGACTGTGGATGTCAATGCCGTGATCGAGCTTGTGTTCGAGGTGATGCTACCTTCAGCAGACGTAACCCTTGTCGTCAGTCCAGAAACCGCTGTGGCATTGGTTGTGATATTACCTTCGGCTGTCGTCAGGTCAGATTGTAGCGTGGTGATGTCACTTGACTGACTTGTGATCGTACCCTCTGCGCTTGTTACTCGTGTGTCTAGTCCAGAGATTGCCGTGGCGTTAGTCGTGATATTGCCTTCGGCAGAGGTAACGTCTGACTGTAGGGTTGTGATGTCTGACGATTGCGAAGTGATGGTGCCTTCTGCTGTCGTAACTCTGGTTGTGAGTCCAGATATGGCAGTGGCGTTTGTGCTGATATTGCCTTCAGCAGTTGTCACATCCGATTGCAGTGTTGTTATGTCTGAAGACTGTGACGTAATGGTGCCTTCCGCACTGGTTACGCGGGTGTCTAATCCTGATATTGCCGTGGCATTGGTCGAGACGTTGCTGTTCGTTGTTGTCAGGCTAGATTGCAGAGCTGTTATGTCAGACGATTGTGACGTGATACTGCCTTCAGCACTCGTAACGCGCGTGGTCAATGCCGTCAGACCTGTCGCGTTGCTTGTTATGTTGCCCTCTGCTGTCGTCAAATCTGACTGCAATGTAGTCACGTCTGAGCTTAGACTTGTGATTGTGCCTTCTGCTGAGGTTACGCGCGTGGTCAATCCAGAGATGGCCGTTGCGTTGGTCGTGATATTACCTTCAGCGGCTGTCAGGTCTGATTGCAGACTCGTTATGTCTGACGCCTGAGAAGTTATACTTCCTTCTGCCGTAGTCACCCGCGTGGTTAGGCTAGTGATAGCACTTGCGTTAGTTGTGACCGACCCATCTAATGTTGTGAGGTCTGACTGCAACGTAGTGATGTCTGAAGACTGCGCGGTGATTGTGCCTTCTGAGCTAGTAACTCTTGCGTCGAGTGCGTTGGTCGCTGTGCTTGTAGATGTCGCAACATCGGTCGATTCATTCAGTAGTAGATCATCGCCGCCCTCAGTCGTGACAACACCATCCGATTCGTCTTGAATTTTAAGAAGGTCGGTGAACGTCGCTTCGAGCGTTGTAATGTCGCTGGCGCTTGATGTTATCGAGCCTTCAGCAGTTGTGACGCGTGTAGTAAGCGCAGACAAGCCTGACGCATTAGCCGCAACACCTGTCGTCCCATTGTTTACCGTTGATTCAAGCGCGGTAATGTCAGAGGCTTGTGATGTAATTGACCCTTCGGCTGTCGTGACCCGCGTGTCTAGTCCTGATATTGCTGTGGCATTTGCGGCAACACCCGTTGTCCCATTATTCACAGTCGTTTCGAGGGAAGTGATGTCTGAGCTATTCGTCGTGATGCTACCTTCGGCAGTTGTCACTCTTGTCGTCAACGCAGTGAGCGCAGAGGCGTTTGTTGTAATGTCGCCTTCTGCCGATGTCATGTCTGACTGAAGCGTAGTCACATCGCTAGAGAGGCTAGTAATAGAGCCTTCAGCACTTGTAACCCTCGTATCTAACGAACTGACCGCGCTTGCGTTAGCCGCTACACCTGTCGAAGCATCGTTAACCGTAGACTCTAAGGCGGTGATGTCTGACGCGTTAGTGGTGATACTACCCTCTGCCGTAGTAACCCTAGTGGTCAGTGCGCCAAGCGCGTTAGAGGTCGCTACAACGCCGGTCGAGCCGTTGTTTACAGTAGTCTCAAGAGCGGTTATGTCTGATGCGTTGGTAGTGATACTACCTTCTGCGGTTGTGATCCTTGTAGTCAGACCTCCAATCGCAGTCGAGTTTGTTGTGATATTGCCTTCTGCCGTGGTCAAGTCAGATTGTAGCGTCGTGACATCTGACGTGACTGAAGTTATAGAACCTTCAGCCGAAGTAACCCGCGTTGTCAGTCCCGATATTGCGGTTGCGTTGGTGGTGATGTCCGTCTGAGCTGTGCCGATATTACCCTCAGCAGTTGTCAGAGAAGACTGTAGTGTCGTGACACTGCCCGATAGCGAAGTGATCGAGTTTCCTTGCGCGACGGTGGTTGTGTCGAGCGCAGTAATCGCTGTCGAGTTTCCAGAGATGTTTGAGTTAGCCGTGTTCATCTCCGACTGTAGCGTCGTGATGGCTGATGCGTTGCTCGCAATGCGTGGGTCAGCTAGACCAACCCATGCCGTGCCACTCCAGTAGTAAGGCTCATTGTTGTCGTCCGAGTCATACCATCGAGAGAAATCAGGTATCGGGTCAGGAACACCGCCGACACCAGCAACCGGCGCTGTAGTCTGTACGAAGATGTCACTCGTCCCACTAGTCAGATCGACGACGGTGCTTTCAAGATTGCTTAGGCTTGTCTGCACTGTATTGATGCTAGTGTTTAGAGTGGTGTTGCTTTCGTTGACGAAGATAGCCACGTCGCCAAGATTCTGAATCAGTACGTCTTGGCCTGTCTCAAGATCAAGCACATCGCCTGACTCGACCTGAACATTCAGTATTTCAGTGCGTGATGCGGCGTCATTGATGACTGCCGCTACAGTGCTTTCAATCTCTGTGATGCTGACGGCACCGCTGGCAATCTGCCCCGTGTCTACTGCGTCATCTGCAATCTGGTCATTAGTGATTGCGTCGTCTGCCACGTCAGTAGTATCGACGAGCAACGAAGTCGAGCTTTGCTGTGTTGTGTATGCGGACTTATTACCTGAGAAATCAACCGCACGAATGTGGAAGTATCGAGTGACTTGCCCTGTCAGCCCAGAGGCAATGTATTCCTCACCACCGACTTTTGCAGTGGGGCTGGCACTTACTGAGGGTGTGGCGCTTGTCGTCGTTACATGGACCTCTACGAACGCCAGATCGATGTCTGTCGGGTTAGTCCACTCACAGGTAATCTGATTGATGCCTGCGGTCAGCGTTATGGCAGTCGGCACACTTGGCGCAGTCGTGTCGCCGTTAAGTGCGCGATTGTTGATGCTGGTGCCAGAGCTTTGCACACCGATAAGGTTCTGCGCTCTTACACGGAAATCATAATTGCTGGTTATATCTAAGCCTTCAAGCAATGCCCGAGGCTCACGCGTTTGTACTTCAAGATACTCAGTCGTGCCGTTCTTGTTGAAGCGGACAGTGTAGAACTCAATGAATGCGTCATCAGGCGGAGTCCATACAAGCTCAACGGTAGACTTTAAGCGACCATCTGGTCCGCGCAAGCCTATCTCTGTGGCCGTCATGCTAGTGACGTTAGCTACTGTCCGACCGTCATATAGGTCGAGTTCGCCGCCACTTAAAAAGTCTTCTTGGTCGCTAGTGGTCCAGTCATACAAAGCTGATGCTGTTTCGATACACGTCAGGTTCACAGCAAGTGCGCCGCCATCAGCAATCGCTAGCGAGTAGTCGATAACCTCAAACACTTTAGAGCTGTAGCCGAGTCTCTCATTAGTGACGTTGATTGTGTCGCCTACCTTTACGCGCAACCCCTTGAGGTTCACAGCCATTGTGATAACGGTCTGCTGACGTGATTTAAGTAATGCGACTTTCGCTAAACGCTGTGCCTGTACGTTGTTGGTGACAAACGGCAACGGCATATCAAGGTATATCGGATCGCCGTCCTCTGTGGCGTAAGTAGAGCTGATCTGAGCGGGGTAATCTAATACCTTGTAGTTCTTCTCTTCAGATACAAAAATGCCTTTAACGCCGTTATAGGTCGTTCTGCGCGACTGCTTGGTCTGCGTCTGAATATCACTGATGCAATCAGCTTCGTCGAAAGTAACGGTCGGCGCTATGTATTCTGCACCGTGAAGAAAATACTTGCCGCCAGAATAGGTGACTCGTCCACCCATAGCGGACAGCATTTGCTCGATGTTGTCCCTTATCTGGTTGGCAGTGTTTATAACACCGTTAAGTCTGTAACGAACTTGTGTGCCGCCCCCATCAAGCGATATTGATTCCTCGCAAAGGTCAGCCGCCGCTTCAAGTGCCGTCGAGTCGATCAGCGTGTAATCTTCTGCAAGTCCGTAGGAGCTTATCAAATAGTCACGCACACAAAGCGCAGGGTTTTGCGAGTACGTCCATGTGCTTGAATCTGTGGCGCTCTGACTGCCGATGCGAGGGTCGTAAACCTTCTTACCTTTGATGACCGCACTTATGTTTGGAACGCCCTGCGGAAACTTGTCAGCATCCCACTCTAGCTTTAGCGCAAGATAGGCAATGCCTGACAATTTATGATCTGTTGTCCATTGGACATTAGCGTTTACGAGGTCGGTCGATGCGGCTTGCCCTGCCGTGCCAAACTTACGGTCGACTGTGGCGTATGTACCCCAGTCACTTTGGAAGCCGCCACTAAGCGTCCACACCTTCTTGTCGTTAAACCAAATCTCTTCGTAGCTTTCTATTTCATGGCTGGCAAACGCAATGGCTAGGTGCAAATACTTGTTGTCATCTCCTGAATGCGAAATGAAAACAACTTGCCCGCCAACGCGCATCTGTCCATAAACGAGGTTGCGTGAGCCTGCTGGTTCGCGTGATGTTTGTGTGATGCCGCGCAGGTTAGCGCCAAGACTAGGCTTAGGGGCAAGAGCGCGAGATAAGACAGAAAGGCCAGCACCGACTGCAAAGTAACCGGCAAAAGCGGCTAAGCCAGTTGCACCGAAAAACGCTAATGCCCCTGGGACTGCCGCCGCGCCAATCGCCGCCGCTAAACCTGCAACCGCCGAAATTGCCATAGTGTTACCTCAGAACTTTGCTAAAGACTGTCTCTATCTCTTCAAAGCCCAAGCGTTCCATGATTGGATCGAATGGCTGGTGCGTTTTAGTGTTGACGTGTAGTTTCGTCACGCCTTCCGCTTGCAGAGACTCCACTGCGAATTTTACCAGCTTTAGCCCCGTCAATCCCCTACGAGCTGACTTACGCAGAAACACTATGTCGTTGTTAGCAAATAGGTGGTCTTTGTAGTGCAGTGACCGGCTGACAAGGATGACAAAATAACCCATCAGCTTGCCTTCTTTCCTAGCAGTGTAAATGCGCAGTGCATTAATTCTGTCTAGTTCTGCGTATGCTCGCCAATCAGGGTTGAGCTTTATTATTTCTTTATTTAACGCAATCTCTTTCCAATGCTCTTCAAGCAATGGTTCGATTTCTCGTCTGACCTTCGCCAGATTTTCAAGTGCAAAGTCCATTAGTCTAGTTGCCTCTGGTCTGATGGGAAGTCACCGCCCGGACCGCCGCCACGACTGCCACCGCCGCCACCGCCGCCTGAGCCTACAGACGCGCGACCCCAGACAATCTCTTTCTCAGCCATCTCTGCGACAAACTCTAAGCCCTTGTCATTAGGGTAGTCTATCTTTTGATCTTCGGCTGTGTAGCGTCTAACGCGGGTGCGCTCAAATTCGATCAAGCGATTTTCGACAGTGACTTGTATGGTTGCAGTTTCGCCGCCATCGGTAATAGTCATGGTATCCATGAAGCCACTAAAGACAATAATAGGGTCAGAGATGACGCCGTTGCTCGCGTCCATTGCGCCAAGCAATACCTTTAGTTCGCGGCCTTGATAGTCTTCGTCTCTAGCCTTCGCAAGTAAGGGACTGCTGACACCCGACAAGGTTACTGTAATGCCGTTGGCTGATAGCTCTGACGTCTCTGCAATCTCGCCAATACTAAGCAATGAGCCAGCACCAACATAATCGACGCCATCGACTGTTAGGTCGCCAATGCCGCTCCACAGATTAAGATTGCCGGTGTCGAATGCACACTGCACCAATGTGATCGGGCGAACAAGGTCGGCGGTAACTGCCGACTGCATCCCCGACGTCAATGACCTGCTCATATAGCCTCAACGCAAGCAAAAGTGAAACCGTACAAACTAGCCTCGTTGATACTCCATGAAATTTCATTTGAGGCCAGCCGCCATGTGCCTTTCGGCAAGGTAAAGTCGAGAGTGGTTGATGTAGATATAGCAGTGCGGAGCGGTGGCATTATGTCAAAGCTCGCCGCTTCAATATCAGTGATGATGTACAGCGCACCACCTATTTCAAAGTAATCACCAGCAACCGCGCCAGTCGTTGTGCCGGTAACAGTCGTGGCACCCTTTGTGCCTGCCGTAATCGTCCCTGTAGCCGTTGTATTGTGCAAGGGGTTGCCAAGGGTGAAGGTGTTGGCTTGGCCCCTTAGAGAAGCAAAGAACGCCTCTACTTGCTTGGCATCTGATCGCTTAAGTGGTGGCAGTTGCACCTCTGCTTCCCATCGGACGCCCTGATGCTGATAAGTCTGCTGGTCATAGGTGAACGGTGACTGACTAATTGACGTTGCTGACCTGAGTCGCATCGTCATCGAGGTAAAGCCTACACTTGGAAACGCCGCCATTATGCACCTACCATTGCTTTGCTGAAGCCACCGCCTCTCATTCTAGCATCAGCGACAGCAGACTTGGCCGCGTTACTGATCTGAGGCAGTAGGTTGGCTATCTCTGCACGTACGGTTTGCTGTACGCCTGTGGTCACGTTGATGTTCTGCACTACAGTTACACCGCCGCCACCTAATTTGTCATTCGGGACGATTGAGCCGTTACCGGAAGGTATCATTAGCTCTGGTCCTTTTTCTCCTACTACGTAAGGGCGGCCACCAGTGACAGGGCCACCACGCGCGGCAAAACCCACTTTTGAAGGGCTAGGTCCGGCGGCTGGCGCTTTAGGTCCGCCACCAATTCCGGCAGTAATTGCACCGAAAGCCGCATCGACGATGTACTTCTGAACGAGCATCTGAATTAGGCTGTCGATTACGCTCTTGGCCATATTCTTAATCGCGTCACTAAATTTCTGTGCGCCAGTAATAGCGTCGGTGAATGACTTACCCAACCCTGTAAGTGCTTGGTCGCCTAGCTTTAGCAGACCCTCACGGACATCATCGCCGCTCTTGCGCATTGTCTGTAATTGCTCTAGAAAATCTGATATTGGCGTACTTGGAGGTACTACGTTGTTAAGTGCATCTTGAGTTTCTGTTGCGGCATTTTTAGTATCGCGAACAACACTTGCGACCTCACGTAAACCATTGGCTAAGTTACCAAAACGTATCTCGCCCATTTTTTCTAACTGCGTAACTGTAAACGTGATTGGCTCTATTTTAAATTTTTCAAAATTAAAGACTTCTTCAAATCCGAGTTTCTTTAAGGCACGGTCAATAAATCCGGTCGCGCTTACAATTACGTTTAACTTGCGCTTAATTCCGTTAATCAATAAATCGAAAGCGGCACCAATCACGTCAAATACAGGCATGATGATATTGGCGCCTACGACAAACGCATTAAACGCTACGCGGACGCCCTTCGCTAGATTTTCTAAATTATCTAAAGTAGCCGCGATGAACTGCAAAAAGTTAGCCGCCGCTTCAATCGCAAAACCTCTAACGCCGTCTTTGCTCGCTAGTGTTTTAGTCGTAAAATCAAACATTGAATTAGCGGCAAGAGTAATCGCTGGTGCAAGTGCCGCGGAAAATTGTGCGATTAAGCCCTTAGAGACAGCCATCATTCTTGTAATAGCGTTACTAGCGTCCTCTACGCCTTCTGCGGCCTCTTGAGTCATTACCGCGCCGAGCAATTCTGCTTCGTTAAACATGCCCTTTAAAGAGTCAGACCCTTCAAGCAACATATTAACCATTGCCACACCTTCAGAATCAAACAGCTTCATAGCTATTCTAGTGTCATTTAGGCGTGTAGGAAGATCAGTAAAGGCTTCAGCAAGCGCCAGAACCTTTTGGTCTAGCGTCATCCTGTTTAATTCGTTTGCATCAAGGTTCAACTCTTTGAGTGCGCCCCTGGCTTCTCCTGTACCGATGGCCGCCTCTGACACTCTGCGAGTAAATCGCTGTAGTGCCATATTCATTGTTTCAATGCTTAGGCCAGACAAATCGCCTGCGTATTGTAGTTTGCTTAAAGCATCTGTCGTCGTGCCTATCCTACCTGCTGTTTTGGCTAGGGCATCCGTAGCCTTGAGTGAGTTAGCAATCAACAAGCCCATGCCGCCTGCACCAACTGCGGCGACTAAGGCGGTTTTGAAGCTAAAGAAAACTTTGGATAGGCCAGCGAACGCGCGCTTGATTCCGCGCAAGGCTTTCTGCGTTTGGTCAAACGCCTTGATGATGATGCTTACGGATTCAGTCGCCATCTTTAGACTCGCTCGTTATCTTGAAGTAAGCAAGCCACTCTTGAAACTCATTGACTGTAATCTGCTCGACTTCTTCGATAGTCTTATGTAACCGATCAGCCAAGGCGATGAGATTCATCCGAGACTGATCGGCCTTCAGTTTTTTTCGACGTCCTCAAATGGGTCGATAGTGCTAAACATCTCGTTAGCAATACCAGACACCACCGTCGTCTCTTCACCCATCAAGTCGATCTTGTCTTCAGCAGAGGTAAACAGCTTGTCGCCATCCTTACTCTCTGCCTTCATTACAATCAGATCAACCATCGCCGCAATGCTAGGGTTCTGCATTACTTGCGGGTGTCGCTTCTGTAGCTCGTTTAGGTCATAGCAGGTCAGTGGGCGACAATACAGGACAAACGCCCCGTCATCATCAGCCCACTCTACGACCTCGATCTTACGGCGTGACTGTTTGCGTCGCGCTCGTAACTCTTTAGCCAGACCCATTAGTTAGACGCTTCTGTGATTGCGCCCGATACCTGTACAGAGAATGACGCTTCGACCAACCCGTCGTAAGACGCAGAGATAGTCTTTGCAGTCACGATGCCAGAACCGCCGTAATACTTCTCGCCGGAGCCTGTTCCTGTTGGGTGGATTTCCCAATCAATAGCGGCACCAGAATCAAGCACCAACTGCTGTGCGTCTGCATCATCCCAAAGCGCGTCGATAGTGAGAGTCGCGTCTTTGAGGCTGGACAGGTAAGACTTAACCGAGTCACCCATCACGGTGTCTTCGATAGTGTCAGCCACTTCGTCGATGCTGTACGAGCGTACTTCACCAACCACTGCCTCTGTACCGCCTGATACCGCAACCTTAACTGATCCGGTTGAACCTTTATGTGTAGCCATTAGTTTTCTCCCTTACGCGTCACCGCGTGTGTATGTATAAAGAATTTGAACGGTGACAATGACGCCGCCTACAGGGTCTATTGTACCATCATCCACCTCAACGCTAGTAACTTGCGTATCAATAGCGTAACCGCCGCGCGTTCTATCCTCGTCGAGCTTTTCGTCGATAGCCTCCACAATCTGATTGCGGGCCGTGTCGATGTTCGTGTGCTTAACAAAGCAAATCAATTCGTAGTCAATGGTCGCCTGTCTGCTAGACATACTGCCGCCGATGCTGGCGTCTTCACGATTCTCGTTTGCCGTGCGCACTAGTATTGCGGGATATTGAGCGTTTGATAGCTTGTCAAAGTCGAAAGGCTCACGCGTCACTTTCTTGACGGTAGGGCTAGAGATGGCTTGTAGTTGTGCGACAAGATTAGTTGCGATGTTTTCTCTGACGCTCATATCTTCAGCCCCTTGAAGTACACATCACGGATAGCACGGGTGTCGCTACGGTTTAACCCGAAGAACTGGCGACTCTTATTGTTCATTGCCGCCTTCTTGGACTCTGCTCTGCTGTTAAAAAAGATAAATCCGTCCTGACCTTTTAGACCTGACTGCATAGACTTACGCATTCTGCCGGTGAATATCAGCTTAACTTTGTCTGTCTCTCTGCCCTTGCTCTTACGAAACCCTTTGTAGGCTTCTGAGTAGGGGCGGAAAGGTTGCTCATGGACATCAAGCCCGAGACTGGTGCGCTTCTGTATGCGGTTCAAGCCTTCTGCCGCCGCTCTGCGCATCGCTCGCTTGTGATTCTTAGTAAACGTGCGGCCTAGCTTATCGACCATCTTGCGGAGGTCACGAGGCTTTGTGTCGATGCTGATAGTAATCATCGGTTTAACCGATTGATCGGGACAATCTCTTTCTCTTTGTCCGTAACCTGACCGTCGTTGTCAGCGTCGTACTCAACGCCGTCCTGAAATACTGCGTCTATCTCTTCGCCATAACGTGCCTTGTAGAAGTCGATCATTTGCAGAAAGCGGTCATCATCTACCCAGTTAGTTAGCTGTGGTAATGCGTACTTCCACAACACCAGGTAAGACGCTGATCGAGTCCATTGCGAGTCCGTCAGGTAGCTATTATTCATCTCACCGGCAATGCCCTTACGGTGCCACCACTGGTTGCGAATCTCTCGCTCTATGTCTGCCTGCGCTCTTGCGTGTTCGTCAGAGAAGCTAGTGATACCGAAGTCCAGAATGTCTGGCACTAACTCTACAAGATTGCTGTCGTCACTAAATGCCATGTCGTCACCACTTCACTTTCGCGGCCCAGTAGATTTTATCTAAGGGCGTTGCGTTCTTTAGGGTATCACCGTGTCGTGCGTACCAAGCCGCTCGCATGGCCTTGTCGCGTGCTGACTCACCATCTTTAGGTGGATAAGTCTTCGCGCCTTGAGCGCCAAACCGTAATAGCTTGATTACACCTTTGTAGCGAGCCAGAACCGCGTGCGAGCTAGAGGCGTGCCGTGGCGTACGCTTTGCCACGTTGTAATCCTCAAACCGTTCACCGCGATAATTGACTGCCATATAATCCTCAGAGTAAAACGCCCCCGAAGGGGCGTGTACATCTTAGAGTGCCGCGTCAAACAGCAACTCAACACCGTAAGTGTCGTCAAGCTCTGCAACACCGTAGACGGCAGTTGCGTTAAGCTCAAAGGCACGAAGAGAAGCATTACGCTCTGTCTCAAGGTTGAAGTCACGCTTCATGGCGATAGCCATTGCCTCACTGGTGAAACAGCATGACTTAGCGTCATCTGAACCATCAGGAGTGATGTTCGCTGACTGATACACGTCGATACCTGCAATGGAACCTACGAAGCCGTTGCGCATTGCTTCGTTCTGAAGGTCGCCGCCGTTAGGGTTAGCAAACGTGTTGGTCAGGTTAGCTGACAACTGATAGGCGTGGAAAGGGTGTACAACCGCGTACATCTGTCCAGTAGCCTTCTGATTGCGAAGAGTCGCCGCCGCTTTGAACAAGTCAGCAACGGTAATCTCTTGACCTGCCGCGCCGATAGATGTTGAGAAGCCATCAAATAAAGCGATGATGTCTTGGTCCATCTTAGTAGCAATGGCGTTACCTAATACAGTGCCAAGCTCTTGAGCAGGGTTGCCCGCGCCCATTGCCGCGAGGTCAGTCAGTACAACTTGCGCACCAACTTCACCGACGGTAACAGTGACGCTTGAGGTTGATACTGTGCTGGAAGACATATCAGTGCCTTCAGTCAGATCAGCCGCCGCAATTGCTGGGTACTTAGGTACTTGGATCGTCTTACCAGCAACATTGCCGATGTCGTAACGAGTGATAAGGCCAGCCATGAGCGATTGCTCTTCGGCAGTGAAGCGAGCCTGCATGATGATGTTTGCAAACAGGTCGTCGAGTGTTGTTGAAGTAGTAGCCGCCATGATGAATCTCCTTTGATTAGCGGTTTATTTATTAGCTAACATCATTGCGCGGTAGGCTTCTTTGCCACCGCTATTCCAGTTAGCTTCCATTTCGACCGCCGACATAGGTTTCGACGTAGAACCACCAACCGCTGTCTGCGATCCTGCGCCACCTGATGACGCTTTCACGAAGTGCGGATTCGAGGTCAGGAAGTCACCGACTAACTGGTCAACGGACAATAGCTCGCCTTGGTCGTTATAGCGTGGTGTTCCGTTCGCATCGTAAACCTCTGCGGTGCCGTCTTCAGACAGCCGAACCGAACCACGTAATAACTGACTGACTTGCTCTGCCGATACTGCATTGTTTCGGCTTGCCGCTGTCAGTAACGCTCCGTCTACCAATTGGCTTTCGAGGCGTTGCTTGTACGTCGATATTTCCTGATCCTTCTTTTCGACGGTCTGCCTTAGAATTGACTCGAACTCTCCGCGCTCCTTCTGCTTCTCAATTTCAGCTTCTTGCTGTCGTTGTAGAAGAGACTTAGCTTCATCGAGGTCGATACCATCCAGCTTCTTATCGTACTGTCGCTTGGTGCGAGCAACACGATCGGCAACTATCCGGTCTAACTCTTCTTGCGTGAACGTCTTTACATCCTGAACTTCTGGTGTTTCCACTGCGGCTTCAGTTACCGCGTCTGCCATGATTTCATCGCTCATGTTACGAATCCTCTTTCGAGTGGGTTAAATTATATCACTTACCGCGTTTCTTTTTCTTCTTCTTGTCTTTCTTGTGGTATGGCATCGTGTGTCTCCTATTCTGGTACTGGCACCCACCAGTGCCGACAGTTGTATCCACCTCTCACACGGAACGGATCGCCTGACTTCTTACCGGCCCAGCTTTCGCCCCATATCTCGTATATCTCGTCGCTAGTGTATTCCTTGCCGACATGACCACGACAGAACGGACGTGTCGTTTCTATTGTATCGCCTTCGTACCGAAACTTGGTAATGCCTGCCTCTGCCGCCGCCGCCTGCTGTAGGCTAGAGCTAAACTCGAACAGCGCATCATGTAGCATTGTCTTAGAGTACCGTTGCAGGTCAGCGTCGAGCAACCCGTTAAGCTCACTCAAGCTGGCTGAGAAGGGCGTGCCTGACAGCGTGTTGTTGTACACCTGCTGATATAACGCCTCTACAAACTCATCTGCTAACTGCTCATGACCGGTAAAACTAAACTGCTGTAGTTGACCGATAACACTCTGTGGAACTCTAAACGCCGCGAACTGCTCCATGAACTCACCCGTCAACGCTACCGCATCGGGGTACTCACGGATAATGTCATCAATGACCGTTAAGTATTCGTCACGGACAAGACCGTCGATCTGTGTCCGAAGTGCTAAGGCCGCATCAAGGTCAAACAGTTGACCGTCTCTTAATGGTAGGCCAGCCATCAAGTCGGTCAGTCCACTCCGTAACTGCTCTATAGCACGCAAAAGGCGACGCTCGTGGCTAGAGGTCGCCCCTGCTAGTGCTTTGGTAAGCTCTTCACTGTCCATCAGTTACAGGTGCTGTGGCAAACTGCCCTAACACTGTGGTCGCACCATCAATCTCATCATGCGCCTGTGCCAGTAGCTCATCATCTAAAATCAAATCAGCAATTTGCTTGTCTACTGCCTTGTTGAATGTCTCTGAAGGTACGCCGGACACTTTGGCTTTTTGTAGATAAATAAGCTCTGACTCGTAGTCACGGATGTCGAAGCTGTCAGGATAGCTGACCTCTACTTCGTGCAGGTTGTGACCCTGCCACCGGCACCACAATTCCCATAGCTGTTCTTCAGCCAGCTCAAGGATGTCGGCCTTCTCTGCTAGCTTGGCGTTCAGCATTTGGAACTCTGTTTGCATAGCCACGCCTGACTGCGTCATTGCCTCTGTGCCGCGCACTGCGCCCATGTGGGCCATCCTATTGATCGAGTCGATCTTATCCTCTATAGAGGCTCTGATGGCGTCTAGGTTGGCTCCAGAGGGTTGCATCTGGTACGGCTTCAATCCTGCGTCAATGTCATCGCTAATGTTGATGACTGCACCGGCACCAGCAGTCGCGTCAGTGTCGAAGGTCTTAACGAGTGTCGGGTGGTTAGAGATGCGAATAAGCTGTTCGATTTCCGATAGCTCTTGGTAGATCGCTTGTTGCATATAGCTGATGTCAGAGATGTCGCTGATACCAATGCCACGAACGATTGATCGGTTGGCTGGTATGTTGACCGCCGGTATCTTGCCAATGGGGTTGTCGATAGTCTCAACGATCTGAGCCTCGTCACCAAGGTAACGGACCAGCTGGATCTGCTCTTTAGTCCAGATGCGGAAATACGTCTCTGTCGTCGTGCCGTCGATGCGGTTTACCGACTCGCGCACCTTCATGTAGGTCAGCTCATGGCGACCACTAGGCATTCGCTCGTACTTCCAGTCGTAGACATTCTCAGGCGTTATCAGCGTCGCATAAGGTCGTATCTCTTGCGCCAGCTCTTCGGCACGAGTACCCGCTGTCGATTGTGGCTTATCAAGCATGATCCATACGAGAC